>TBL_comb47_HYPODRAFT_10004062_pt1 | contig 16978 bp, 15 predicted proteins | sample TroBogypolimnion_40_FD_10682 | JGI IMG/M metagenome (IMG submission 10682)
GTGTTTGACCTTCAATAAAAAGTTTATGAGAATTTCTATTATAATTATAACTTATAGTATGATTGATAATGTGACTTGAAAGATCTAACCAAGACAAGTTCAAAACATAATACATCATATTTTCGGTTCCTTGACCTATAGAAACTGAATCAGAAAGAAACAAACGTTCAATACCAAAATCTCCGGTTCCGTCAAATGAATATGTTCTTCCAAAATCTTCTTTTAATTTCTTAAATTGATAAACAGAAAAAACACAATCAGGCATTGGCACTGTTCTTGATTTTTTAAATTCATCAGTCGTAAATGCCGCTTTAGAAATGACATAAAATCTTTCTTCTACTGCATCTTCGTATTTCTTATAGAACCAATCAGCTGAAAATTTAATTATACGTTCTATTTCTTTTACAGGAACTGTAAATGGAAGAGAACAAGCAACAGATAATTCTTGTTGAACTAAACCTATGAACTCATCTTGAGACATAGGAATTGAAGGTTGACAATCATTTGTCATATTCTATCAAATTTTTTTGTTGGTATTAAAATTTTATCTCCGGCTACCATATACCCGACTTTAACTTTTTTGTATTCTATAACAACAGCATCGTTAGAAATTTCGGCATGCATACCTATACTTCCATTTCTAAATATTCCTCCAGACATTTTGCAATTCATCATTCCATTTTCTCCTTCAATCTCGCAATTATTAAGCTCAATTGTTCTATTTGCAAAGGAATCAATTAACTTACAACGTTCTGCTATAGAATCGAGAAATAGATTGCAATTTTTGAAAACCGCATCTTTTATTTTTGAATTATAAAAATCACAATTGTAATAATTTCCAAATTCAATTTCACATTCTATAAATTCAACATTTTTTATAACGTTGCATTTTAATTTACCTCCTTTAATTTGAATTACTCCAAGTCCTGTGTCATAATTTATTTCTATATCTCCTTTATACTCAATATTTGTAAGTATATCATAAATTCGATCTCTAATATTTGCATAATATGAATCAACAATCTTTGAATTATCTAAAAGATCAACAGTCAAGATTATTTTTGGATAATTTTGCTTGAATACTTTATAATCGATATATGCTTCTCTAACTTTAGTATGTCTACTTACAATTTTTTCGAATGATGTTATATTATCTTTTGAATATCCTGGATTGACTGTACAATTCCATGCTGATACACAAAATTCACTTATTATATCAAGTACATCTTGTGCTTTTTTGTTATAATCTTCTCCTCCAATATATTGTAGTCTTAAAAATCCATTAGTTAGAGTCTCAAAATTTATACCACATTCTGAAGTATTTGGAATTGAATAAAATTTAGGATCTACTGGTGAATCTTCTTTAGGTATAAATTTCTGATTTGGTTCAAATCTATTGATAGATTTAGATATAAATCCATATCTTCTCGTTGGAAATGAATCATAAACTCTTGACTCATTAAAATCAAGAATCATTTTTAGTTTATCAATCCTGTCAATAGTTATTCCATTATTGAAAAGAGTTCCTTTGAATGGCCCTGGAGTTGAATCTATAAATTTAATATCAACTATAAAATTAGTTCTTTTGTCTGTAGATCCATTTCTCTCTATCCATTTAAAAAGACTCAATATGAGAAGTCTGCTATCACGATAAGTCATGAAGCCACTTTCTATTTTAAAAACTCCATCATCGCCTCTAGAAAGATTCATATTGTAAGAACTTACTGGATCTTTAGAAACTTTTTTATTCAGAGTTTTACTCAATTCGCTCAAAACACGAGTAGGATTCATCTCCGAAGTAAATTCAGAAATGAACCTTACTAATGTCTTCTCGAATAATGGTGAATATGCTAATTTATCGAATTTCAATGTATTCCTCCTTTAATCTATATATTCAAGAAGGCTACATAGTAAAATCAACTTTTTTAGATTCTTTGTCTATTTTTACTATCTTAACTTCTATTTCTTGTCCAATCTCAAAATCAGAATTTTCGTCTAATTGAGATTTATGAAGTAAACCAACAATTTTTGGTTCTATCTCGATGAAAACTCCATATCTAACAACTTTTCGTACTCGACCAGTTACTACTGAAGGAATTTTATATCGGTTTTCAATATCATCCCATATAGAAGATTGGTTTTTTGGTTCTTTTTGTGAAAGAGAAACTTTATCATTATCTATAATCTCTGAAACGTAGAACGATATTTTAGATCCTGGTTTAATTCTTCTGTTATCAAAATCATCTAATGAAGAATCCAGAAGTTCAGATCTCGAAATTAATCCAGTCAAGCAACCATTAAATTCAACAAATACTCCATGTTTACTAGATCCGGTAACAAAGCCTTCGTATTGTTTATTAAATTCAAGATTTTCTATTTCGGATGGAATAAGAGTTTTTAGATAATCTCTATGAGAAACCACAATGTAATCTTTTTCCTTTGAGTAATTTATAGGCATAACATAAATTTGTTTTCCTATTAACGATTCAAAATCAATCAATTTATTCATTCCTCCAAGAGATCCTGGCATGAAACATGAAATTCCATCGATGTCAAGGAAATATCCTCCATGAATAAGTTCTTTTACTACAGCAGCATATGCACATGGTTGTCCAATACTTGCTTTGATTTCTTCTTTCTTTTTAGATTGAATGTTTTTAGAATACGAGGCATGAATTGCCATAGATCTTGTTGTATTCTTTTGTACTTTTTCTATGAGTACTTCAATTGGAAACCCTGGTTGTATGTACTTTAAGTACTCTACATTTTCCTTTTCTAAATCAATCATGGCGTCTTCTCGCCAATTTACATCTACTATTGCATAGTCTTTATTGATTGATACTACCTTTCCATTAACTACAGACCCTTTAATCGGTTCTTGTAAGTGTGAAAGTTTTCCAGAATAAATTTCATATAGCTCTTGAGCATATGGTAAATTACAATAAACTTTCGATTTGTCTCCTGGATGTTTTTTAATTTTTTTGTTTTCTCTTAATTTTCCTAAAGAATCTGATTCATGAGCTTCCCAATCAAAATTGTCGATTGTTGAATTTTCTGATAGATTAAGAACTAGAGAACTGTTTACATTTGTCATTTTTTTGTTGTTTATAAGTGAATAAATAATTGATTACGAAATTTTTGCTTGCGCTGAATCTGTTACGGTTGCAGCTACAACTGGATAAGAACCTGCAGTTCCTGTTACGGCTTGTCCCATTGGTGTTATAATTGTTGCGGTTTTTATGTATGTGTCTACTTGATCAGAAACGATTTTAGCAATATCCTCTGCTAACTTTTTCATTGAATTAGAAAAATCATTAGATGCTGCATCATTTGCATTACTAAATACATCTACGCCGGTATTTCCTATTTGTTTCTTAGCAACATCATTAAAAGTTTGCATTGCTTTATGAAATGCCTTTTGTGTTGTGTCTACAATTAAAGGTTCAAGTCCAGATTTAATTCCGGATTCTAAAGTTGTTTTAACTAATGGCATATTACTTTGTTACTACTTGAGGATTTGCTCCGTTTCCACTGAGGTGTTGTGCAGAAGTCATTGGTACGGTTGGTGGTGATGTCATAGATCCTAAATTTCCAATATGTGTATGCGTATTAAATAATTGCATAAATGTATCACCTAAAATTAGATGTTCAGTAGCACCTTTTCCAAGCTCAATTTTCTTTGCATGGTCAATAATAACATTTTGACCTTTAACATTAAGATCCTTATCGGTTTTGACATTAATCATGTCTGCTTGTGTTATATTAATAACTCCTGTATCTAAAATTTCTAATTTACTTTTTCCTGATGCGGTTTGAACGAGAACAGATTTGTCATTTTTGATGTTAATCTGAGTCTTTTGATAATCTAACATAAGTCCTTTTTCTTCAGTGAAGAATATTTTGAGAGCTCCATTCGTTACCGTATCATAAACTATTATATGAGCATTTGTGTAAGAGTTTTCAATTTCTGCCGCTGCTTCAACGGAAAGTTTTTGAACAAAATAATACTCAGGATGATAAAGATTTCCTTCATCAAATTTAACAGAGACTATCGATCCTTTCTTTGGAACGGAAAAGAATCCACCTCCTGAATCTGAACCTCCAGTCATATTATTTGCAGGATGAGCCCATGGAATATCAGAAGTAGGAATTTGATCGAATTTTCCATATACTTTTACTTTGATACGCCCAATTTTATTTGGATCATCCACATCAACAACTTCTCCTAACCAAGAGGTTCCATCTAAATTATCTTTGTATGCATTCTTAAGCATTCTATTTATATGATATTTTATCTACCATAAACGTTTCCTTGTGCTTTATGGTCTATATTTTTTAAAGATGAATTTTTTCTAGGAGTTTCTATAATTCCTATAGCAGCCTGAACCGCAGCTTGAGGGTCTAATATTGTATTTACAATACCTAAAGGAGAGAATCCATAAACATTACCTAGCAAAAATTTATTCATTGTTGCAGTTGCATAATCTGTAGCTTCACTCATTGCAGTGTCTAATGCTTGTTGTGCTATTCCTTTAGCCGCGTTGATTGCTAAAGATCCAAATGAAGGATTTTCAGGACCATTTATACTAACACCACCAGGTAAATTAATTGGATTGTCAAGTGCTAATCCATCCAAAGTACCTATAAAAGCATCTGTTACTGTTTTATCATGAAACATTCTATAAACATTATCTTCATAAACATTTTTATATGAGAAAACCAGTTTTTGAGCTTTTAACTCATTAGATTTTGACGATAATGCATCGACTATAACTCCTGATTCATCTGGCATCCATTCACAATAAGAAAAATTGAAAAGAACTCTTGATATTTTATCATTCACATAATCTTTCTTTGTTATATCTAATTCAGCCGGATCTGGACCTAAAAAAAGATCCATTTCATCTTTATTTTTTAAAGCAGTTGATTTAAGAGGAAGCGAAGATTCTAATATTTTACTTGCTAATTTTAAAGGACCGCCAGAATCTCCTCTTCTATTTATTGTTCTTGATTCATAACAATAAATCGAAACACTAAAGTATCTAAGATTTTTAGGAACAACTTCTCTTCTATTTTGCCAATCAAAGCAAGCTTTTCTATAAAGATCCATCAATGCAGTCATTCTTAAATCGATTGATTCATCTAATGTAGATATTGTTAATTTTCTATCATTTGGTAAAGCAGCCTTAAAAGTTTCATCATTAAATCCATGCTTCCATGCATCTCCAAGTCCATCAAGTTGTTGCCAAAACCATGGACATTCTGAATTTATTCTTTTAAGAAGTCTAACAAAACGAATCAGATATTCAGCTCTATCATTTTCACCTCTTCTCAATAAATATCCTAATGCAGTATTTGGATGAGAAACTTCAGATAGTAAACCAGATTCTGGTTGATCGAAAATAAACATCAGCTTAAAACCAAGATATGTTGGATCTTGATACTTCAACAGTTTATTATCTGTATAATGAAGATTTGTTTTCTTAAAGGCATTTATAGAAGCATCACTAAATTTAGTGTGTCCCATAATATCACCTGCTACATCGCTTAAATTCATCTTATACGTCTTTATTTTTTGGAGGTATTGGCCATTCTCTTCTAGAAAGAGTCAATTTTGTTACTATTGGTTCTCCTGGTCTATATAAAATTTTCATTCCTTTTATTACATAATATCCACTCAAATATTCATTTTTTATTTGATCTTTTTGTGTAGGTGTTCCTTCTTCATCCGTCGATACTGGAGTTAATGGACCTTGCAAACTTGCCATTGTGGAATTGTTCATTTCATCCGTATTTTTATTGGATTCACCAAGAGCAGTATTTCTACCTCTCATTAATTCTTCATTTTTAGGATTTCCTGATTCATATATAGTAACCGGAATTCTCATATATTTATAAAGATAAAAATTCATTCCTGATATTTCAACTTCTAATATAGTCTTGGAAATTTCTTCTATGTTTTGATGATTAAGTACCTTTGAATAGCAATAATTATCATGAACATTTCCTTTTTCTAAAATAGAAGATTGTTTTCCCATCCATTTGTATTTGCTCTGAGTTTTATAAAAATCAACATCACTTCTTCTGCCTTTAAGAAGAATAAAATCATTTTCTGCTCCAGGAGTTGTTAAAGGATCTGCAAATGCCTGTTGATATTCAATATCTTTTGCACCTACGTTTAACCATTGAGCATATCTTTTATATCCATTTTTTAACCAAGTTGCACCGGAATTATTCTTTAATGAATATCTCTCAATGAAAACATTTTTAGATGCCATAGTGGTAGAATTTGTTAGAACCAGAGATCCTTTGTTATTTTCATTTGAATCATCTTGTCCTTGCAAACCGGATAGAGGAATAGAAGCTGATATATTAACTTCCTCAGTCTTATCTTCTAAGGAAAATTGTTTATTGATATTTACAAAACAAAGATAATAATAAGGATCTATGTACCAATCAAAAAATGAATCATCGTTCTTATATGCCGTAAACACTGTATCATTAACAAAAGTTTCATAAGTATCAAGAGCACAAAGACGAGTCATTTTATCATCAGTTGATTCTTCATTAGTTGCAAAACCTAAACCAGTTTCTTCACATAAATCTTGTAGATGATCGAATGAATTTCCCTCAGGAAATGATTTACTAACCTCTTTAAAGAATTCAGGTATCTTAATAGTTCCGTAAATGTAATACATTCTAGTTTCTGGATTGCTGTTAATGGAATGTATATTAAAATCCATTCTTATTGGTTTTTGATTATCTGCATCAGGTGGACGAAGATAAAGAGAAATAACATCTCCATCAATAGGTGCATTCAATCCAAATTTGTTATCAACATCATCTATGGTAACACTAATCGATGGCAATTTACCATCCATATCAAGTTCCATTCGATGCATCTCGTCATCTCCAAATTTCATCGTATTAATAGCAATTAAAGGAGTGAATGCTCCTGCTCTTGCAGAATTTTTAAAATCATTAGGATTGTGTCCATTTTCTGAATTATCTTTAGCATCTTTTGACTCAGAATCTTCAATAGCAATTTCATCCAAAACTAATTTACCTCCAGTATTTGTTTTGGTTTTAAAATCAGGTTCAATAAGAGATATTATACTTCTTTCGTATGTACTCATTTTGATGGATTGTTAGATGATGGAAATCTTGGAGTAGAAACCGAAGGAGCAAATATAAGTCTAGTACCATCAGTGCTAAACGGAACCTCTCCATTTCTAAGTAAATTAGTAGGTTTTGGAGTAGATGAACCATTTTTTCTTTTACTAGCAATTGCTGCTAATTGATTAAGTCTATTGATGTCTTTTTGACTTGCACGAGTAGGATCTATAAATAATGCTTTTGTATCTTTTGTTTCTTGTGTTGTTTTTGTTTCTTTCTTATAAAATCTGACTAATGAATCCGGTGAAGGTACTACAATTATATCATATAGCTCCATAGAAAATGGATTACATATTTGATTGAATTTCAGAATTGCATCAATATATTCAATATTACCAAATGCATCAAAACATAGAATATCAGGTCTACATATATGCCTATCCTCTACAAGCATCACCTTTTGAATTCGTAGAAAAGGATCCAAATAATTCACAGTAAAATTATTTTCTGTGAAATCTATCAATGTTTCGTTTGTACGAACCATTGAATCTTTTAAGTCGAATAATTTTATGTACATGATTAGAAAATTCCTTGTGCTGCGTTATCTAAAATATAACCTTTATCGGTTCCCATGTGATTGGGAAATCTTTCAGTTGCTAGTTCAGATCCTTGTGCTGATATTGTTTGAGGATTGAAATTTGTTGCTTTATCTCCAGGAGGAAGATTTCCTGAGATGAAACCTCCTTTTACTTTGTTTCCAGCATATTTTTTTGCAGATGGAGGAGATGTCAAATAAGTTCTTCCGTTTCTATGAAACATAGACATCATATCTGTTCGATCTCTTGGTCTTGCCGGTTTTAATTTACAAGTGACTGTTAATTTTGAGGGAAAATCATCAGGTCCTAATGCACCATCGAAAGATATATCAGTCGAATCCAGAACTAAATTACCAACTGATATGATTGGATTTGCAGGATTTCCAACCATAACATGCCATTCACCAGTATCTTCACCGGATAAAAGAGCACTAAGAGATTGAACTCCAGGTCTTCCCATTTTATCTAAACCACCACCAATAATATTATTCATTAAACCACCACCTATATTTTTAGCTGCGGATGCAATTGAATCCATTGAAAATCCTGCACCTCCAGTTAATGTGTCTAGTCTACTTGATATTGTACTTACCACTGATTTAAGATATCCACCTAAATCACCTTTCTCTAATTTTGAAGTATCTCCTAATGGTTTTATTTGTCTAGGACTTAATCCGAAATATCTTATTTCTCCTCCCCACCATTCACCTCTATTTGCAGTCACTACAAGAATATTTGATAACAAATCAATCATGGCAATTTTTGGATTTATTCCATCAATTGAACGAAGTTCATACTCAAATTTAATTTCCATCTCTTGAGTGAATTCCAATCCAGGCATACGAGTCATCATTTTTTTGATGATGTCTATAGGTCCAAAAACTACATTCTTGTTTTCATAAGGATTTATCTGAGAAATTGCCGGATTTGGTAATTTAGAATATCCAGGTTGAGTTAATGCGGATGCTTGTTTGATTATGTTTCCTAAAGGATTTTGAAAAAGATTACCTTCATTTCCTGCACGATTTGGGTTAATAGATTGAATTTCGGATTCAAGTTCTTGCCATTTCATGGATGTTGAAAATTTAAGACCAACATTTTCCCATTTGTTTATTTCACCGTCTACCCAAGAAATCAATCTACCAATGTCTGGTGCAGGTTGTTTTTTGAAATCTAAAAGGTCATCGGAAACAGGTATAGGAAATCTACGAAGTGTAACCATATAATTATTTGGAATTATTCCATAATTCTTACACCAAAGAAAATCTTCCCATGCATATTCAACTGCATTTGTTCCTCCATCTGCACCTCCTTGTTGAGACCAATTGATTATATTTCTGGCAGTTGGATATTCAATAACACTTTGAATTGCAGATCCAGCTGAAGATATATCTCCTAATCGATCAGGAGCATCAAAATAAGGTTCTGGATCTTTTGCATGAGATACCACACTGTTGTAGTAGAATATAGAGTATCTATTGAATATCGAAGGCTTTCCTTTTCTTTTTTCACCTACATGAACAACATCTTTTCCGTCTGAATCTTTAGTAGTTACGGATTTAGGAGGTGGCATGTCAACTGAATCTGCACTATATAAACCACCAAGAAGTGGAGAATAATTTGCAGTTCCACCAACTAACACATAATATGAACTTTCTCTATTGTTTGCACCTCTTACAGACATGAATTAATCCTTTATTCTATATATTCAAATAAAATCCGAGAACTCTTCAAATTCATCATCTGTGAACTTGTCGGCATACATTCGTCTGAGTCTTTCTTTAAATTCAAACTTTGATGTAATTTTTACCTTACCTCGATACAATCCTCTCATAGAAGAATCTCTTATCAATCGAAGATGCTTTATGAAGATGTAATCTTCTATTTTATCAAAAAGATCTTGCATTTCAATTTTGCTCTTTACGACAAAAGGAGAATCTACACAAAATCGATGAGTGCATTCGTCAATAAACCAATTTTCTAGTTCATTGACTGTACTGAATTTAGGAATATGAAAAGCTTTTGGTTTTCCTTTATGTGTAAGAAGAAAAGGCTTTCCGTAAAAATGTTCTTTAAGGAAATTGATATGATCGTAGAATTTTATAAGCTTTATTGTATAATGAGGAATGTCTTCTTCAAAATGAATATCCTCTACTATTCCTTTTATTGGTATAATTATTTCCGGAGAAGATGTAGAATAAAGAAGAGCATGACAGATGCTCTTCTTATTTATAAGTTCGGTTTTTATCATTTATCTATAGTTTGAACTGAATTAAATTCTGCATGACATTTAGGAATAGTAGATGAATCATCTACAAGCAAATGAAAATGAACAGGATATTCACAATCAGAAAATAGAGTTTTAAGATTATTAATTAATGCGTAATCAACTTCATCTGCATGAAAGAACAAAAATTCGGTCTTTCTACATTTGATAAATGCATTTAGTTTCTTTATTATTTGAAATTCTATAACATCATCAGATGGAGGAGACTTTAAAACATCGTTGTTTGTAAGTCTCTTCTTTATTTCATGATAATTGATTATATCCGAATTTCTCTTTCTAGAAAAAGAGTCTTCAAAAATGCTCTTATTGCAGGTTACCACAAAAATATTCTTAGATATCGCTGCCATTAATTTTTAGTGATTTTTTATAATCTTTAAGTTGTTTAATTTGAGTATTCAAGTCTTTGATTTTTTCATCGACTTCTTCTTCATTTGGTGTATATTTACTACCCCAATCTAGATCAAATTTTAATTGAGCTCCATCAAAATCTCCTCCTAAAGAAAGACCAAGGTCTTCGGCTATCTCTTCTAAAAGATCAGTTACTCTTAAAAAATATTGAAGACGATCTTCTTTGAGTTCGTATATTTTTGTTATTTCAACTTTTTGATCTACTCCGTTATATTGAGTGTCAATAACCTTTTTGATTATTCCATTCTCTGCATTATTCAGCTGAATTGTTATCATGTGCCTCCTTTTCAGATTCATATTCAAGAGTAGCCTCTTTCCAATTCATTGGTTTTTCTTTGGAACCCCATACCTTTAAAGTCTTAACCCAAATAGCTATGTAACGATCAATTTCTGAATCAGACATTCCTTTTTCTCTCATGCTGACAATCATACGAGTCTGAATCTTTTCTAATGAATCAGCTTCAGATTTTCTTCCATTTTCGGTAGAAGTTTCATGAAGAGTAGTTCCTCTTTCTCTTGAATTAACTTTGTATTGTTTATAAATTGATGGATTTGTTTTTTTCAACCAAAGTTCATATCCTCTTCTTTGGGTTCTTTGTTTTGATCTTGACATTTTTGTTTTATATTAGCGGTTATTAATTTCTTTTATTCTATAAATGAGTGGAGGAAGCTCTTCTCCATCTTCTTGACACATCTTAACATATTTAATCATATGCGTAAGACTGTTTTTTAAATCTTCAAGTTCTTTAATGCTTTCAAATTCAATTTGAAAGTTTTTGTCACAATAAGGATTATCAACTAATCGACATTTCATGGAGGAATTCTTTATTATATCTATTCCTGTGAAGATGTCATCTTTTCTCTAATTGTCTCTTTAATTGTGAATTTTATGATGTCAGTAATATCCTGAATTGATAATTGCGAATATGCAAATTCTGTAATGTCGGACAAAATATCATCTTCATCAAACATCGTAGACATAAATTCTATTGACTTTTCATTAGGAAGATTGAATTTCAAATTAACAGGAATTTCTATATTCTGAAATTTCTTCTGTTTCTCTAGAATGATTTGTATAGCACTTTTTTCAACAATTTTTGGTTGTTGAACTGGTGAATTACCTAAATCTAATTGAGCAGCTTGATTGAATTGAAGTTGAGGAGCATTAACTTGAGATTTGTTGTATTCCTCTTCGTTACTTGAATGCATGTCTATATCAAGTAATTCTTTTAGAATATTATTTCCACTTTCAAACCAAACATATTGAGAGTCTTCACAAATATAACACTCAACTATGTTTTGATAAGGTCCTTTATTCCAACGGTAGTATTTTTTAACTTCTCCTGGTTCCATTTGTCATAATTTTATTTCTATTTTATGACAACGAAACTATTTAGATTCAAGATTTAAAAGTCTTATGAGAACGTTTAAAGACAGAAATTTCTGTATCTATTATTTTTTGAAAGAAGTCATGAGAAGAAGATCCTTCAGTGCTATTATTTAACAACTCAACAACTTTGTCATATTGAGACATTTTGTCAATTTTCATTTGATTAAGAACCTCATTAATTCCTATCGAATCTCTTACAGATTCAAACATTATTTCCTTTGTAGCCTGACGAATCAAATTTACAAATTCTATTAGTTTTACATAGTTGTACATTTTTTCTCTTTATTTTTAAACATCTATATCATCAAATATCATTGGATTAACCAACATTGGATTTAGATACCATAAACTCCAAGTACTATCATTTTGAAAATTAGTTTCAGTTGAATAATCATTATAAACATGTGTAGCTGGATTTGCAGTGTAATCTATATTATTTGGTGATTTGTCCTTTATGACATTCCAATGAAATTTGAAATCTCCAAAACCATTGGTATATCCAATAATATTAGAGAAGAAATCGTTACCAATAACATTACCATAGAATGAATTTTGTATGGTATTATAATAAAATCTATTTCTGATAACATTATCTGCAAATCCTGGTGTAGCACCTTTAGATGTTTCAATTTTATTTTGAATAAAGAAATCTCCTATTTGATTATTTGTAAATCTCGAAAGTATTTGATTGCCTGTAGCACCTAATGTAAAATAATCATCAACATAACCATCAACATAATCATTAGTAAACATAAAAAATTCAAAATTTCCACCAACAAAAAGAGAATAAAGATCTATCAATGGAGGTCCAAAGAAGTTTCCGATTTGATTACTCCAAAATCCATCAATAAAATAATTGTTTATGAATCCATCACCTATAACATTATTACTCCATGCACCTAGAACAACTTCATAAGGAAATGGATGAGGTTTATCGACTATAATTCCAGAAGACAAACTTCCATCTCCAATGGTATTTACCATTGCAATATTTCCTATTTTATTGTTTGATGAATAAGGAAAAGTTACATTTCCATAAAATAAATCTCCTAGAATGTTAGAATTGAAATTAGAACCTATAGTATTGCTAGTAAAGAATGTTCCAATTTTATTAGATGAAAATCCTGGGTCTATTTCATTTCCTTCACAAAAATCTCCTATGATATTATTTCTGAAAAAAGTTCCAGTGTAATACAAACCACCATCTAAAGGTAATGTGTACATTTGACTTATTTCATTATTGACAAAAGAATTGCCTATTTTGTTGGAATTAAATCCACTTCCTATTCTATTACCTCCAGATTCAAGATTATAGAAATCGTATCCAAATTGATTTCCTATTTTGTTATTAATGAAACCAGGCATAATTATGTTTGAAACTCCTATAGATTCTAGATTTCCAAAAAAATCACCAATTTGATTTCCTCTAAAATCTACACCTATTTGATTATAGTATGATCTGTTTCCTATTTTATTATTGATAGAATAGCTTCCATCTTTAATAGAAGTTATTACTATGTTTATGTCATCTGAAACTGATGTTCCTCCTATCAAAGATCCATCTATAACAAGAGTATCACCAATAACATATTGAGATGTATGATAAACAATATCTGTGTATTCTGTCAATTCACAAGATTGAATTACACCACCAGAAATAACCACATTAAAATATGCATCAAAACCTGAACCTCCATAAGGAAGCAATAAAGTCCATGTTCCATCAGGAGCACTTCCTGTATAAGTAATATCAAATGTAGATATGATTCCTTCACTTCCTATTGAATTAATATAAAAGTCATCACCAATCACGTTTCCTAAAGTAGAATTAAAATCTGAACTTGAAAGAAGAGTACCAAAATAAGGCTTTATGGTATTGCTATAGAATCTATTTCCTATTTTATTTGATCCAAAATTAGAACCTATAGTATTTGCAACAAATTCATTTGCTATTTCGTTATTTGTAAAATTAAAGTCTATAACATTTCCTCCTTCAAAATAATTAGGATAGAGATCATTATGAGCACATCCAAAATAATCTCCTATTTTGTTATTAGAGAAATTAGCTCCTATTTGATTAGATATCGCTCCTTCTGCTGTAGCTTCATTTCCGAAGAAATTTCCTATACGATTGCTTTGAAATTGTATAGCTATTGTATTTCCTATAGCATTGTTTCCTATAACATTATCATTAAACCAAGCGGAAGTTTGAACATCTTCTACTGTTATAACAATATCATCCGGACCATCAACTCCTCCAATAACAGATCCATAAATTGTTATAGTATCACCAATAGAATATCCGTAATTGTATATGTATTGATCTTGACTAGGACCATTGATATTTAAAGTTCCTCCTGATATAATCAATTCAAATAGAGCATCAGATCCTAAACCTGATTGAGTAGATCCTTTAGTATACCAAACTCCGTCAGAAGCATGTCCGCTATAAGTCCAAGTAAAATTAATTATAGAACCATCACTTCCTATTGTATTTCCTTGAAAATTATCTCCTATCGCATTTCCAAATCCAAGATTACCAGTACTTGTTGATTTAGAATCAAATTCACCAAATCCATATCCAGTTGTATTTTCTGTAAAATTAGATCCAATTTTGTTAGATGCAAATTGATCTCCTATTCGATTGTTTTGAAATACATCGACAATTTGATTACTTTCAAAATTACTTAGTATCGTATTATCATCAAATTGATTACCGATTTGATTGTTCATAAAATCATTGAATATTGTATTTCCATTAAATTCTGTTCCAATTTTATTTATTCTAAAATTAATTCCTACTATATTATTATTAGAGAAATATGATTTGATTTCATTATTCAAAAAACCAAGAAGAGTTGTAAAATTAGTTTCATGATAATAAATTTGATTGTTATTAAATGAAAATCCTATTTTATTTTTAGAAAAATCTTGTGAAATATCATTAGCATAGAAGAAATCTTCAATTTCGTTAAAATAAAAAGCATTTTGTGAATCAAAATTATAAAATAAAGAGTCTAAAAAATTATAAGCAAAATTAGTTCCAATTTTATTTCCATAAAAAGGAACTGTTATTACATTATTGTTAAATGCAGTTGATATAACATTACCTGCCTTTCTATATTTCAAATCTTCATTAAGTCTTGAGTTTTCGCTTCCGACTGGAAGTATTGGAAAATTATAAGGCATTACGAGATCTGAATTTATACCAAAAGGTTTTAAAATCCAATTTTTTATAAATTCAGATCCTATATCATTCCAAACAAACCATGAATCAGATAATTCATATTCAATTGAATCAAAGTCTGCATTTACTCCTAATTGATTAGTTATAGTAGATCCATTAAGATTCCATTCATCTAAATTTAAGCCAGAAACCAATATACTTCCAAATCCATTAGAATCAGGATAACTATCTATGATTACTAGAGCAGATGCATCTCCAATATTTAATTGGTCATTTTGATAAAAAGCTGAAGATGGATCTGCTCCACTGTAATATACTACGGTAAAACCACCAGCAGAATTTGCTTGTGAAGAATTTCCTATTTTATTAGAGAAAACAATATCTCCAAAAACATTATATTTGAAATCATCTCCTATTTCATTTCCTCCAAATTGATCTAAGTCTGGCAGATAATAATTAAAAGGATCTGCACCAAATCTTTCTCCTATTCGATTTCCTTGAAATCCATTACCAATTTTATTTGAGTAAAAATCAAGATCAATTCCTTGAGAAGACTCGTTGTTTTGATTTCCTATTACATTATAAATGAACCAATCACCTATAGAATTAAAATCAAAATTGTTGATTATTGTATTTCCTTCAAAATTTGTTTTTATTTTATTTCCTACAAAAGTTCTGTTATAAAGTTCTTCATAATTATTAGATGAAGTCGTAAATGTATTAGAAGTAAAATAACTTCCAATTTCATTATCAAACATCATAAAATATATTTCTGATACCGTATCATAAAGAGGTATAAAAATATTTCCTTGAAACTCATTATCTATTGAATTTCCTATTAGATAAGAATTTGCTAGATGATTATATGAAAAATCTCTTCCTATTACATTATCTCTTGCATACAATAATGTATTGCAAGAAAAATTTTCTTCTATTCGGTTCTCTCTAGCTACGAATAGAAAAACATTATTTGGAGTATCAAATCCATTATATCCTCTATTGTAATTTCCAATATAATTATTTTCTGAAATAGAAAATGTTTTATATAGACTAGGAGAATCAAAAAGACTTTGTCCAACATAAGACTCGCAAAAAGAGGTATAGTATATTCCATTATCACTAACACCTTTCCAATATCTAAATTGTTGTGATGAACTGATAGATGAACCTGGATATGAAGAATCAATTTCTACTGTTAGATTTTGGTCATCTATTACAGAAGAAACTCTCAATTTTAAAGAAAATCCATATTGAGCAACCGAATCAATTACTATAAAATCACCAGCAGTAAAATCAGACATAAATGAAGTCGGATTGGCTCCAGTAGATCCGGTAACATTACCACTCATGGGATCCCAATAGATAATTCTACCTGATTTCAATTCAGTAGGAAGAACATCTCTCCATCTATTAAATAATATTTCTCGATAGTCATAGTCTGTTCTATTACCATCTGAATCTATTCTTTCTGTTATTCTTCCAAATGTAGGAGTTCCTGTAGATTCAGTATTAGCATAAGTCCAATCATATTTAAGTTTATCATTAGGCCATGCTGATTGATAGGCTTCATTCGAAATTACATTAACGTCTAAGGCAGTCACAATCAAAGGAGTTGTTGTTCCTTGATAAGATGAAATGAATGAAGAAGGTTTTGGAGTATGATCTGTATAATAATCAGGTGCATCCCAAACAGTAGCAAAATCTGTTATTTCATATTTCATTCCAGGTATTAGACTTCCAGCTCCAATAGAAGTAACTAAATCCGCATATGTAATTGAAATCATTAAATCAGCAACTCCTGCTCCAGTAGGTCCAGTTGGACCAATATCTCCTGTAGGTCCTGTAGGTCCTGTTGCTCCAATATCACCAGTGGATCCTGTTGGACCTGGTACTGTAGATGCAGCACCTGCAGTTCCTGGAAGTCCGGTATCTCCAGTTGACCCTTTGTCACCTGTTGCTCCTGTAGGTCCTGTAGGTCCTGTTGCTCCAATATC
>TBL_comb47_HYPODRAFT_10004063_pt1 | contig 16968 bp, 19 predicted proteins | sample TroBogypolimnion_40_FD_10682 | JGI IMG/M metagenome (IMG submission 10682)
TTATTTTTATTATTTGTTGTTTTATGAATAAAAGAAATAAATAATAAAAATTAAAACCTTAAAAGAACATCCATTGTGACGATAAAATATTTAAATTATACCGATTTATGACTTAAGTAAGAAGTTTCATTTTTTCAAATATTCACTTTGCGTGATATTCTACGCATCTTAAAAAGTCAGATGTCCACTTTGCGTAACATTCTTGCAATCTCAAAAAGTCAGAATAGCAGAATAAGAGACATTCTACGCATCTCACTTTTTCAGTTATCGTAAATAAGGCGAATATACACCAAATAATATTTTCAGATGACGTATATTCCTCTTCAGTTAGCCATCTCATATTTATTTTTATGCAATATGTGACAAAATGTCACCTTCCGGAAATATTTTTTATGCAATATGTGACGTAACCACGCCATCTGAAAAAATGAGATTGCTTAGTGACGCCTTATACTGCCCATCTGAGAAATAAATTTCATCAGGTGAAGACGAATATACGCCATCTGAAAATATTATTTGACCTATATTCCACTTATTCTCGTTTTCTCACCTTTTTTGTCTGCCATTTTGTCAGGGTTTTAGGATATCGCCAAAAATAAGATGACAAAAACATCCCCGTAAGGGCATAAATTATAATATTATTATCGATATATTTATAATAAATAGCTTAGGTAAGATTTAAATTCATTTAGGTTTATGTACAATATGGCTTTTTTAAAATATCAGGGCTAAAGCCCGAAAGCTGTTTTGGCATTCAGCAAAGCCTGAAGGCTAGGGTTAATAGATAAAATGGAATCATATAATAAAATTATCTATACCTACTAAATGTAATAGTATTTTTAATATCTATTAACCCCAGCATTTATGCTGGGGGACTATTAGTTATATATTTTTCGGGCTTTAGCCCTGACATCATAATATTATCATAAATAAAAACATCGTAAATATAAATAAAACACATGGCAGTAAAATTACAGATTCCTCATTTCGCTTCGCTCCATTCGGAATGACATTTGTTGTTGTGGTTTGGGAGAGACAAGGGCGGCAAAGCCGCCCTTGTCTCCACTAAAAAAATAGATATGTTGTCATCCCGAACAAAGTGAGGGATCTCATCAAATAACATCTTACCATAATAAAAAACGCACATAGCTGTTTCTTCCCCTCTTCTTTTCTTAATATTATAATCATCGGGAGAAAGCCCTGATATCATAATATTATCATAAATAAAAACATTAAAAATAGCTAATAATTTGAATGAATTTTAATCTAAATTATTCAATCCAACAGGTTTTTTAAAGAAAAAAATAAATATAAATATACCCGAAAGGGTGTAAATTGGAATATTTATATTATCTTTGTACCCTAAAGGGTATATTTTATGCAAATAAACGATTTTGTTAAAGAAAAAAGGAAACAGGCAGGACTAACACAAACTGATTTAGCCGAAAAAGCAGGTGTTGGTTTACGTTTTGTTCGCGAATTGGAGCAAGGTAAGGGAACTTTAAGGCTCGACAAAGTTAATTTAGTTTTAAAACTATTCGGATTTCAGGTAGGTGCAATTCCAATTGACCGTAATACATTATTATCATGAGAAAAGCAGAAATCAGAGTACATAATATTACTGCCGGCTGGCTTACACAGGATGAAGAAGGGTTTAATTTTGTGTATGATACGAGTTATTTACAAAGTAAAAACCCAGAAGCTGTTAGCCTTACGTTGCCACTAAAAACAGAAGTATTTACAAGTAAAGTATTATTCCCGTTTTTCGATGGGCTTATCCCTGAAGGATGGTTATTGGAAATAGCTGAGAAAAACTGGAAGCTAAATCCACGCGATCGTATGGGCTTGTTATTAGTATGTTGCAAAGATTGCATAGGCGCCGTAAGTATTTTAGAATCTAAAATTGAGGAGGACCAAAAATAATGAATTGTTTATATTGTTATAAGCCATTGCTACAACATGAAAATGATTTTCACTTATTATGTAGTAAGAAGTTTTTTGGTAGTCAGATTGCACCTGAATTTCCATATAGCGAAAATCAGATGATAGAGCTTGCCGAACAAGTTGTTAGAAGCCAAACTACGGTTACAGGGGTGCAGCCAAAAATTTCAGTTAATATTTCATCTGATAGTAATCAAAATGGACAAAAAAGATTTACTATTATGGGTTTGTATGGCGGTTATATTTTTAAACCACCATTTAATAAGTACCCATTTATGCCTGAAATAGAAGATTTAACAATGCATTTGGCATCTATAGCAAAACTCAAAGTTGTTCCACACAGCTTAATCAGACTTGAGTCGGGCAGCCTTGCTTATATAACTAAAAGAATAGATAGAGTTAACGGCAAAAAACTTCACATGGAGGACATGTGTCAGCTTACAGAGCGTCTGACAGAAGATAAATATCACGGCTCGAACGAACAGATAGCTAAGGCAATACTTAAATATTCGACTAATCCGGTTTTGGATGTAATTAATTTTTTCGAACAAGTATTATTTTCTTTCCTTACGGGAAATGCAGATATGCATTTAAAGAACTTTTCGTTAATACAGCTCCCAAAAATAGGTCATGTATTAGCACCTGCCTACGATATGGTTGCCACCACTTTGATAAATCCTGATGATGATGAAGATTTGGCTTTAACATTAAATGGGAAGAAGAAAAAGATTGTTAAAGACGACTTCATAAAAGCTTTTAATACTTCAAAGTTAGATCAAAAGCAACAAGAGAATATGTTTAATAAGATGCTAAAAGCAAAAGATAATTGGATGGATTTTATTGATATTAGTTTTTTGAATGATGCGTATAAATTAGAATATAAAAAACTGATTATTGATAGGTTTAATAGATTATCATAAATAATCATCGGGCGAAAGCCCAGATATCATAATATTATCATAAATAAAAACATCGAAAATATAAATAAAACACATGGTTGTAAAATTACAGATTCCTCATTTCGCTTCGCTCCATTCGGAATGACATTTGTTGTTGTGGTTTGGGAGAGAAAAGGGCGGCTTCGCCGCCCTTTTCTCCACTTAAAAATAGATATGTTGTCATCCCGAACGAAGTGAGGGATCTCATCAAATAACATCTTACCATAATAAAAAACGCACAAAGCTGTTTCTTCCCAACTTTTCTTAATAATATTATAATCATCGGGCGAAAGCCCTGACATCATAATATTATAAAAATAGAAAACATCATAAACATAATAAAAAAAAGGAACATAAAGATTATGCCCCTTTAAATCGTTACAAAAGTTTCGTAATTCGTAATTCGTAATTCGTAATTGTTTAAAAGTATTTCTTCTTAAAATAAAACGCAACATTAACCAAGCCTATCATCACCGGAACTTCAACTAGGGGACCTATAACTGCTGCAAAAGCTACACCCGAATTGATACCGAAAATAGAAATAGCAACCGCAATGGCAAGCTCAAAATTATTGCTGGCCGCAGTAAAAGCGATGGTTGTAGTCTTTGAATAATCTGCACCTGCCTTTTTGCCCATGTAAAAGGAAACCACAAACATTATTACAAAATATATGATTAAAGGTATGGCAATCCTGATTACGTCCATCGGTAGTTTTATGATATATTCGCCTTTATAAGAAAACATAACTACGATAGTAAACAGCAGGGCGATTAATGTAATCGGACTTATTTTAGGGATGAATTTATTGTGATACCACTCTTTATTTTTAGCTCTTATTAGGGTGAATCTTGTGAGGAATCCTAAAATAAATGGGATGCCCAGATAGATAAATACGCTTTTCGCGATTTCTCCCATGGTAATGTTCTTTACGATGTCGGTTACCGGCAAACCAAACCAACCGGGCAATATGGCGATGAACACCCATGCATAAACCGAGAAGAATAATACTTGGAATATGGAGTTAAATGCAACTAAACCTGCTGCATATTCTGCGTTTCCTTTAGCTAATTGATTCCAGACGATTACCATTGCTATGCATCTTGCCAAACCTATCATTATCAAACCGTACATATATGCAGGATAGGCCTGTAGGAAAATTATTGCCAACGCAAACATCAATACCGGCCCTATTATCCAGTTTTGAACTAGGGATAATGTTAATATTTTTGTGTTGCGAAAAACTTCGCCAAGCTCCTCGTACTTAACTCTTGCCAAGGGAGGATACATCATCAGTATTAAGCCTAATGCCAAAGGGATATTGGTTGTTCCATACTCGAACTTTTTCCAGAAATCTGTTACCGCAGGATGTATATATCCTATCATTACGCCTATAAACATTGCCAGGAATATCCATAAGGTGAGGTATCTGTCTAAGAACTTTAATCTTGTTTTCATTTTTATTAATTTGTTTTTTTAATTAAATTGCAAAAAAAATCCGGTAAGCATTTTGAGGTGCTTACCGGAAATATTAGTATTAATTACAACCGCAATTGCAGCCGCAACCACCAGAAGACTTTTCTAAAACAGGTTCTGAAGCTTTTACTTCTTCTGTTTTATTTTCGAAAGTTGAATTTACTTCGTCTTCTATGCAACATGGAGAACTTCCACCACAACATGATGATTCGTTTTCCATTTTGCTATTATTAGCGTTATTGCTAAATTCAGTGTTTGAATTGTTATTTAATTCGTCGTTTTGCATTTGTTATTAAATTTAAATTTGTTAAAAAATTAATTAATCTAAATAAGTTCCTTTCGTCATTGCGAACGTAGTGAAGCAATCTATTGCAGTTTATTTTTAAAGAGATTGCTTCGTCGTACCTCCTCGCAATGACGATTGTGAGGCTTATTTATTTTCTTTGTAAATAGATTATTTTACTACATTAATCATTTCAAATGTAGAAAAGCAATCTAAGTTTAGCAGTTGCAGTCGCTACTACATTCGGTCTTCTCGGCATAAACAGTTATAGAGAAAATACCTATATTGTTATGCTTTAGTTCGTCCAACTCTGAGTTGGTAATATAATTTAACAGGATTTCATCGGGTATAGTGATCTTCTTTTCTTTTTGAACACTCACATTCTTAAACCCGTTCGCCTTTATAATTTCTAAATAATCTTGTTTTTGAATTGCTCCCGACACACAACCAGCGTACATCTCTGCAGCTTGCTCTAACTTGGCAGGCAAAATTCCTTCCAATACAACATCTGAAATCGAAAAGTGTCCGCCAACTTTTAAAATTCTGTATATTTCTTTAAATGCAGTCTTCTTATCCGGTACCAGATTCAATACACAATTACTAATAACCACGTCAGCTTTATTGGCAGTTAATGGCATCTTCTCTATGTCGCCATAACGAAATTCGACGTTGTTAAAACCTAACTTTTCGGCATTCTCCCTTGCTTTTTCAATCATAGTTTCGGTGAAGTCGATACCTATAACTTTACCGGTTTCTCCAACCAAAGCTCTTGAAACAAAACAATCATTACCTGCCCCTGAACCAAGATCTACAACAGTATCTCCTTTTTTAATAAGAGCAAATTCTGTCGGGATTCCGCAACCCAAACCTAAATCTGCATCAGGATTGTAGCCATTAAGCTCTGTGTAGTTTTCGCTGAAGATAGTATAATCAACTCCCGAACAACACGAAGAACCTATGCCGCAACATGAAGTTTCGTTCTGCATTTTCGATTGATTTGCTATCTCACCATACTTTTCTTTTACTATATTTTTTAATTCGTTGTTTTCCATTTGTTATTTATTTTTAAAAGATTTTTAATTCTAACTATTAAAATATTTCAATACCGTCATTGCGAACAAAGTGAAGCAATCTATTTTTGATTAATTTTAATGAGATTGCTTCGTCGTACCTCCTCGTAATGACGATTTACAAGTTTATTGATTTATAAAATTCATAAAATCCTTCCTTAATCTCATCACGTACTCTTCTAAACTCACTCCAGATATACTCATCCGACCCTTCAACATGCGAAGGATCATCAAAGCCTATATGCAAACGATGTTTTACTTTTCCGATAAAGGCAGGGCAACTTTCATTAGCTCCACCACAAACTGTAATTACGTAATCCCACTCCTGACCCAAATACATATCAATTGAATCAGACGTATGATGGCTAATATCTACACCAATTTCTTTCATAACTGCCACAGTTTTTTTGTTAAGTTTGCCTGAAGCTTCTGTGCCTGCCGAACAAACGGTAAGTTCTTTATCAAAAGATTGTAAAAATCCATGAGCCATCTGACTTCTGCAACTATTGCCTGTGCACAATATTAGTATTCTCATTTTTATTAGTGTTTTTATTAATTTATTGACTTAATTTGCCCGTTATCCAAATGGATTTTAATAGTGCCATAAGCAGCTGCTACCGGACTATGCGTAACCATAATAACTGTAATGTTATTTTTTAGATTAATCTCCTTTAGAAAATCTAAAATCTCAACAGAAAGTGTTGGATCCAGGTTACCTGTAGGTTCGTCGGCAAAGATAACCGAAGGCGAATTAACCATTGCTCTTGCAATAGCTACTCTTTGTTGCTGTCCTGCCGAAAGTTCGCGTGGTAAGTGGTTTAATCTCTTTCCTAAACCAACATTTTCTAAAACAGAAACAGCAATTTCTCTTTGCTTTTGCTTAGAAGTTTTTATTAAAGCTAATGGTAACATCACATTTTGAATGCTTGTTAAATATGGAATCAAAGCAAAGCTCTGCATTATGAAACCAACATTTCTTCTTCTGAATTTAGCTAACTCACTATCGTGAACTTTAGTTAAATCTTGTTCAAGAAAGCTGAAAGAACCGGAAGTGGGTCTTATCAATCCTGCTAAAGTTAACAATAATGTAGTCTTACCCGAACCGGAAGGTCCGGTTATGGTTACAAAGCTACCTTTTTCTACATCAATACTTATATCTTTAATAGCATCCACAGTTCCGTCTTTATGACTATAGGTTTTAGTAAGATTATTTGTACTTATTATTTTCATAAATTAGTCCTCCTGTATGTTAGAAAATGGTTCGAACTTTGCTGCAAAGTAAGCTGGTATTAAAGAACCTAAAATAGATATTCCAATTGAGATTAATATTGCCCATACTATGAATATTGGAATTGGAGCCACCTGTATTTGAGCAAAAACAGGGCCCATATAATATGCAGCTATCGTCCCAAAACAATAACCGAGTATGCCTCCGATTAATCCCAATATAAATGCTTTAACTAATAGTATTTTGTAAATCTCACTTTTGTAAGTGCCAATCATTCTTAAAATTCCTATTTCTTTTCGCCTCTCGTTTACATTAGCCCACATGTAATTGCCAATTGAAATACTTCCTACAAAAAGAATTATTATCAAAAATATTATAGAAGTTTTCTTCATCATTTTATTAGTTTCTATTTGTGTAGAAACAATTTGCCCAATTGTAGTAACTCTTGTATCCGGCAAAAGATTTCGAAGCTTACTTAGCATCCCATCAGATATTGCGTTACAACAACCCATAATTTCTATCGCACTTATTTGATCTTGTATATTTAAAATATCCTGAGCTGCTTTAAGATTTACAAATATTCTATCGTCGTCAACCGTTCCAGTCTCTTCAAGTAGTTTAGCTACAATAAAATCTTTGTTTAATATCTTAATCTTATCGTTTTCTTTAAGATTAAGAGCCCTGGCAACCTGATTACCCAGCAAACACTCCGAATATTTTAAGCTGTCAACACCTTTTCTCTTCAGTTTTTCATTTTCATAACCATGACTTTTATTCTCACTTGTTGAAGGAGCACACGCAGTTTGCAGTTCTTTACCAAAGTTTGTGGTTTGCCAAATAGGTTTAGATGCAATCTCGTTCTTAGGTTGTATTCCAGTTAAAACAAACTTCTTATTCCCAATCGTTACGCGCCTTGTCAATTTTGGCGAAAGATTATCTACACCTTTAATATCCGAAGTCAAAATCTTCTCAACGTAATCCATAGGAATAGTCGGGGCATCAATATCCGCAGTATAATAATCGTCGATACTAGTAGCTTGGGGCAAAACAAGAATGTTCGCACCTAGGTTGTCTAACTTAACAGCCACAGCTTTTTCGGAGTAAACGTTGATCGTTCTTATCCCCACAATAACTCCAATACCGATAACGATTGCCATTAAGCTCGAAATAAGTTGCGATTTCTTATTCCAAAGCTCTATCCACACTAATTTTAAAAGATTCATATTGATTTTGGTGTTAAAATTAATATTAGCATTTTTTACCACTTCCCGGAGGGCAACAGCCTCCAACCTTTTTGTTTGCCAAAGTTACAATAGCAGCTGCTTTAGCATTAGCTTCTAATGTGCCGGTATACTGTCCGCTGCCATTAAATATCAACACAGTTGTTTTGTTGAGATCCGGTTTTAATAAGGTCATAAAATTAGTTTCTTCTTTGCTGTCTACATCTACAAATACGAGTGTTGCTTTATTGCCAAGACTCGCCAATGCCTTTTTACATTCGGCTTCAATTGCTGCTTTATCTTTTGCTGACTTCTTTCCGCAAATAATAATTGCAGCTTTTTTATTTTCGAACCCCAACAGGACATCCGATTGATTTTTGGAAGGGATATCTGCTATTAACCGCTCAACTGTAGTTTCATTTGCTGACAAACTCCCTGCAACTACCCCATTTGGAGCTACTACCAACACTAAAGGCAAGTTCGCTCCAGCTAATCTAAATTTAGAAATTAAAGAAGCATTTGCTTTTTTGTCGCGTTCTAATTTGAATACAGCAGTATTCTTTGCTTTTTTCTGTGCATTTTCTGCAGTTTTTATTAAAGCATCCGTACCTTTCGAAGTTTTTTCAGCAACTATTAAATAAATAGTCTTACTTGCTTTTTGTGCTTTTTCGATATCTGCTTTTAGGTTTTGAGCCTGTATATTCACAAAAGTAAATAGTAAGCAGATCATTAATAGTGTAATTTTTTTCATTTTGACTGATTTGATTTTATTGATTAATTGGGTTTAATTATTTTTATTTTTCTCATCGGTTTCAACATGCAAGCACACGAACCGCTGAGTTCGGCATATTTATCTACTTTCATTGGCAATTTATCTTTATCCCAGTCAACTAAACCTCCATTTAGATTGGCTACATTTGTATACCCTTGTTCTTGTAGGAAAATAACGGCATCTTTACTTCGCAAACCAACAGTATCTACTATAATCAAAGCTCTTGTTTTTGATAATATTTCATAAGTGGTCTTGAATTTAGTATTAGCAATAAAAATACTTTCGGGTACATCCAACAATTTATAATCTAATTCATACTCCTCGCGAATATCAACTGCCACAGCTCCATTTATACATAAATCATAAGCATCTTTTGGTGTAAGATGAATAACTCCATTTATGCGTAAGCCTTTATTCTGAAACAATGAATTCATTTTTTATTTGATATTATGTTTTTATAAACCTTTATTTACAGCATTCTTCTGTAATAGTACTATAATCATTAAAAAACGCATCAATTAAATCTTTGGCAAGATGCCAGTTAACAGGATTTATACAATATCTTATATTTGGATGTATAATTTCGCCATGAATCAAACCCGAATCTTTTAATTCCTTTAAGTGTTGAGACAAAGTAGATAAAGCAATTGGAAATTCGCCTGCAATATTGCCACTATAGCAGCAATTTTGTTTCGAAAGGATGCTTAATATCTGTAATCTGGCTGGGTGACTTAATGCTTTTGCTATGCGAGCCATCTTTATCAGATCTTCATTATATGTGATTATTTCCTTTGTCATAATGTTTATTATTAGTTACTTTGTATTTCGTAGAAATACGAAGCAAAAGTAATAATAATTTTATTAATACAAGATGTTTTTAAAGAAAATTTACATAAAATTAATTAGAATAGTTTTATTCTCTCTTTAATTTAGCTAATTTTTAAAAGCGTTTATGATATGGTTTCATCAAATCTGAATGTAGTTATATAGAACTATCAAATAAGCACAGATTTTGGTAAATATAATATTCTTTTCATTTTAATAATAAAGATCATTAGGATGGTTATGATCTTTGTTTTCATGTGTATACTTTTAATTACTTCTATATTTATTAAAATATTAACTCTGAATAGTATTAAGACAACTGACTTTGTCTTCATTCATAATTCATAATTTATAATTCTTAATTATTTTATGATTATTTCATCAGAGAACATCATTGATTCGTTACCTGCTGATGAATGCCATTCAGGAAGTTTGCCAAAATAAACAGCAACTACTTTAAGATATCTTGTTTGTAAACCTTTCAACTCCGTTTCAATAGTACATTTGGAAGCTTTTGTTTCTTTATGATTATAAGTATGATTTATCGTCTTATATAAAGTATAAAAATTACCATCTTCGGAAGTTAAAATATCAATACGTTTAGGAAGATACACCCAACTTTGAGTGTTCTGATAAAAGCCCATTGCAAAACTATTTAGCTTCTCAACCTTACCAAAATCAAGTTCTACATTTATATCCTGTCCCGAAAAACCTTGCCACCTTCCATTGCAAATATCTGTAGAATTACCTGTTCGTCCATCAACAAGAGCCATCTTGCCACCACCATAATAACTAGGATGATAAGTACTGGGGATACTATTAAGCCGTCTTAACTTCCCAACTGCTTTATGCATCATAAAACTGTCGCATACAACATCTGACATCTTATCTCCTTCTATAATTCGGGCTTTTATTATAACATCTTTATTAAAATAAAAAGGAGAATCATACTTTTGTGAATGAATAGTAGGTTCAGAGCCATCAAATGTATAATACACAGGTAAATTCTCGAACACCGAACGAAGCACAACCTTCTTGCCTTTAGCATCTAAAGTATCAGAAACAGTTAGTAAACATTTGCTTCGTAAATCTTTCATATCTTGCAAAAGATCATCAAAGCGTTTCATGTTTTTATCAAGCCACCAATTACGATTCTCTTGATTCCAAAGCACAACATACTCTTTCTTAAGCTCATTTACATTAGAAATTAACTTAATTAATTCCTCTTGCAGTCTTTTTTCAGTCATAGTTGTATCATGATTTAAATACTCATTAAGATTTGTCTTAAAAAGATTTTTCATCACTGTAAGCCTAACTTCTTTCATTGCAAAGTTCAGAAAATCTATACAATTTTGATTGCAACTTGCTAATGGAGAAGCATCTTTAAGTAGCTTATCCAGACTGTCAAGCCTACTTATTAGCTCTATATTATATATATGAGATTCTGATTGTATTTCTTCTTTGTAATCAGTGAATATTGGAGAAAAGAAACTTCCATTACCTTCAACATTTCTGACTTTTGACTGATGAAAATCAGAGAAAGAAGTAATAATTTCCGAAATAGATTTATCCCTTTTTATACCAAAAAATAAAGCATCAAAACAATTATTAAATACTTGCAACTTATGCTCTCTTTCAGCAATAGAACTATCTTGATTATATTTATAATTAGGAGCTTTCCAACAAAGTTCAGCACCCCAAACTAATCCATACCAATTATTATTAAAGAGATTACTGCCATCATCATCCCAAACAGTATTGAGCACACCGCTAGCACCATGTTTTACACCATCTCTAATATAATTAAAGATATTAATTGTGGCTACTTTCTCATTGGGAAAAGCCTGCGACCAGCAACTTACACCGGGAGCTACCCAGAAATTAAGTCCCGAACTAGCCAAGGGTTTTATTGCATAATCAAAGCTTGGGGCATCATGATAACCCCACGAAATAATCGTCATATCTTTAGGTAGATTCTTCACAATTTCTGGATGACTGGCAACAATATCACCCCACATAAGTATCCTTTTACCGTATGGTTTCAACAACTTATCAACTCTATTAATATGATAAGAATAAATACCCCCGATGCCCAGACTATCCATCATAGCCTTTGATTTGCCCTCGCCTAAACCATCTGTTTCATCACAATTTATATTAAAATACCTACCTTTATATGCCGAAGCCACCTCCGAATACACATCTCCAAGGAACTTATAACTAGCTTCCAAGGCAGGAGATATGATATGATGGTTCTCAGCTAGATATTCATAACCCGGCTTACTTAAAATCTTCTCCATGTGCCCGAAAGATTGGAAGTTACCTATCAATTCAACATGATATTGTTTAGCAAACTCGGTTAACTCTGCAATTTCCTCAGCAGTAATACCATCATCAGGTGCTAAGGTTGGGTGTTTCTTTAATTTAAAAACATGTTCAGTGTATAAAGTAAAGTAATTTAACTTATAAGAAGACATTTTTACAATTTGTTTCTTCAAAAAGTCAAGAGTAGGTATCGGACCTCTGCTTATGTCATCCTGCCAAGCCCTTACAGCAATATCAGGTTTATCATAAATAGTCAAAGCTTCTATTTTATTATTAAAACTATTGGCAGAAACAAGCTGTTTAAAAGTCTGAACACCATAAAACAAACCTGCATCTGTTAATGCATATATCTTAATACTCTTTTTGGTAATATCAATAATATAACCTTCCTCACCAGGCTCATATTTCTTATTAAGATCATCAGATTTAAGTTTTGATTTAAAATCTTTAAGAGAGGAAGCTTTAACCAGTTCAACATAATTTGATTTAGCTTTATCCTTACTCAGAATGCTTGTATGAAACTCATTTTGAATTGAATTTACAACTTCAGCAATCAAAAAACTATCCTGATAATTTGTCTTTAAACAAGTCTCTGTTGAAAATAAGAAGGAATCAATCTTCACCTCAACTATCTGAGGCAATGGTATTAGCTTAAGTTTTACCTGAGAATAAGATGTATATACAGTAAAAAATAAAATAAAACAAAAAAGGCTTATTATTTTTTTCATTAATTAGTATTATTATCTGACAAAAGTAAATAAAATTGTATATATAGGTTAACAATTTTATAATGTTAAACAATTACAATATTCTCTTCTTTTATCAATTCCTCCCCTCTGTATTTCAAGAATATCTGAGCAACAGTAAGCGTATCCTTCTGACAATAAATAACTATTCTGTTAAGATCTTTTTCTTCCCAATACACTTTATATACCTGACTGCCATCAATGTCATCTTTAGGTGTAGGAATATTAAAAACAGCAGCTAACAATGCTAAGGAAGTATAATTTTTATAATCCCCAAACTTCCAAAGCTCCATTGTATCAAGATGATTGATCTCCCATGGTTTCTTTCCTGCAAAATCAAGTATTGCAGGCAACTTCAATCCATTAATAAGCATTCTCCTAGCAATAAAAGGATAATCGAATTCCTTACCATTATGTGCACAAAGTGTGTGTGTTGTAGTATTAAAATGATGATTTAATAATACAGCAAACTCCGATAATAACTTTGTCTCATTATCACCATAAAAAGATTTAATCCTAAACTTACCATCCCTGAAAAAGCCAGTAGATATACAAATAATCTTACCAAATTCAGCAAAAATACCTGCACGCCTGTATATTTGCGAAGGCGTAGTGTCTGCATCTACTGTCTTATCAATACGAATCAATGTTTCAGCCTTCTTGTTCCAAAGCTTTTTTAAAGGTTCTTCCACTTCATCGTAAGATGCATAAATCGGAACCGTTTCNATATCTAAAAATAATATTTTAGATAAACTTATATTNTCCAACATAATAATGCTTTTTAAACGTTATAATATTTGTATCAAAATAGTTTATAAAAGTACTAATAATTATTCTCATTTTAATGATATTTTAATTTAATTTTGCACAGTGAATTTACGCAACAATCTATTTCTGATTTCTCTTACTATTATTATTATAGTAATATCTTCGTGCAAAAAGGATGGAGACACGCTTCCGCCTGTCGTAACTATTGATAATCCATACGAATACAAAACTTATAATATGTACGATACAATTTATATAAGTGGTAATGTGAAAGATGATAACTTTGTTCAATCAGTTAAAATAAGTATTGTTAACTCTAATTTTGAACCGGTTTTAAATGATGAATTTCATTCAATTTATACCAAAACATACAACTTTAATACATCCATTGCTATCAATGATATTCATTTAAATTCAGGTCTTTACTATGTATTAGTTACTGCCTCTGATGGCACTAACTCTAAGAATCTTTATAGGGCAATAACTATTAATGGAATACCTTTAGTATTTAAAAAAATGATAGCCATTACGAACGTAAATAGCAATAGCTATAATGTTTATGGTATAAATGACACCCTACAATCCACATTTATGTTTAATTACACCGGTGATTATATTTCTTCAGCCATTAATAATAATTATCAGCAAATTTATATTTGCGGAAGTGTTAACAGCGATATGAATGCTTATGATTTAGGTAGCAATAGCATACAATGGAGTTTAACTCACGAAAACAATGCTCCTTTTCCTAGTTTTAATAATGTTTATTTTAATAATGATGTAATATATGTATCTTATTATAATAATAAAATAATAGGATACAACAGGCTGGAAGGCATAAACATGACTGCACATACAACTACCGGATATACTCCCGGAAAAACATATATCTTTAACAACTATTTATTAGCTCAGGAAAAGAATACATCAGGAACAGAATATCTGCTATCAGTTTATTACACAACAGGTTTCCTTAAAGTTAGCAATTTAATTTCAGTTATAATAAAAGGGATGGAAACAAAGGATGATACGCATGTTTATCTATTTGGAAATACCGCTGCCAACAAAGCAGTTATGACTATTTATGATATAGATCAAAATGGCTATTATCCACCACATGCTATGCCGGATGCCTCTCTGAATGATTACGTTAAAATTGATGCAAATGATTATTTATTATCCATTGGCAGCGATGTTTATTGGTATCAACAAAGCACGAATAGTTTAACAACAATTCTTACTAATGTAAATGCAAAACATATATGTTATGAAAGTCTGTCAGGCAATTTTGTGATAGCCTCAGGTAATCAACTAAGTATTTATAATTACCCATCCGGGATTTATGTGGGAGGAACTACTTTACCATATACAATTAATGATATTTTATTACAATATAATAGATAAAAACACATGGCAATCAAAATCATCACAACCGAAGATGGCTCACATACACTATTTAATGAAGAATTAAACGAGCATTATCATTCAACTCATGGAGCAATTAACGAATCAAAACATATATTTATAGATGCAGGTTATAAGGCATTGAAGCCAAAACAAGCTTACAATGTACTGGAAATAGGGTATGGAACTGGTTTAAACGCATTGCTTACGCTGAAGGAAGTAATTAATACTTGTGTCAAAATAAACTATGTTGCAATAGAAGCATTTCCTGTTGCTAATTCCGTTTATTCAAAGCTGAATTATGTTGATTTAATTGGTGATAAATCTTTAGAAAAGCATTTTAATGAATTGAATACATCTTCTTGGAATTATCCTCAATATATAAATGATAATTTTATATTAAATAAAATTGATGCTAAGCTTGAAGATATTTCTTTAACCGAAACTAGTTTCGATTTAGTTTACTTTGATGCATTTTCACCTGAAGTTCAGCCTGAATTATGGGAAACATCCATATTCGAAAAGATTTACAATGCTATGAAATTCGACGGAATACTAGTCACTTATTGTGCTAAAGGGGAAGTTAAGCGTACACTAAAAGGAGTAGGCTTTGAAGTTGAAAACCTCCCCGGACCAACAGGAAAACGGGAAATAACAAGATGCAGAAAAGTGTTATTGGCAGAAGATTGCAAACATTGCAAGCAATAAATCCTATTAAATTGTATAGTTAAGATTCCCCCAACTTACAACAGATAGCTTATTGTTCTCGAAGTAAAAATCAATCATAAGTTCTTCGTAGGTTATTCTTTTTTCGCCCCAAACCTCTGTTTCTTTTTCATAATCAGTAAATCCATTATCACTCATCAGTTGAATGATTTTCTCTTCGCTTAAAAGGAAGATCTTTTCGCCAAATAATGTAGCATCTTTATTACTAACTTCTATACAACTTAAACTTGGTTTATTTGAATCCTCGAAGAATAAAGTAATCCCTTTATCCCAATAATTAAGCACTAAAGTGCTTTCATCATCCATATCAAGATTCTCAACATCCTGAGGCTCTCCTATTAGAGCTGTTACCTTTTCGATAGTGTCCCCGAAGTTGATTTCATTTAAACCGGTTTTCAGATTGATCTCTAAATTTTCCATTGTTATATAATTTATTTGTTTTATTTAAATGGCGAATCAGGTTCTTTAGCCATATGATTATATACTAACTTATCAACAAGTTTAGGGAAGAATTTATTTAATAACACTGTCATCTTTCCCTGACTTGTCATAATAACGCTATTCTTTCTTTTTATTATTGCATTTACTATTTTTTTAGAAACTTCTTCAGCTGACATTAACTTAGATTCATCCAATGGAGTCTCACCCTGTTGTGAACCATCTTTTGATAAGGCAACTTTCCTTATATTTGACGCAGTAAAGCCCGGGCAAGCTATTAATACATGTAAGCCTTTCTTAATATTTTCGATTCTTAGGACCTCCAGAAAGCCCTGCATTGCAAATTTAGATGCAGAATAACCTGTTCTACCGGGCAATCCTTTATAGCCTGCAATAGAAGATACTCCAACTACACTACCTTTGCTTTTTAATATATGAGGCAAAGCATATTTAGTACAATAAACAGTTCCCCAGAAATTAACATCCATAACTTTCTTAATAACATCAATAGACACCTCATCAAATAAAGCTCTCATCGAAATGCCTGCATTATTAATAAGAACATCTATTTTACCATACTTATTAATGGTAGCTTCAATCAGCCTTTTACAATCTTCTTCATTTGTAACATCTGTTTCAATTGCTAGAATATATTCATGATTTATAGTAACATTAGATATTATCTCATCTAACATTGCTTTATTTCTTGAAGCCATCACAACCTTAGCATTCATCGACATTAATTCCATTACTAAAGCCTTTCCTATTCCTGAAGAAGCTCCTGTTACTATTACTACTTTGTTTTTCATTA
>TBL_comb47_HYPODRAFT_10004067_pt1 | contig 16963 bp, 14 predicted proteins | sample TroBogypolimnion_40_FD_10682 | JGI IMG/M metagenome (IMG submission 10682)
TTGGCCTCCCATCGGTTCCTGCAACTTTGGCCAATATATATGAGGAACGCAGATTGGAACTGGCAACCGAAGGACACCGCTGGTTTGACCTGGTCCGTACAGGCAGAGCTGCCACAGTACTGTCATTCAAGGGATTCAAGGCAGGAACCAATGAAATTTTGCCTATTCCTTTAACCAGTATGAACAATACAAAACTTGTTCAAAATCCGGGTTATAATTAAGTTTTTAATAAAATAACTGATTAAAAAGTTTTTATATGAAAAATAAGATATTAAAGTCAATAAATACCGGGGTAATAATACTCTTCTTATTAAGCGTTACACTCATCTACAGCTGTAAAAAAGAAAAAGTATATACTTTGGGAGCAGTGCCTACCTCAAGCCAGGTTGCTATCCAAAAAACAGTTGGTGCTGATGCAAACCACTGGGTTTTGAAGAATGTGTCAACAACTACCGGTATCGCTTACTGGGACTTGGGTAATGGCGCAACAGTTTCAGGAGATCAGGTAACCGTTTTCTATCCCGATGTAGACACCTATACGATTGTTTTAACGCTGGTAACCAGCGGTGGTATGGCTTCAACATCAATTACCCATTCGCAAACTACGCCCGATCCAAAAGCAGGGAATTTAGTTAAAGGTGGAAAATTGGCAACCGCTGCTGATATTGCACAATGGACTATTCAGCGAATTAATGATAATGTTAATTCCTCTATCGTATTTGCAAATGGCTGGGCAACAGTTACCAATGTACCTGAGTCCTGGGGGCAACTTGCAATTTATCAGCCAATTCAGGTGGTGGCCGGTCAGAAATATAAAGTCGATTTAAACTTTAAAACTGCCGGTGTCAATAATGGTTGGTTCAAAATTTACGCCTGCACAACCCAGCCTACACAAATGGTTGAATATACTGGTCCTATTGCAGTAACTGAGATTGCTATCTGGGGCAATGTTGGAGCAAAATCAGGGCTGTTATCGAATATCTTTAACCCAACTGCCGGAATTGCCAGCGGCGACATCGTTACATTTCCTACCAGCGGAACTATTTGGCTCGAAATTCAGGCCGGAGCTGAGGATTTAAAGGGTGGTGTATCTTTTACAAATATTCAGTTTAGAGGGGTTCAATAAGTAATTTTAAAACAGCCTAAATTTATTTTAGGCTGTTTTTTACTTATATGACACTCTTTTTTCAATTTTATTTTTATAATTTCTGAATAGCCGGTCGATTCTACAGATTGGCCGGCTATTTTCATCTTAATCCGGATACCAAATGGACCTTTTACGGGGATTTTCCTTAATCACTTTGACAGCTATCTTGCTGGGCTCCTGCAGCAAGTCGAAAAGTCCGGTCACACCGGTACCAACTCCTGTGTTACCCTCACTTTCGATATTGGATATATCTCATGCACGTGATAATAAAGTTGTTACATCATTTCGGTTTTTTATTAGTGTCTCTGCAGTAAGCGACAAGGATATTAAGGTTAATTATGCAACATCGGATAGTACGGCAAAAAGTGGTATCGATTATACCTCTGTTTCAGGTACATTGACTATTCCGGCCAGTCAAACTCTGGGATTTGTGGATGTGAATGTAACTGGTGACAGTTTGCGCCAGCCCGATCAGGCCTTTTACCTTATAATCAGCAATCCTGTGAATGCGACAATAAAAGGTTCCACCAAGGCAGTCGGAACGATCACAAATTTAGGCACCTATTATCCAAGCGATAGTGAAGGTTATTATTCTCCATTGACCTATCCCGGATATACGTTAAAGTGGAGTGATGAGTTCAACGATGCTGCAATAAACACAAATAACTGGAATTTCGAAACCGGAGGCGGTGGTTGGGGAAATAATGAACTTGAATATTATACCAACAGTGCAAACAATGCATACCTGTTGAACGGTAAACTAGTTATCGAAGCCCGGAAGGAAACCATTGGCAGTAATAATTATACATCTGCCAGAATGAATACATTGGGGAAACAATCCTTTAAATACGGACGGATTGATATGCGGGCTAAAATTCCGGTGTCTCATGGTATGTGGCCTGCCTTATGGATGCTGGGTACCAATATTACAAGTACACCATGGCCGGGTTGCGGAGAAACAGATATCATGGAATTAATTGGCAGCTCACCCAACCGGGTCGTCGGTTCCATTCACTGGGCCCAGGCAAACGGGACATCGGGTACGGTGAATAATGCCTATTTTCTAAACTCAGGAGATTTTTCCCAGCAATTCCATGTATTTAGTCTGATCTGGCAGATGAATTACATTCAGATTATCGTAGATGGTATTCCATACATGACTGCTACCAATAGTAATATCACTTCGGGTACCTGGCCATTTAATGCATCATTCTTTTTTATATTTAATGTAGCCGTCGGAGGTGACTGGCCTGGTCCGCCCGATGCAACCACTATATTTCCGCAGCGGATGTATGTCGACTATGTCAGGGTATTTCAATAGGCCAGAATAGATATTGGGCTCATTTTCGAATAACGTTTTTAATAACTAAAGATAATGTCACCAAAGAAAAGGGTCCTTTGCATCGTCTTAACACTTGCAATTCCCTGGATTGGATTAAGTTCCAGAGCTCAGCTTGCATATCCTGATTATACTTTATCGATATCTGACGATTTACCGCAGAAAAAGGTAACCAAAGAGAATTTAGAATTCTCCAAATTGGTATGGTCTGACGAATTCAATAAGCCTGGATTGCCGGACAGTACCAAATGGAGTTATGCCATTGGCACAGGCTGCCCTCAAAACTGTGGTTGGGGAAACAAGGAACTGGAATATTACACCAACAGGCCTGAAAATGGTATTGTTGAGGGTGGTGTACTGAAATTAAAGGCAATTAGGGAACATTACCATGATGCGGACTACACCAGTGTCAAATTACAAACAAAGAATAAGTTTGTATTTACCTACGGGAAAGTTGAGGTGCGAGCCAAGCTTCCGGCCGGGGTAGGAACCTGGCCAGCTATCTGGATGTTGGGAGAGGAACCTGGTCATCCTTCATGGCCAGCCTGCGGTGAAATTGATATCATGGAACACCGGGGTTCGGAATTGAATAAAATAGTTGGTACACTTCATTATCCGGGTAGATCGGCAGGCAATGCAGATGGTGGATATACCATGATAAAAAATGCTGCCTCCAAATTTCATACTTATACCTTGGAATGGACTCCATCCTATCTGAAAATTAGTGTAGATAAATTGTTATATCACACGGTGAAAAACTCGGAAAACTCCCCTTTTAATCATGATTTTTATCTCATTCTGAATCTGGCTATGGGAGGCTTCTTTGGCGGTCCGGTAGATCCGGCCTTCACCGATGCAACGATGGAAGTAGATTATATCAGAGTATATCAATAAACGAATCATAACAATTTCTACACCGTATTTTATGCTAAAACAAAAAAGTTCCATCGTACAAATTGCTTTGATCATCGCAATGGGTGGATTTTTAATGGGTTTTGATGCTTCAGTCATTTCGGGTGTAATCAAGTTCATAGAACCGGAGTTTCATCTCTCCAAAATTGAATTGGGATGGTCAGTGGCCTCACTATCACTGGCAGCAACCGCTGCAATGATGCTGGCAGGACCGGTCAGTGACCGTTTTGGAAGACGGATCGTATTGAAATATGCCGCACTACTCTATGGATGAAATTGTTACCTGAGACAAAAGGGAAGTCTCTGGAAGCACTGGAAGCCATTTTGGTAAAATAGGTTCTTCGCTATTTTTTTGAAATCTAATAATAGAAAATTGCCATATGCATTATCGAAAAATACATAACAAAGTCGTTGCAGTTTTGTCCGCTTTGTCACTACTTACTTTATCTGTATTCACTGATAGTTGCGCCGGTCAAAATGAACGTAAGAGTGAAACTCCGACTCTAACTGTTGAGGCAGAGTCTTATATCAGTAACTCCGGGAATATCGAAATTGTAATGGGAAAGAGGAATGTAGTTTCGGTTCAAACGAAGGATAACGATTCCTGGCTTTGTTACAAAATAAATGTCCCCGCAACAGGGAGTTACACCATCAGGTTATACGCGAAAAATGCTTCAGAAAAGAGGGCTATTTGCTGGATTGAAGATTATATTGACAATAAGGACGGAAGAATCTATAATGTAAGCGGGGATATGATTATTGGTGGAGAAAACTCAGGTAATCAGGGCTTTGTTCAAAAGGATGGGGTCTCCTTGGACGCTTCATTGCATTATATTAAACTTCATATTGAAAAAGGTGCATTGATCTTTGATAAGCTCACTTTTACCAGGAACAGAGAGAATAAGTTCCCGTCAAAAGTCGGTTCAGAAACAGACGGTAAATGGCAACTCGTTTGGAGTGATGAATTTGATGGAATCGGATTGCCTGATTCAACAAGGTGGATTTATGATACTGCTGGGAATTCAGCCAGCTGGGGAAACAATGAAGCACAATGTTATACCATAGGCAGAAAAGAAAATGCGAGGGTCGAAAGCGGAAGCTTAGCCCTTACTGCAATCAAAGAAGATAGGGAAGGGAAAAAATATACCTCGGCACGGTTAATTACGAAAGCGGCCTGGAAGTATGGCCGGATCGAGGTTCGGGCAAAATTACCCAACGGGCGTGGAACATGGCCTGCCATCTGGATGATGCCCGGCGGTTGGTCCTTCAACGATGGCCACTGGCCTGACGTTGGTGAAATTGATATTTTGGAACATGTTGGGCACGACTTAAATGTCATTCATGCATCAGCTCACTCCAGGGATTACCAGTGGCAAAAGGGAAATCAAAAAACAGCAATAATCACCGTACCCGGCGCCACGGAAAATTTCCATAACTACATTTTAGAATGGTCAGCGGAAATAATAAAGATCTCTGTTGATGACAACTGCTATTTTACCTATAAAAATGAAGGATTGGGTGAAACAAAATGGCCATACGATAAACCGTTCTATCTAATATTGAATGTAGCTGTTGGCGGTGCGTGGGGTAACGCTAAGGGAATTGACGATGCGGCATTTCCTCAGACCATGTACGTTGATTATGTGAGGATTTATCAGAAAAAATAATTTAAAGGAATGAACCAAAAAACCATTTATTTAGGAAATGCAGTAGTAAACTGCCACAGACAAGAGGTTAAGGGTGGATTTGTGGAAATTCAAAACGAGAAATTCTATAAGATCAGCAACTATAACAGTATGCCTGATTTTTTTATATCCATTGTTAGCGATTCAGATCACTGGATGTATATTTCGAGTAATGGTTCGCTGTCAGCCGGAAGAAAGGATCGCAATAATGCATTGTTTCCCTATTATACCGTTGACAAAATTCATGATTACAGGGGTCTGACAGGAAGCAAAACCTGCCTGTTGGTCGGTAAAGATGGGAAATCATACCTCTGGGAGCCATTTTCAGTGGAATCAGAAAAGATTTATGCGATAGAAAGGAACCTGTATAAAAGCATTTATGGCAATAAAATCATCTTCGAAGAAATTAATCTTGATCTGGGTATCTGTTTTCAATACGGCTGGTATAACAGCGAGAAATTTGGGTTTATCAAAAAGTCAACACTTCACAATCTCCAAAGCCAGGCAGTAACTATTGACATTCTCGATGGAATAAGGAACATCCTCCCTTATGGCATTGATTACGATTTCCAGAATACCTACAGCAATTTGCTCGATGCCTATAAAAAGGCTGAGTTGCTTGAGGACACAAGGCTTGGATTGTATCTTTTAAGCTCGATTCCAATCGACAGGCCCGAACCGAGCGAGTCGCTTAAGGCAACAACAGTTTGGTTATGTGGGTTGGACCACGATACGAAAATTCTTATTTCGGATGTTCAGGTTGAAAACTTCAGGAAAGGTGAACCGGTTGAAACTGAAACTGACATCAGGGCAAGGCGGGGTGCATATTATACGTGTCAGAATTTCAGGCTTGAAAAAGATACACCAAGAGAATGGATGATTGTCGCTGAGATCAATCAGGGAAGTGAAGCCGTGGCGAACCTCAATTTCCATCTAAAGAATACAGCTAATATTGAGAAACTGGTTTATGCAGATATCGATAAAGGAACCCTGAACCTTAAAAAAATTGCCTCCAGGGCGGATGGAATGCAGCTGGGAAATGACGAACTGTGTTTTGCCCGCCATTTCTCGAACACACTTTTCAATGTGATGCGGGGTGGAATATTCATCAATAATTACCAGGTCGACACTGCTGATTTCCGGCTCTTCGTCTGGCAAATCAACAGGGAGACAAGCCGGAATAGGGAGATCTGGCTCGGCCAGCTGCAAGGCGAAATTAATTATCAGGAGCTGATTAAACTGGCTGAGAACGCTGCTGATCCTGACCTGTTGCGGATTTGTTACGAATATCTGTCACTCACCTTTAGCCGCCGCCATGGCGATCCAAGTCGCCCGTGGAATCAGTTCTCCATTGAAACAAAGAATGAAGACGGTTCGGTAAAACTGAACTATCAGGGAAACTGGCGCGATATTTTCCAGAACTGGGAAGCGCTCAGCATCTCTTATCCCGAATTTTTGGAAGGGATGATTACCAAATTCGTGAATGCAACAACGGCCGACGGCTATAATCCATATCGGATTACCCGCGAAGGGATTGACTGGGAATGTCCTGACCCGCACGATCCATGGGCTTACATTGGATATTGGGGAGATCATCAGATCATTTACCTTCTGAAGTTCCTCGAATTATCTGTCGAATTTCATCCGGGCAAACTCGACTCATTGCTGGATAAAGAACTGTTTGTATTCGCCAATGTTCCCTATCGGATAAAGTCATACTCCGAAATCGTAAAAAATCCCAAAGAGACTATTGACTTTGATTTTCCCCTGAACGATAAGATTAAGGAACTTACCAGACAAACCGGTGCAGACGGAAGGTTGCTCAGAAACAGCGAAGGTGAGATTTACAGGGTAAACCTGGCCGAAAAAATTCTGATCACCTTACTGGCCAAGCTCAGCAATTTTATCCCTGAAGCCGGTATCTGGCTCAATACCCAGCGTCCCGAGTGGAACGATGCCAACAATGCCCTCGTGGGCATCGGAACATCAATGGTTACGCTCTATTATTTACGGCGGTTCCTGAAGTTCTGGTCCGAACGGTTCAACGAAACTGCCTTTGAAGAACTCATTATTTCAGAAGAGGTTATAACTTTATTTGATAAGGTATTTATCCTCTTTGACGAAAATACAGCACTGATCGAATCCGGATTTTCAAATAGCGAAAAACGTCGTTTTGCTGATTATCTGGGACAAGCAGGATCTGATTACAGAAACACCGTTTATCAAAAATCGTTCCCGGGCACCAAAAAAGTCATTCAGACTAAAACACTCGTTGAATTCATGGAGCTTGCTATCAGGTATATGGATCAGTCTATTAGGGTCAATAATCGGGCGGATGGACTTTATCACGCCTACAACCTGATTTCGTTTTCAGATAAAAGTATTTCAATCCGTTATTTGTACGAAATGCTCGAAGGACAGGTGGCTGTTTTAAGTTCCGGATATTTATCGGTTCAGGAAAGTCTGGATGTTCTCAATTCGCTGAAAAATAGTGCTTTATTTCGCCCGGATCAGTATAGTTATCTGCTATATCCCGACCGTCAATTACCGTTGTTCATCCACAAAAATAATATCCCGGCCGGAAAGGTTAAAGAATCTAAATTGCTCAGTAGGTTAATTGCGGATAACGAGTTATCTATTTTAAGCAAGGATGATTTGGGTAATTTCCATTTTAACGGATCATTCCGCAATGCCGGAACCTTGGAAAATGCGTTGAACCAGCTCGATCAGACGAAATATGCAGCGCTTCTTTCCGAAGAAAAAGAGAGGATTATTACCCTGTTCCTGGAACTTTTCGATCATCAGTCATTCACCGGCCGTTCCGGTACTTTTTACGGTTACGAAGGACTGGGAAGCATTTACTGGCATATGGTTTCCAAATTGCTGCACGCCGCCCAGGAGTGTTTTTTCAGGGGAATTGCAGAAGGGGCAGATCCGCTAACTATTGGCAAAATAAAAGATCATTACAACGAAATAAAGGCTGGTATCGGGTTATATAAATCACCTGAACTTTATGGGGCCTTTCCAACAGATGCCTATTCGCATACCCCTGCTAATGCCGGTGCACGGCAGCCGGGCATGACCGGACAAGTGAAGGAAGACTTTATCTCCCGGATGCATGAAATCGGAATTCAGATACAAAATGGGGAAATTGTATTCCAATCTTCTTTATTCAATTCCGATGAATTGCTGAGGCAGAATAGAGTATTTGATTTCTTTGATCTGAAAGGGGAGAATCAGCAAATAGTCCTTCATGTAGGTCAGTTTGGTTTTACTTTTTGTCAGGTACCGGTCATTTACACTGCATCCATTGAGGATAAAATATTTGTCACCTTCAATGATGGAAAACAGATATTGATTCCTGGCCATACGATTAACCGCGAATTGAGTAACCGGATATTCCGGCGTACCGGTGACTGCCTCAGACTGGAAGTCTCATTCAGCAATTTAAGAAAGCAGGAAGTTTAGCACGCTATTAAAAACTGCAAATATTAATGGGTGAATTTGATGTTCCTGACAGGCGGTGATTTAATTATAGCACATTAATCCGAAGGGTACGGAAACTATACTTTTAAGAATGAAACTTAAAGCAAGAATAAGAGAGATAAGCATTAATCTCACTCTGATGATTCTGTTTTTCTTTTGGTGTTGCATTTCTTCCTATGGAAAAGGGAAAGAAAATTCAATTCAGAGCCAGGTGGTTATACAACAACATAATCAGGATCTGCTGGCTGGTGTTTCCAAAGCTGTAAGTTATTCGGGATTCCGTACCGGACAGCATCCCGACAGGGGTGAAGGGGCAATTTGCCCGACTGATGAACAAATACTGGAGGATCTGAAACTTATAGCACATGGTTCGGGATTCGGATTAATCCGTCTTTATGACAGCGGCGAGAATTCAGAATCAGTCCTCAGGATTATTCGCAAGTATAAGATTAATCTGAAAGTGATGCTTGGGATCTGGCTGAATGCCGAACTTAGTAACCATATGGGATGTGCCTGGTTAAAGGAACCTATTTCGGCTGAGACACTTGCAAAAAACAAGGTGGCCAATTTAAAGGAAATCAGCAAGGGTATCCGGCTTGCCAACCAGTTTTCGGGAATCGTTGTTGCAGTAAATGTCGGCAATGAAGCTTTGGTGGAGTGGAATGATCACAAGGTAAATGTCGATACCGTAATTGCTTATGTACGAACGGTAAAGAAAGCAATTGCCCAGCCGGTAACCGTGGCCGATAATTACGAATGGTGGGCCGCTCATGGCTCAAAGCTGGCAAAAGAACTTGATTTTATTTCCATTCATATTTATCCGGTTTGGGAGGGAAAAGACATTCAGGAAGGGCTGTCCTATTCGATTGTAAACGTGCAAAAAGTACGCGATTCAATTCCGGATAGTAAAATCGTAATCAGCGAAGCTGGCTGGCCATCTGTGGCTACAGAGTTCGGGGATCGGGCCGGTGAGCAAAAGCAGGAGCAATATTATAAACAACTTATGGAATGGTCCTCAAAAATGAATATCACCACTTTTTTCTTTGAAGCCTTTGATGAAGATTGGAAAGGCGATCCGAACAACAGTATGGGAGCCGAAAAGCACTGGGGTCTTTTTACGGTCGATCGGAAACCCAAAAAAGTCATGCGGTAATGATAACTCTTAATTAAAACTAAACAAATGGCTCACTTTAAAACAGCCCCGGAGGATGTTGTCCCTTTTGGACAGAAAATTGCTTTTGGGTCAGGTCACCTCGCGAATCAGTTATTTCCTGCTGCTTTGGGCGTATTCATGATTATTTTGATTTTAGCGCTGAAAATGAATCCGTTACTTGCAGGATTGCTGGCAGCTCTTCCGCGTCTTTTGGATGCAATAATTGATCCGATTATGGGATATATCTCCGATAATACCCGCTCACGCTGGGGAAGAAGAAAACCCTATATCTTTTTGGGAAGCATTATGACCGGGTTAACTTTTATGGTCATGTGGCAACTCTACCCGGAAAACTCCCAGGTGTATAACTTCTTTTACTTTTTAAGCTTATCCATAGTTTTTTATGTGGGTTATACCATTTTTGCAGCTCCTCTTATCGGTTTGGGTTATGAAATGAGTTCCGATTATCATGAGCGGACCAGGCTGATGGCAGTCTCTCAGTGGATGGGACAAATTGCATGGATGATCGCCCCATGGTTCTGGGTATTCATTTATGACCAGCGGTTTTATCATACTGCTCCGGAAGGGGCACGTAACCTTTCACTGTGGGTTGGAGGATTATGTATGATACTTGGAATATTACCAGCACTGTTTTGTAAAGAATTAATTTTACCCGAAACAAGTGGTAAATCGAAGCTATCCTGGAAAGATATTGCAGCCAATACTACCGAATTTTTTGGAGCAATTAAGCAAACCGTTACCTGCAAGCCCTTTCTTAAATTATGCGGTGCAACTTTCCTGATTTTTAATGGGTTTCAAACCATTGCTCAATTTGCTTTTTTCATCATCATATTCTATCTGTTCAAAGGGAATACTGCTGCTGCCGGGCAATGGCCTGCCTGGTTTGGTACCATTAGTGCCGTAGCAACGGCTATTCTCGTAATCCCCGTAATAACCTTTATCTCCCAAAAAACAGGTAAGAAAAATGCGTTCATCATAGCTACATTAATCTCAATGGTTGGTTACATTTTAAAATGGTGGGGTTTCAATCCGGCAAATCCATGGTTAATGTTTTTGCCAATCCCTTTCCTATCCTTTGGTATCGGCGGCCTGTTTACCTTAATGATGTCGATGACTGCTGACGTTTGCGATTTGGATGAATTGAACAACGGCACCCGCCGCGAAGGTACTTTTGGTGCCGTTTACTGGTGGATGGTAAAACTGGGAACAGCCGTCGCCTTACTCACCAGTGGTGCTGTGTTAAACTGGGTCGGATTTGACCAGAACGCAACAGTGCAAACTGCAGCGTCGATTACCAACCTGCGAATTGCCGACATTTCAATTCCGGTGATTACCGGTTTAATAGCAATTCTGGTTATGTGGAAATATGATGTCTCTGAAGAAAAATCACATGAAATCAGGGAAGCATTGATCTTGCGCCGGGGGAAGGTGCATCATCAGAGTGAAAATGAAGATGCAGCTATCTCATGACCTATAGGCCTCATTGCGACCTGGCGATTTAGCGCGGGGTTTAAAGGAAAAATCTCGCAAAGACGCAGAGTCGCTAAGTTTGAGGATTGGTAAAACCTGATTTATGAAATTTAAAATGTACTGCAATAAATTATTCCAATTATTTATAATCTCAATTATATAGATCTCATTTATAATCAATAATAACTCCTAACAATGAATGAAATTATAACGAAACTTTCACTTAAGGAAAAAATAGGATATAGTTTGGGTGATACCGCATCGCACTTTGTATGGGATATGGTTGGATTCTGGCTTCTGTTCTTTTATACCGATATTTATGGGATTTCCGCCGCTGCCGCAGGAACAATCATGCTGGTGGCCAGATTTTGGGATATGGCCATCGATCCGGTCATCGGCATCGTTTCCGACCGGACCACTACACGCTGGGGAAAATTCCGTCCGTATATCCTGTTTGGAGCCATCCCCTATGCGGTTTTGGCCATTTTGACCTTCACAACTCCGCATCTCGGAGAAGTTGGGAAGATTATTTATGCAGGGGCAACCTATGTTCTTTTAATGACTGCTTATGCCGCCATAAATCTGCCTTATTCTGCCCTTGGAGCGGTGATGACCGATGACACCTACGAACGGGCAGGACTGAACACTTACCGGTTTATCGCCGGTTTTACAGGTCAATTCGTCGTCACAGGGCTGGCACTTACCCTGGCCGAATTTTTTGGCGGCGGTGATAAGGCCCGGGGATTTCAATATACCGTATTTTTATTTGCCGGCCTGAGTCTGGTTTTCTTCTTTATTACGTTCAAAACAACCAAAGAGAGGGTTCAGCCACCTAAAACACAGGAGAATTCGTTAAAAGAGGATATAAAAAACCTTTTTCAAAACAAGGCATGGGTCATCCTGGCTTTGGTAGGGATCATTTCGTTCATCATGTTTGCCATGCAGAATGCAGCAATAGCTTATTATTTCAAATATTACCTGGGGCGCGAAAATAATGTCCAGCTGTTTAATGTGATCGGCACCATTGCCTTGATTGTGGCATTACCTTTGTCAAAACCGTTGGCCAAACGATTTGGAAACAGAAATGTATTTATTGGCAGTTCTTTGATTTCCGGGCTATTTTTTATGCTTATCTATTTGCCCGGCATTAGCGATTTGACTACGATTTATATTTTCAATATTATTGCCAAAATGGCTTATGCACCTGCAGTTCCACTGCTGTGGACCATGATTGCAGATTCTGCCGATTATGGCGAATGGACCACAGGTCGTCGTGCTACGGGGTTGTATTTCTCGGCGGCAGTATTTGCTCAGAAAGCAGGATGGGGAATCGGAGCAGCTATCGCAGGCTGGATTTTAGCCATATCCAGTTTCGTCCCTAATGCCGTTCAAAACAATACAGCCATTACAGGAATAAAATTACTGGTTTCAGTTATTCCAGGGATTTTATACATGTCGTGTGCCTTGTTCATGATTTTTTATAAGATCGACACCAAAACCACCGGATTGATGAAAAAAGATCTGGATGAAAGAAGGGCCATTGAGGCACAGGGTTAAGCATATTTCGTAATCAGGTTATAAAGCATAATTTCAGATGGAGGGTGAATTCTCTTTAACATCTAAGGAGAATTCAAAAAAGAATAAAGTGCGTTTAGTTAATTTTGTAATTCATAACAAACAGAATATCCCGAATGAGAATAATTAGGAATATGATCTTGCTGATCGTCCTGGCCGCGGCCTTTTTAAAATGTTCCAAATCAGCCGTTGTCCCAACTCCCGTGCCGGTTAAACCAACACCTGTGGTCAAGAATGATGTGGCCTTCTGGCTGACCAAATCAGATCAATCGGTAATGCTTGCAAAACAAACCACTGTACTGGGATTTGATTCTGTGGCAAACACTTACCCAACTATTTTGGTTGACGATACCCAAACTTTTCAGACTATTGATGGATTCGGATATGCTCTTACCGGCGGAAGCGCCCAGGTAATCAACTCATTGAGTTCATCGGTCAAACAAAAATTATTACAGGAGTTATTTGGAGCAGACACCACCTCAATATCAATCAGTTATTTGAGAATTAGCATTGGTGCCTCCGATTTAAATAATGCACCATTCTCCTATGATGATATGCCGGCTGGTCAGACAGATCCGAATTTAACCAACTTCAGCCTGGCCGCTGATACAGTTGATTTAGTACCCTTGCTCAAACAAATATTAGCGATAAATCCTTCAATAAAGATTATCGCTACACCATGGTCTGCTCCGGTTTGGATGAAGGACAATAGCAGCTTCGTTGGAGGTAGTTTACAGCCGGCCTTTTACGGGGTTTATTCACAGTATTTTGTAAAATACATCCAGAAAATGAAGGCATTGGGGATTACCATCACAGCAATCACTCCTCAAAATGAACCACTGAATCCATATAATAATCCCAGCCTGGTAATGACTGCATTGGCGCAGGCCACCTTTATTAAAAATAACCTGGGACCGGCCTTCAGGGCTGCAAACCTGACAACTAAGATTATTGTCTATGATCACAATTGTGATCAGCCTATTTATCCACTCACTGTTTTGGGTGATGCTGCTGCAAATCCGTATATCGATGGCTCTGCTTTTCATCTCTATGCAGGGGATATCAGTGCATTATCAACGGTTCATAACGCCTACCCTGATAAGAACGTTTATTTCACCGAACAATATACCGCATCCACAGGTGATTTCGGAGGTGATTTAAAATGGCATGAAAAAAATGTGATCATTGGTACCATGGTTAACTGGGGTAAGGTGGCTTTGGAATGGAACCTGGCCAGCGATGCTGCTTTTCAGCCTCATACCTCAGGAGGCTGCAATACCTGTAAAGGGGCAATCACAATAAATACAAGCAGTAACTTTGCCCGAAACGTGGGTTATTATATTGTCGCACATGCTTCCAAATTCGTTCCTGCCGGTTCTTTGAGGATTGCAAGCAATTCAACAGGCAATTTAAATAGTGTCGCATTTCTAACCCCTTCAGGGAAAAGAATTTTAATTGTCGAAAACGATGGGACAGGGGCCGCAATATTCAACCTCCGTTACAAAACGAAATGGACTTCCCCAATCATTGATGCAGGCTCTGTGGCTACCTTTATCTGGTAAAGTTGCACTGGTAAAGAACAAGGTCTTAATGCATAAAATAAACACTTAATTTTTTATAACCATATTTTGGCCCGATGATATCGCGGATCAACGCAGATTAAAGAATAAGTCTGCGACAATCTACGGGATCTGCAGGACCCTGATTTTCGGAGTGCGAACTCATAACGCTTTAATTGCAAGAATATGAAATACCTGATCGTTTTTGTTTTGCTTCTAGCCATGATAACCAGCATGAGATCTGCTCCAGCCGATCCGTTGAAACCGGAAGGGACTCTGTGGCTGACCAGCCCTGAATCAAATGTTTTGTTTCAGCCGCAACGGTTCATTTTTAATGGTGAAAAAAAGATCAGCAAGGATCCTACGATTCTCGTTGATGCGGCTCAGACCTATCAGTCGGTTGACGGTTTTGGAAATTGCCTCACCGGAGGCAGCGCAACACTGCTTCACCGGATGGATGCCGGAAGCCGTGCCGCAATCCTGAAAGAATTATTTTCGACCGATGGGAATAACATTGGAATCAGCTATTTGCGCATAAGTATCGGGGCCTCCGACCTTAGTGACAGGGTCTTCTCCTACGATGATCTGGGTGAAGGAGAAACCGATCCGGGGATGACCCGATTTTCACTTGATGCCGAAAAAGCGGATCTGATTCCCATTCTTCGGGAGATCCTCGCGATCAATCCCGATATCAAAATACTGGGTTCACCATGGTCTGCCCCAACATGGATGAAAACGAACAACAATGGCAAGGGAGGCAGTTTAAAAAAGGAATGTTTTGATGCTTATGCCAGGTACTTTGTCAGATATCTTGAGGGTATGAAGGCTGAAGGGATTACTATTGATGCGATAACCATTCAGAATGAACCACTTCATCCCGGGAATACACCAAGCATGTATATGGTTGCCGAAGATCAGGCCCTGTTCATCAAACAAAGTCTGGGTCCTGCCTTTAAGGCGGCCAATCTTAAAACCAAAATCATTGTTTACGACCATAATGCCGACCGGCCTGATTATCCGTTAACGATCCTGAACGACCCGGCGGCGGCACAGTATGTCGATGGTTCGGCTTTCCATCTTTACGGCGGGACCATCGGGGCGCTCACTCCGGTTCATAATGCCCATCCGGATAAGAATCTTTATTTTACCGAACAATGGGTAGGTGCTCCGGGTAATCTTAAGGAGGATCTGGCGTGGCATGTGCGCACCCTGATCATTGGGGGAACACGGAACTGGTGCCGTAATGTATTGGAATGGAACCTGGCTGCAGATCCCGGGAATAATCCCCATACTATCGGAGGATGTACCGAATGCCTCGGAACAATTACGATTAACGGAAACGTGGTGACCCGAAATCCTGCTTACTATATTCTGGCTCATGCCGCAAAACACGTGCGGCCAGGATCGGTTCGGATCGGATCAAATACCAGTGATGAACTTCCCAATGTGGCCTTCACCACACCGGAAGGGAGAAAGGTTCTGATCGTGCAGAATAATAGCGGGGGTACGAAAAAATTCAACATTCAGTTTGAACATCAAACAGCCGCTGCTTCTCTGGAAAAGGGTGCAGTGGGAACCTATGTCTGGTAATTACTGTAGATCCAAGACACCGCGTTGTATCCAATTCATTCAGAGAATCAAATTAATACGATGAGACAAGGCACCACGCCTTGTCTCTACAACATTTGCTTCGCGCTATCCACAGTTATTTCCAGTACCCGGGTGAGAAATGAAAATTTACTTTTCATCATATCATACTCTATACCTGATTCCAGATAACGTGCACTTCCATCAATAACAAAGCCCGTTCCGGGATAATCTTTGTGACCCAAAACATCTTTGCTGCCCAATGAGATTTTAACCTTGTCGTTTACGTCAATATTTTTTTGGGTCTTCCGAAAGCCGTAGGCCGGAATTAAAATACGTTCATCATCAGTTACTACAAGATATGAATTCCAGGTGTTTACCAGGTGAGGTTCCACGCCCCATGACATGATCGATACAACCCCTTCATGCGCTGTGACCTCAAAAAACTTTTCACTTAATTTGCTCATCGTAATTTCAATTAAATTTTCAATACTCATGCAAAAGTATCCGGCAGAAGACGTTTAAAAATTAAGCTGGATTAAGAAATTCATATCATAAGTTTTTTTTACGCAATTCGCTCAAATACTCAGGCGTAAGACCCAGATAAGAAGCGATCATATATTGAGGTACCCGCAGCATAAATTCGGGGAAAGAGGTACTAAAATGAACGTAAAATTCCTCTTTCGACATCTCATACAATAATTTAGACCTCAGTTGTGCTCCGGCTACCGCTTTTTGCATCATTATCCTGAAATAGCGTTCCATCCGGGGGATTTTGGAGAGCAAAATTTCAAGATTTTGGTTGTCAATAGAGATTACCCTGGAATCTTCAATGGCCTGGATCGTATAATCGGAGGGTGAATTATTGATTAAGCTTTGATAGTCTGAAATCCACCAGCCATCCAGCGCGAACTGGGTTATCTGCTCAACCCCTTTTTTATTGACGAAAAACATTCTCAAACACCCTTTTTCAACAAAGTACAAGTTTTTGCATATCGTATTCTCCTTGTTGATAAAACCCTTCTTTTT
>TBL_comb47_HYPODRAFT_10004068_pt1 | contig 16956 bp, 14 predicted proteins | sample TroBogypolimnion_40_FD_10682 | JGI IMG/M metagenome (IMG submission 10682)
CAATCAATATACCTACCCACTTACCTGCCAGTAATACGGCCTTCGGGCTTGCGGGAAGTTTCATTTTAGCTTTGAACTTTTCATATATTGCCTTAACCCTCCATGGGCTCACAGAAGTAACTACAATTCTTCTCTTATCAATCCTGATTTATATTTTAACCATTAATGTTTCAAAACTCCGGACACTAAAAGTTTTTCATTCCTGTTTATTCATCCTTATTCTTCTGGCTGTTATGAAGCCTCTCTTCATTTGGCTTGTGATCATCGTCTTATTCATAATCCTTCCGGTTTTCTATTTAAAAAAATACATTGTAACCCCCAAAAACCTGTTCATTCTATTCCTTGTACTTACTCCGCTGCTGTTTCAGATCACTCTTATGAAGGTAAAATATGATACGTATTCTATCTCCAAAATAGGCTCTAAGACATTCAGGAATTATATCCTAAGCCAGGGCATTCAATCAATAGAGAAGATAACATGGGAGGAAGCCCAATTCAAAGCACAGCACTGTTCGGGTGATGAAATCAAAACAATTTTATCAGGAAATAAAATGGCATTTGCAAATATTTTACTGCACAACCTTAAAGACAACATTGATTCGAATCCGACTTTTCTTTCTTACCCCATTGGTTTCGAAAATCCATTATTCGTGCAGTACATGACCAAGGTCAATCATTACTACTATAAGATTCATGCCTTTTTCTTTATACTTGTTTTGCTTTGCTTTTATCTTGCATTCAGAAACAAGGAAAAAAATATTCTTATTCTCACAGGTGTCACAGCAGTTATTGGATATTATATTTTACTTACATCTTCAATTTCCTCCTTCCAGGGGGACAGGCTTGTTCTGCCTGCACTTCCGGTTTTTATTTTTCTGTATATCCTTGTGCTGCGCTATCTTTTTATCAAAACCCGGAGATTCTTATTTCGTCAGTAACTTGTCTTTTAATAATCAATTTAAACAATTCTAATCCCGTTTGTGCAATAAAAAAATTAATCCTGCATGACTAAAAGGTCAACATTATCATTCGCATAAATTATCATACCAAAAACCCTCTTCTATGAAAAACAGAATGTTTATTTTAATGCTTATGCTTGTTGCAATTATTCTTTCATGCAAAAAGAAAAATACTGATCAGGCACTACCACTGTATTCAGGTTCGTCATTAATCAAAAGTATACATGTTACTGATACAATAGGTCGTAAACTATTGTTCAATATCCATTATTATGACTCATTAAAAAGAGTGATTAGAATTTCAGAAACGATCTATTCAAACTTGACCGATTCTACGAATTTCATTTATACCATTGAATACTACCCTGGAAAAGTAGTAATGAAAAAAGCAAATGCTAATAGTCAATTCTACGAAAAATTAATTTATAACCTTAATTCAAATGGCTTAGCTGAATTCTTTGTCCGCTATGAGTTTAATTCTCCCCAAGATTCAACAATGGAGGAATCTTATAACTTTCAATATAATTCAGAAAAATATTTAATAACTCAAATTGGATCAATACCGGGTGGTTCTTCGGTGACATCAACATACCAATACACAAATCTGAATGTTGTTTCAATAAATTTTATTTCGACCACAGGACATGCTTCAAAACAATTATATTATTATAACGGAGCACAGCATAATACAATCGGAAATTTCAATACCGGGATGTATTTTTTAGGAAATTCATGTTATAATTCCGTTATCCAGTCTTCGATGGATTCTTCAAATTTAGTTCTGTCACGTTATTCATACAATTATGATGCAAATAATAACATCACTCAATGTACGATAAATGGAATGTGGCCAATGCCATGCCTAAGTTGGGCTTCGGTTCCAGTTTTGACATCTAAGGAGATTATTCATTATACTTATTATTAAAAACAGATTTGCGTAACGCTTAACTCCCCCGCTTACCGGCATTTGCAATACCGCTACAAACATCGCTGAATTTGGAATTCAGGATGAGTAAATTGACCCACCACCCGATTTTTTAATTTTCCGGGATTTCATTTGTGAAAATAGCAATGTGTTTTTACGAATAATCGACTTTGTCCTGGCAACGGTCGACCGCGAAGTTCAAAACGTCAACCGCAAAGTACGAGACGGCAACTGCATTTTAACCAGAAGCGACGGTGTTTTAACTAAAAGTGACTGCGTTTTAGCTTAAAGTGACGGTGTTTTTACTAAAAGTGACTGCGTTTTAACTAAAAGTGACTGCGTTTTAGCCAAAAGCGACCGCATTTTAACAAAAGGTGATTGGGTTTTAGACGAAGGTGACTGCGTTTTAGATAAAGGTGACTGCGCTTTAGAATCGAACGGGTGAGTTCATAAAACATACGATTTCTGATATAAAATTGGAATTAGTTAACAAAAAATTAAAACCAGTTTTATGCTGACATACAACTTCACACGTCTTATAAAGGTCCGCGGGATTGAAAAACCGTTCAGTTATCTTGTAAAGGCCGGCTATTCCGGAAATTTTGCAACCAAAATTGCCCAAAACCAGGCTGAGCAATGATCTTTGATTTTCGATCTAAACTCAGATCTTATTAAAATCCGTTTTATTATTACACGAAGACCCACGAAGACCCACGAAGAGCACGAAGCTTTCTGATCAATTCTTCGTGGAACTTCGTGTAAAAAAACCCTTTTTGAGGTTTATTGACATATTGTGCCTATTGGGGTAAAAAAAGTAACCCGGAAAAGCCTACAATTTATTTGTTTCTGGTGCGATATTTTTCCAGCTTTTTGAAACCCAAAAATCATCCTGCAACATCCTATATAATAAACCTTGCAGAATTTAAATTTTTGTACCTTTGCTCGCCTAATTTTTCAAGTGATGTTAATGGATTCAGATAAGTTTCAGGGAGAAGGACTTTCTTACGATGATGTCCTTTTGCTCCCTGCCTACTCTGAAGTTCTTCCGCGCGACGTGGATGTATCGACATCTTTTACCAGTAAAATCAAGCTAAACATCCCGATTGTCACTGCCGCAATGGATACGGTTACCGAATCCGTCATGGCCATTGCCATGGCACAGGAAGGCGGCATCGGGGTTCTGCATAAAAATATGTCGATCGGTGCCCAGGCACTGCAGGTGAGGAAAGTCAAGAGGGCAGAAAACGGCATGATCCTCGAACCGGTCACAATCAATGTTAATGACCTGGTGGGAGATGCATTGAACCTGATGAAAGAATACAACATTGGCGGCATTCCCGTGGTGAATGGCGACCATGTCCTTGTTGGGATCGTCACCAACCGCGACCTTCGCTTCGAACGCAATCCTTCAAGGCCTATTACTGAAGTGATGACGCGTAAAGTCATAACAACAACCGAATTCACCGACTTTGCCAATGCCGAAGGCATGCTTCAGCAATACAAAATTGAGAAGCTGCCGGTGGTTGATGCAAACAACAAGCTTGTCGGATTGATCACATACAAGGACATCATCAAGATCAAGGCCCGCCCGAATGCCTGCAAGGATTCACGGGGACGTCTGCGTGTTGCAGCCGCCGTTGGCGTTGCTTCCGATACGCTCGAACGGGTAACTGCCCTGGTTGCTGAAGATGTCGATGCCATCATCGTGGATACCGCCCATGGTCATTCAAAGAATGTAATGGATATTGCCAGGCTGATCCGGAAAACATTTCCTGATCTCGACCTTGTCGTCGGTAATATCGGAACCGGTGATGCAGCAAAAGCTTTAGCCAAAATCGGTGTGAATGCCGTGAAAGTCGGGATCGGCCCGGGTTCGATCTGTACCACGCGGATCATTGCCGGAATCGGTATCCCGCAGCTATCCGCCGTTTACGAAGTTGCCAAAGCCTTAAAAGGATCAGGTATTCCTGCCATTGCCGACGGCGGGATCCGGTACACGGGGGATATCGTCAAGGCCATCGCAGCCGGCGCACATACCGTGATGGTCGGATCGTTGTTTGCCGGTGTGGATGAATCACCCGGAGAAACCATCATCTTTGAAGGCAGGAAATTCAAGACATACCGTGGAATGGGTTCCATCGAAGCGATGCAGATGGGTTCGAAAGACCGTTATTCGCAGGACATGGAAGATGATATCCGAAAATTTGTTCCGGAAGGAATTGTCGGAAGAGTTCCATACAAAGGATCACTTTCCGAAGTTGTTTACCAGATGGTAGGCGGGTTGCGGTCAGGAATGGGTTATACCGGTTCCCAAACCATTGACAAGCTTCAGCAGGCAAGATTCCTGAAGATCACTTCGGCCGGGGTCATAGAGAGTCATCCGCACGATGTGACCATCACCCATGAAGCTCCGAATTACAGTAGATAAAAAGAATTTTTATATAGGTCAACCATTGTCAAATTAACAAATCTGTTGAACGATGAAATGCGTGAAGTTTAGTTTATTAGTGTCTTTGATCTTTTTTGGCATGGCATTAGGCCTCCGTGCCCAAATTAACAATGAATCTGTGCTGATGACAATTGGCGGAAGAAATGTCACCGTGGGTGAGTTCATGTCAATTTACCTGAAAAATAATCCAAAGTCAGATACATCAGTGAAAACTCCCCAGAAAGGGGAGGTGATCAACAGGCAGAATCTTTCCGAGTACCTGGAACTCTATATTAATTTCAGACTAAAGGTGAGAGAAGCCGAAGATCTCGGACTGGATACACTGACATCCTTCAAGACTGAATTGAACGGTTACCGAGATCAGTTGGCAAAGCCTTATTTTATTGATGAGGCAACAATCGACAGACTGGTTCAGGAGGCTTATGACCGTGAGCATTATGATGTTCGCACGAGTCATATTTTCGTGAAGCTTGCTTCCGATGCTTCACCGGAAGATACACTGATTGCTTTTAAAAAAGCCCAGAAGCTCCGTGAACGCCTGGATAAGGGAGAAGCGTTCGACGGGCTCGCTTTCATGGAGTCCGATGATCCTTCAGCCCGTGACCGCGAAGCCAACCAGCAGCATCCGCTCATCCGCGGAAATCATGGTGATCTTGGATACTTCACCGTTTTCGATATGGTTTATCCTTTTGAAAATGCTGCATACAGCCTGGAGGTTGGGAAAGTATCGCCGGTGACCCGAACAGATTACGGTTATCACCTGATCAAACTGACTGATAAAAGATCATGCCTTGGAAAAGTTACAGTTGCTCACATCTTTTTGATGATGAAGAAAGATGCGACAAAAGAGGATTCAATACTTGTAAAACAAAGGATCGATTCAGTTTACCAGAAGCTGCAGCATGGCGGATCGTGGGATGAACTGGTGAAACAGTATTCGGATGATAAGGGAAGTGCCGCAAAAGGTGGGGTTCTCCCGAAGTTCGGCGTAAACAGGATGGTCCCTGAGTTCATTGATGCCATTTACAAGATGCAGAAACCCGATGATTATTCAGCACCGGTGCAAACTCCGTATGGCTGGCACATCATAAAGCTCGTTGAAAGAAAACTTCCGGGAACATTTGTTGAGGAAAAGGCTGACCTGAAAAACCGTGTAACCAAGGATGTCAGGCACCAGGTCGCCATCGATGTGGTCTACAACAAGATTAAAAAGGAATACACATTCACCGAATTCCCTGATTCAAAAACCGAATTCTACAAGGTTGTTACCGACAGTATCTTTACCGGAAGGTGGGACATCAATGAAGCAAAAGACCTGAACAAGCCATTGTTCAAGCTGGGGAATATGGTGTTCAAGCAACAGGATTTTGCACGATACCTGGCTTCAAAACAGAAGAAAAGCGATAAGGAAAAAATTGCTGTTTATGTTGACAAAGCATATAAAGACTATGTAAACGAAAGCCTGACAAAATGGGAGAACGCACATCTTGAGCAAAAATATCCCGACTTCAAAAACCTAATGACCGAATACCGCGACGGGATTCTTTTGTTTGACCTGACAGATCAGAAAGTATGGTCGAGAGCAGTGAAGGATACTGTTGGATTACAACAGTTTTATGAAAGCAACAAGAAAAACTACATGTGGGGAAACAGGGTGGATGCTTCAGTTTTCACTTTGAAGGATCCCAAACAGTCACAGAAATTGAGGAACTTCATAAAATCCGGGCTTGCTGATGATGCTATCTTAAAGGAGCTGAACATTGATAATCACAAGATCCTTGCTGTTGAAAGCGGCAAGTTTTCAAGAAAGGACAACAAGTTTATTGATATGGTTCCCTGGAATGTCGGCATTGCAAGCGATATTCCGTCGGATTCGGCTGCGGTGATTGTAAATATCCGCAGTTTGCTTACCCCGGCTAATAAGACGCTGAGCGAAGCAAGAGGTCTCATCACGGCTGATTACCAGAATTACCTTGAAAAAATCTGGATCCAGTACCTGCGCCAGAAATATCCTGTTGTTGTAAAAAAAGAGGTGTTTTCCCAGATTAAATAGGTTGTTTTGAAAAAGGTACTGCTCCTTGCGCTGGTTGTCCTTGTTGGTTGCTCAGGCTTCTTCAAAAAAAAAACCGGGAGGCCACTGGCAAAAGTCTATAATGATTATCTGTACGAATCAGATCTGAAAGGTGTTATTCCTCCCGGTACTTCTTCGAAGGACAGCATCACGCTTGCGAAGAATTATATTGATACCTGGATTCATCAGCGTCTGACCATCACGCAGGCGGAGAAAAATCTTAACGGGGATCAGTTGGATTTTACCCAGCAACTCGATAATTACAGGAATTCGTTGATTATTTATGCCTACGAGAATGAGTTGGTGAAACAAAAACTCGATACGCTCGTTTCTGATGAAGAGGTTGAAAATTATTATACTGCCAACCAGCAGAATTTCCTGTTGAAGGACAACATTGTTCAGATCCAGTATGTCAAGCTACCGCTGAAATCTGCACATATAAAACAATTTAAAAAGCTGCTGGATACTGATAATTCTGCTGAAAAAACAAAACTTTCCGAGGAGTGCGAGAAGTATGCGGCAGACTATTTCCTGGATGATCAGAATTGGCTTTTGTTCAATGACATGCTGAAACAAATTCCGATCAAAACATACAACCAGGAGGAGTTTCTGAAAAACCACCGGGACCTGGAATACCAGGATTCGTTATATACATACCTCGTCAGGTTCCACGATTTTAAAGTCAAGGAATCTATATCGCCTCTGAGTTTTGAGAAAGAAAGAGTGAAAAGCACCATCCTGAATAAACGAAAAATTGAGCTGATACAGAAGATGCACACCGACATCTATGAGAAGGCCCTTAAAAATGCAGATTTTGAAATATTTTAACAGCCTGTCCTGAAAGCATTGTACATGAAGAAATTATTTTATTGCTCAATTCTTGTTTTGCTCTTAATGACCAGTATGCCTGTCTTGCAGGCTCAAACCAGGGATACGATCATTGATGGAGTGATGGCCGTGGTAGGAGCCAACATCGTGCTGAAATCAGAAGTAGAAGCGCAATATCTTCAATTCAGGATGCAGGGAAATATCAAAGGCAGTCCCGAGAAGGTGAAGTGCCAGATTTTTGAAACCCTGCTTTTTCAGAAGCTGATGTTGAACCAGTCACAGATCGATAGTGTCAAGGTGAATGATATCCAGGTGGAAGCAGAAATGGATCGTCGTCTTCGCTATCTTCTGCAGCAGGCAGGATCACAGGAGAAGCTCGAAGAGTACTACCAGAAATCGATGGTGGAATTCAAGAACGAAATGCGGGATGTGATTAAAGAACAGATGATGATTGAGACTACCCAGCAAAAAATAACCAAAGATGTAACTGTAACACCCTCGGAGGTGAAGGCCTTTTATAAAAAACTTCCCAAAGACAGCATTCCTGAAGTTTCCTCAGAATATGAGATTGGTATGATTGTAAAAAATCCGGTCATGGGAGACCAGGAAAAGGAAGCTGTAAAAATCAAACTGAAGAGCTTCAAGGAGCGTATCAAGAACGGGGATGACTTTGCAACACTGGCAATTCTCTATTCCGAAGATCCCGGTTCTTCAAAGAAAGGGGGTGAGCTTGGGCTTTTTAAGCGTGGTGAAATGCGCACGGAATTTGAAGCAGCAGCATTCAAACTCAAACCGGGTGAAGTTTCTGATATCGTTGAAACAGCCGATGGATTTCATCTGATCCAGATGATCGAACGAAAAGGAGAATACATCAACGTGAGGCATATTCTGCTTCAGCCAAAATTTTCGATCCAGAGCCTGAACCAGGCGAAACTGTTTCTCGACAGTGTCGGCACGCTGATCCGCGCGAAGAAGGTAACATTTGCAGAAGCAGTAGCAAAGTTTTCTGATGATCCAAGCCGGAACAATGGCGGACTGATCATCAACAGTACCACTGGAAACAGCAGGTTTGAAGCAAGCCAGCTGGATCCCAAAATATTTCTTGTCGTCGATAAGATGAAAGTTGGTGAGATCTCTCAGTCTGTGATTTATAAGTCTGACCGGGGTAAGGATGAATACCGGGTCTATTACCTCAAGGAAAGGACTGTTCCGCACAAAGCAAACCCTGAGCAGGATTATGCCAAGCTCCAGCAATGGGCCCTTGAATCCAAGAAAAATGACGTGGTTGGTGCGTGGATCAATCAAAAAATAACAAAGACCTACGTGAGCATTAAAGAACCCTATACCCATTGTGAATTCCAGCGGGTGTGGCAAAAAAAATAATGAATATACTATGAACTTTTCTTCTGATGTTGAAGCTGTTGATGGACTGGTTAAGAAATATGACCAGCTGAAATCCGAGATTGCCAAAGTGATTGTTGGCCAGGATGAAGTCGTTAAAAACCTGCTTATCTCGATCTTTTGCAAAGGGCACTGTCTCTTGGTAGGTGTTCCCGGACTGGCAAAAACCCTGATGGTCAATACGCTTTCCAAGGCCCTGGGTCTGCACTACAGCAGGATCCAGTTTACGCCTGACCTGATGCCTTCGGATATCATCGGAACAGAGATCCTCGATGAAAACCGGAAGTTCAGATTTATAAAAGGGCCAGTTTTCGCGAATATCATTCTTGCAGATGAGATCAACCGCACACCGCCCAAGACACAATCCGCGTTGCTTGAAGCCATGCAGGAAAAGGCAGTAACCGTTGCGGGGTTCTCCTATAAACTCGAGGAACCATTCTTTGTCCTTGCCACACAAAACCCGATCGAGCAGGAAGGAACATATCCGTTACCCGAAGCCCAGCTTGACCGGTTCATGTTTAATATCTGGCTCGACTATCCCTCATTCAATGAAGAAGTCACGATTGTAAAATCCACCACTTCAAACCTGACCGTCTCGCCACAGATCGTGATGAGTTCCGAAGAGATCCTCTTCTTCCAGGGGCTGATCCTGAAGGTTCCCGTACCGGACAATGTGTATAATTATGCCGTCAGCCTGGTTTCCAAAACAAGACCAAACACACCGGCTGCCGCCCCGGTTTCAAATCAGTATCTCATCTGGGGTGCCGGACCAAGGGCTTCCCAATACCTGATCCTTGGCGCAAAATGTCACGCCGCATTGAATGGAAAATATTCTCCCGATATCGAAGATATCAAAGCTGTTGCTGCATCTGTATTACGACACAGGCTTGTCAGGAATTACAAAGCCGAAGCCGATGGTGTTAAGGTTGAAGAGATCATCAGTCAACTGATTTAGTGAAATATTGCAGTTTTTTGCTGAACATTTCAATTTTCTTCAGTTGAAAGGGAGAAATATTTTACTTTTAAGTAAAATTTGTTTTCCATGAATAAGATCCGTTATTTTTTCTCAACTCTTTTAATATTTGTAGTATTATCAGGTATTTTCATTGCCTGTAACCGTCCAAAGGGTGGAAACATAACAGTCGGTTCGGATGATCTGAAAGGTAAAATCACGATTTCAGGGGCATTTGCGCTTTATCCCCTGACTGTAAAATGGGCAGAAGAGTTTAAAAAGTTGCACCCCAAAGTGGTTATTAATATCTCTGCAGGAGGGGCTGGTAAAGGAATGGCAGATGCCCTTTCACACATGGTTGACCTGGGAATGTACTCCAAGGAGGTCAGCCCGGAAGAAAGAGCCAGGGGCGCCTGGTATATAGGAGTTGCTAAAGATGCTGTCCTGCCGACTGTCAATGCCGGGAACCCGGTATTGAAGGAACTTCTCTCTCATGGACTGACAAGGCAGAAGTTCTTCGATATTTTTATTTCCGGGAAGATCACATCCTGGGGCGCCGCTGTGGGCAATGGATCTAAAGCTGGCTTGCAGCCATTTACCCGCTCCGATGCCTGTGGTGCTGCGGAGATGTGGGCCAAATACCTCAGGGGGAAAAAGCAGGAAGATCTGATCGGGCTGGGTGTTAACGGAGACCCCGGTGTTGCTGATGCAATCCGGAAGACTATAGGCGGAATCGGTTACAACAACCTGAACTTTGTGTTTGACATGACCACCCGTAGAGTTTACCCGGGAATTGCGATTATCCCCATTGACCTTAACGGCAATGGTAAGATCGACCCGGACGAGAATTTCTATGGAACACTTGACCAGGTCATGAATGCAATTCAGACCGATATCTATCCTTCACCTCCGGCACGTGACCTGTATCTTGTTGCAGCAGGAAAGCCAACAAACAAAATTGTTCTTGCATTCCTTCACTGGATCCTGACTGATGGTCAGAAATTCCTGAACGAGGCTGGTTATGTTGTTCTTTCCGGTGAAAAGATACATAGCAGTCTGAGTAAATTGAACTAACCCCAGCTTACTTTTGATCAATAGTTTCCGGGAATGTACATATTAAACAGGAATCAGAGGCACCGGGTGAATTACACCTGGATGATCATCAGCTTATTGCTGGTGGCTTCCCTGCCATTCCTGCTCTTTTCAGGATTATACATCAAGTCCTTTCTGCTGCTCCATGACTACCGGCTTTCCGACCTGCTTTTTTCAAGGGAATGGAGACCAGGAAGCGGGAAATTTGGCTTTTACCCGTTCATTGTAGGATCCATCTGGGTCACACTGCTTGCCATGCTGTTTTCGGCCCCTGTATGCCTGCTTACAGCGATCTATGTTACACATTATACAAAGAAACGGTTCCTGCGGATCATGCACCCAGCCATTGATATCCTTGCAGGGATTCCGTCTGTCGTATACGGCGTGTGGGGAATACTTGCAATCGTCCCTTTTATTTCCAACTACCTCGGGCCGCTTTTTGGTGTGAGTACGCTGGGATACAGCATTCTTGCGGCTGCACTGGTGCTTTCGATCATGATCGTGCCTTTTGTTCTGAACATTCTCATTGAGGTATTCCAGGCTGTCCCGAAAGAACTTGAAGAAGCAACGCTTTCATTGGGCGCAACCAAATGGCAGGCCATGAAGCATGTGATCCTGAAAAAATCGCTTCCGGGAATTATCGCGGCATTTGGGTTCGGACTTGCAAGAGCATTTGGTGAGACCATGGCTGTGCTGATGGTTGTCGGGAATGTTGTGAAATTGCCTAAAAGTGTTTTCGACCCGGGTTACACGTTACCTGCACTCATCGCCAACAATTATGGGGAGATGCTTTCTATTCCGAAATACGAGTCGGCGCTTATGTTTGCCGCCCTGATCCTGCTGGCCGTATCACTTTTTTTCAACCTGATCATGCATTTCTTCATTGCCCGTTACAACAAATATTAAAGAGTGAAAAGGTCACGAAACATAGAAGAATCAATTTTCAAGGTCCTGATGATCATCTCGACCTATTTTATTCTTTTGATTCTTGTCCTGATCATATTCAGCATATTTGCGAAGGGGATCAAAGCAATTTCCTGGGAGATGCTGACTTCGGTTCCGTCTGGCGGGTATTACTATGGAAAAGGTGGCGGAATTCTGAATGCAATCCTTGGATCATTATCGCTGGCTTTTGGTGCAACATTACTGGCTTTTATCATCGGACTCCCGGTTGCTTTGTACATGAATGCTTTTCTTGTTCAGAAGAAGAAGCTGGTGGGTGTGATCCGGTTTATTCTTGACCTGGTTTGGGGAATTCCATCGATTGTTTACGGTGCTTTTGGATTCAGCATGATGATCTTTCTCGGGATCCAGACTTCGTTGCTTGCAGGTATACTGACTGTCACCCTTTTCATTCTTCCAATCATGATCCGTTCGATGGATGAGGTACTCCGGACCATCCCGACCGGACTGATTGAAGCATCCTATTCGCTGGGCTCAAATAAATCGGAAGTAGCCTTTAAGATTTTTACCAGGCAAAGTGTCTCCGGAATCATAACTGCCATCCTGCTTTCTTTTGGACGTGCCATCGGGGATGCTGCTTCCGTTCTGTTCACTGCCGGGTATACGGATAACCTCCCAAATTCCCTGATGGAACCGGTAGCAACGTTGCCATTGTCGATCTTCTTTCAGTTGGCATCACCGGTGCCTGAAGTACAGAACCGGGCTTATGCATCAGCCCTTGTCCTGACGTTAATAATTTTAATTGTCAGTGTGCTTTCGAGAGGACTCGGGAAGAAATATCATAAAACAAAGATCAATTTTTAATGCAGGAAGTGCACTGTAAAATGGAAAACACCAGTAAAATAAGCATTGTTAATCTGAATGTCGCTTCCGGGAAACACCAGATCCTCAAAAATATCAGCATTGAGATCCCGAAAAACAAGATCACGGTGATCCTTGGCCCATCGGGTTGCGGGAAGACTACCTTGCTGAAATGCCTGAATCGCCTGACGGATCTCTATCCTGAATTGAAAGTCACGGGGAAGGTGATGATTGACGGGAATAATGTCCTTGAAGCAAAGGAAGATATTTACCAGTTGCGTCAGCACATGGGACTGCTTTCACAGCGCCCGTACCCGCTGCCGATGACCATTTACAACAACATTGCCTATGCCTTAAAACTGAAAGGCGTCACAAAGCGGAGAGACCTTCACAAACAGGTTGTGAGTTATCTTCAGCAGGCGAATTTGTGGGATGAGGTGAAAAACCGGCTGCGGGAACCCGCATCACGCCTGTCGATCGGGCAGCAGCAGCGGCTCTGCCTGGCCCGAGGGCTCGCCGTGAATCCTGATATCATTCTTGCAGATGAGCCAACATCGGCTCTGGACCCTATCTCAAGTCAGAACATTGAAGAAAAGTTCGTGGAGCTGAAAAAAGATTATACCATTGTCCTGGTTACTCATGTCCTCCGGCAGGCCAAACGGATCGCTGACCATGTGATCTTTATGTACATGGGAGAGGTCATCGAACAGGGAAGCAATCACGAGGTCTTTGAAAACCCGAAAATGGAGAAGACGAAACAGTACCTGGGTGGGACGTTCAATTGACCGGATATAAAAACATAAATCTGAAATTTCAACTCTAAAATCCTAAATCTCAAATCTGAGAGCCGATATCCGAAAGTAAATCCGGATCTCGCAACTCAGATTTCAGATCTGGTTCTTCCCTGCCAGGTTTCACGACGTTCAAACTCCTTCTCGATCAGCCGGAGAAGCTCATCGTTCCGGAGCAGTCCCCAGTTGTGGCTTTCGATAAAGCGTGGCGGAACTTCACCGGTGAACCGTTCGATGACGATTGAAGGATTGAGCTGTTCGGTAAAGCTTACAATAAAGTCAATGTATTCATCACGGGTGAAGAGATGGAATGTGGAAGGATCAGCCAGGAAATCTTTCTCCATCTGTGTTCCTTTGATGATCTGCAGTTGATGGAATTTAACCGTATCGACTGGCAGTGATGAGATGTCAGTCGCCATTTTCATCATTCCATCCAGCGTATCACCGGGCAGCCCGAAGATGAAATGTGCCCCCGTATGGATCCCAAGGGAATGGGTCTTCTCAATAATTTCTTTGCTTAATTCAAATGAATGACTCCGGTTGATCCTTGTCAGAGTCTCTTCATTCGTTGTCTCCACACCATATTCAACCTGGATAAAGTATCTTTTTGAAAGTTCTGAAAGGTAACTGAGCTTTTCATCATCGATGCAGTCCGGGCGGGTCCCGATAACAAGACCAAACACATCCGGGAAGGATAACGCCTCTTCATATTTTTGCTGAAGTTCTGCCAGTGGAGCATACGTGTTGCTGTAAGGCTGAAAGTAGACGAGGAACCGGGTGGCACGCCGGTATCGTTTTGCATGAAATTCTATACCTTCCCGGATTTGCTGATGAATGGATTTCTCCGGAGTGCAATAAGAGGGATTGAAGGCATCGTTATCGCAGTAGGTACAGCCATCGGTTCCCAAAGTTCCATCACGGTTCGGACAGGTGAAACCTGCGTCAACAGATACTTTCTGCACTCTTCCGCCAAATATTTTGCGGATGTATTCAGTATAGGAATTGAAGCGCCGGGAATGTCCCCAGGGAAAATCAGTTTCTGACATTCGTTAGTACATCAACTGGTTGTTGCTTTCTCCAGTCGTTTCAGGATAGAGAACATGATCACGGCTGAAAGGACAGTCAGGGCAACAAGCAGCATGAAGAATTGCCAAAGTTGCCATTTATCCCAGAATGGACCGATGAAACCGGCCATCAGGTTCCCGAGGGCGGTAGCTGCAAACCAGCCTCCCTGTGCAAGACCTTTATGCTGGGGTGGTGCGACTTTCGACACAAATGATATCCCGATAGGACTCAGGAACAACTCCGCGATGGTTAGTGTGAAATAAGTCCCGATCAGCCAGTAAGGTGAACGAAGGGTAGCTGAAACGCCTCCCTGCAATGCCAGGTCTTTCGGGCTCATGAGGCCCTGCGATGCCAGGACCATGATCAGGAATCCGCACGCTGTGATCAGCATACCAATCCCGATCTTCTGTGGGGAGGATGGCTCTTTATCATATTTCCGGAAGTATGAAAATAACCCGATGATAACGGGTGTCATAAAGACGATAAAAATCGGGTTGAACTGCTGGAAGATCTCCGGAGAAATGTGATTCCCTTCAGGTAATAAATTACCGATCGTATAAGTTGCAATGGCAATTGCGCCGACTGCTGCAACACCACCGATGATCCTTATGTTTGCTGAATGTCCTTTCCCAACAACCAGAAAGACGCCCAGTGCAGTGATCAGGATGGGAAGAAATGTCGAAAGGTTGAATATGATGGCTGTGCCTTTTGAAACGGTGGCTACGGTATAGTCACGGGCAAAAATGGTGAGGGTAAATCCATTCTGGTGAAATGCCATCCAGAAAAACATAACGACAAAAAATACCAGTCCAAGTGCGATCAGCCTGTCTTTGGTCTGGGCCTGTGTAAGATCAGCAGCCATCTGGACATTCCCTGCCTTTTTCTGCTTGTGAGTAACATCTGCATGTTTATAGTGCTTCCGGAACCCGATAAAGATAAGGAGAGACGCGATCATGCTGATCGCTGCAACAGCAAATCCCGCATTGTAGGCCTGCCCGATGCTGGTGATGTAATGCGTACAGAAATCATTCAGACTGGCAAAATGGACACCTGTCTGGGCATTTGCAAACTGTTGAAGCTGATCGGTATTTGCAAGCGTTTTGTTGAGGTATTTATGTGCAAGATCGGGGATCGCAGGGTTATAGGTAAAGCCGTTCATTTTGAGAATCCAGTTCCGCATTCCTTCTGCAGCGCTGGGTGCAAAGAAAGCACCGATGTTGATCCCCATGTAAAAGATGTTGAAGGCGGAATCCCTGAATTTGCTGAATTTCGCATCATCATACAGATTTCCGACCAACGCCTGGAGATTTCCTTTAAAGAACCCGGTACCCAGCGAGATCACAGCCAGTGCAAAATAGATGAAATACTCACCGGTCCCCGGCATTGCAAGCAATCCATAACCGATGAACATGATGATGATCCCCAGCAGGATTGTCTTCCCATATCCAAGGACATTATCTGCAATGTAACCGCCAAGCAGCGGAAGAAAATAAATACCGAAGAGAAAACCACCATAGACGTGACCTGCCTGTGTCGTCGACCATCCGAATTTGGATTGAAGATACAAGACAAAAATGGCCAGCATGGTGTAATAACCAAACCGCTCACCCATATTGGTGAAAAACGCGACAAATAATCCTTTTGGATGCCCTTTGAACATGATGATTCAGGTTGTTGGTGAGTAATTAAATGATCGGCTGAAATAGTACTGACAAAAATAAGAAAATTTGTATCTCTTGCAAGATCAATTTAGGTTAAGGTTTTCAATTCCCATATCAAAGCTGCCTCAATGCCATAACCACCGGGTAGATCAGTCCGGTGATCAGGATCAGGGTAATGAACGGCCGGTTGATGTTCTGCCATTTGTAATTTTTACGCCGGACGGCATCAACCGCATGATTCAATCCCGAGAAAACCAGGAAAAAGAGAAAGGCAAATAAGATGGTAAGTTCGGCTTTGATTCCCCAGTTGATGAAGTACACAAAGATGGCAATGCAGGCGTACGACAATAGTGCAATGGCTGACTGACGCTGGTAGTTGCTTCCCTCTTCAAATCCTTTCATCTCTGCGGATTTCTTCCCGAAAGCCAATCCTTCAATTCCCGATATTCCTGAAATTGCTGTAATGATCAATGGTATCATGAAGTGCAACTGCGGAACCGGATCATATCCATGTGCGAACCCGATCTTGTAACCAAAGAAAAATGCAAGGCAAACAATAACAATCCTGAGGATATCGAGTATTTTTATAATCATAATGTAAATATAAAGGTTAATTTTTTCATCATAATAACGGTGCTGACTTTTCCGGAAATAATAAAGTTGAAATAAAATGTAATAATATTGACACGGCATCGTCTTAACCTCACATATGGATCTTGAGGAATTCAAAATACAGGTCTTTCCGCTAAAAAATAAGCTGTTTCGGCTTGCGAAAAGGCTGCTTGGAGATCATGAGGATGCTCAGGACATGATCCAGGAGGTATTTATCAGGCTCTGGGGAATGCGTGAGAAGTTGAGTGAATACAGGAGTATTGAGGCATTTGCCGTGGTGATGACGAGGAACATGTGCCTGGATAAAATAAAATCAAAGAAATTGCCCGTTGAAAAAATGGAGGGGTTGGAGACAAGACTTGGGGCGATGGATGTGGATGCACCGG
>TBL_comb47_HYPODRAFT_10004071_pt1 | contig 16935 bp, 12 predicted proteins | sample TroBogypolimnion_40_FD_10682 | JGI IMG/M metagenome (IMG submission 10682)
TCAACGAGGCCGATACCGAGAAGCAGGCCATGGCCAACCGCCTGGAGCTGAAGGCCGCCCGCCTGGACCTGGAGTCCAAGCAGGTGCTGGAGCACGCCGCCGCCAACCGCACCCTGCCCCAGCTGAATGCCTTTGCCACCTACAACGCCAATGCCGCCTCACAGACTGCCTCCGATGGCCTGTCCGCTGTGAACAAGGACCTCTTCAAGGGCAACTACCCCGGCTACACCGTGGGCCTCCAGTTCTCCATGCCCATCCAGAACCGCGCCGCCAAGGGCAACCAGGCCCAGGCCCGCGCCAGCCTGCGCTCCAGTGAGCTGAACCTCCACGACCAGGAACTGGGCATCACCCTCGAGGTGCGCACCGCCTACCGCACCCTGGAGGCCTCCGGCAAGGGCGTCGCCGCCGCGGAGAAGACCCGCATCTTCCGCGAGAAGGATCTGGACGCGGAGAAGAAGAAGTTCGACAACGGCATGAGCACCAACTTCCTGGTGCTGTCCAAGCTCAACGACCTGAACACCGCCAAGGGCAACGAGCTGCAGGCGCAGATCACCTACGCCAAGTCCGTGACCGCTCTGGAGAAGGCCATGGGCCACCTCCTGGAAGCCCGGAAGTTCGAGGTCAAGTAGGCATTCCCTTGCCTTTCACCCCTGCAAATTGGGCCCCATGCGGGGCCCGATTTGCAGGGGGCGCCGCTTCACGGACCATGGTTTGATCTGTTTCTATCTCCGCCGCGCAGCGGCGGAGGCAGGAGACTCCGCCTTTGAATCAGCATCTTCAGGCAGCGTCTCCAACAGCACCTTCCAGTCGAACCAGGTCTTCTGCCCCTGGATCCATTTCTCAAACCAGTTGAACTCCGCCACCATCTTCACCAGCTGGTAGCGGGGCTCCGTGAGGCCGTGGGGCATGCCGGGGTAGACCAGGTACTCCACGGGCACGCCCAGCTGCTTCAGGGCCATGTAGAGCTCGTCACTCTGGGGCTTGGGCACCCGCTGGTCCGCCTCACCCACGTGGATCAGCGTCGGCGTCTGGGCCTGCTTGATGAACTTCAGCGCCGACTCATTGACGAAATTGTCCCAGGCCTCGTAGGGCTTGCCGCCCAGGTAGAACTCGCGCACGGACTGGACGTCGCTCTCCGCATACATGGAGAGCCAGTTCACGGCCCCGGCCCCGGTGCTGATGGCCTTGAAGCGGTTCGTCTGCGTGAGGGTCCAGCTGGACAGGTGACCCCCGGCGCTCCAGCCCATCATGCCCATGCGATCTGGATCTGCGAGTCCCTGCGCGATGAGGGCGTCCACCCCGCTCATGATGTCGGCGTAGGAGAGGCGCAGGAAGTTGCCGCCGATGGCCCGGGTGAAGGCCTCGCCGTAGTTCGTGGAGCCCCGGTAGTTGGGCTGGAAGACCAGGTAGCCCGCGGCGGCGTAGATGTGGGGATAGGTGACATAGCGGCCCTGGAAGGTGTTCATGTCTGCGGCTGCGGGGCCCCCGTGGAGCTGCACGATGAGGGGATAATTCCGGCCCGGCTCGAACTTCAGGGGCTTGATGAGGATGCCTTCGACCTCCACGCCATCCAGGCTCTTCCAGCGCAGGGTCTCGGTGTGCCCCAGAGCCAGCTTCGCCACCTGGGGGTTAGCCCTGGAGACCTGCACCCAGCTCCTGGGTTGACCCACCTGATCAGCCTTGAACACCACGTAGTCCAGCGGCTTGCGGGGCTGGGTCTGGCTCAGCAGGAAGGCCCTGGCCTCGGGGTTGTAGGTGCCCGCCAGGACGCCGATCTCATGGGTGAGCTGCCTGAGGGTGCCGTCGGCCACGGACAGCGCGAAGAGGTGCTGATCCACGCCCTGGGCCACGGTGGTGTAGAGGGTGCGGGAATCCTCGGACCAGCTGGCCTGAGCCGCGCTGAAGTCCCGGCCCGCCAGCAGATTCTTCGTCGCGCCGCCCGCCGTGGGCTGCACCCAGAGCTTGCCGTTGCGCAGGCGACCGAGCTGCTCCGGCGCCTCATAGGCCAGCCATTGGCCGTCCGGCGAGAAGGCCGAGAATTGGGCCTGGCGCTCCAGCACGCAGCGCGACTGGCCCGTGCCGAGGTCCAGCAGGTGGAGGCTGGCGGCCTCTTGGCTGATGTCTCCGGGATGCCGCAGCGCGGGCAGGGCCCGGTACGAGGCCCAGCGCCCATCCTTGGAGAGCTGGAAGCCGAGGAGCGTAAAGGCCGTGCCTTCGGTCCAGCGTGTCTCAGACTTGTCCTTCAGGTCCACGGACCAGAGGTGCACCGGGGCCTGCTCCGGTTCTGCCAAGCGCACATCGAACTTCTTTTCCTTGCGCTTCAGGTCGTCCTTGTCGATGCGGTCGGGGCTCGTGAAGTAGATGCGCTGGGAGTCCTCGCTGAGGCTGAAGTCCCGGACGGGCGTGGCGTGCTTGGGCAGGGCCGTGACGGTCAGCTCCTCCGAACTCAGGTCCACCAGGGAGAGCTGACGCTCCTCGGCCTTGCCCGCGCTGAAGACCAGCCAGCGACCGTCGCGGCTGAAGGCGAAGGCGTGGACGCCCTCCTTGGCCTCCGTGAGCTTCCTGGCCTCGCCGCCCGCCAGGGCCATGAAGTAAACCTACTGGGTGCCCTCCCGGTCGCTGAGGAAACCGAAGTGGCGGCCATCCCGGGCCCACTGGGGGGCCGTCTCGTTCTTCTCCCGGGTGAAGGTCATCTGGCGGATGGCGCCACTGCTCGTGTCGGCCACAAAGAGGTCTGTGAAGACCTTGCCGGATTTCCAGTGCGGGATGCCCACGGTGTATACCACCTGCGTCCCATCCGGGGAGAGCTGCCCTGCCCCCACACTGCGCATGTCCATGACGTCCATGAAGGTCATGGGGCGTTGAGCTGCTGCCGGAGCTTCCGGCTTGGCTGGCCCAGGGGTCTGGGCCAGTAGGGGATTGACTGCCAACAGCAGCCCGAGCGCACATCCACCTGCGATTGATTTCATGGAGCCCCCAACGATTTTCGCGTCATGCAAACCATCAATTGCCACCGGAAATTCCCAGTGGTCTTTTTCACTCCGCCGCCCAGCAGCGGAACCCAGCCGGAATGTCAATCCATCCGAAGGCTCAAATCCACCGATGGCGCACTGTGCGTCAGCGCCCCCACGCTGAGGAAGTCAACGCCGGTCTCAGCCACGGCCCGGGCCCGCTCCAGGCTCAGGTTGCCGCTGGCCTCGAGGAAGAGGTGCCGTCCGCTGCGGTCCCGCAGGGCCACGGCCTCGCGCATCTGGTCCAGGTCCATGTTGTCCAGCAGGACGCCGTCCACCTCGGGCAGTTCCAGGCAGGCCTTGAGCTGGCCGAGGTTCTCCACTTCAACCTCGATCTTCACCAGGTTGGGGGCCGACCGCCGGGCGGACTCCACGGCGGCGCGGATGCCCCCGGCGGCGGCCAGGTGGTTCTCCTTGAGCAGGACGCCATCACCCAGGGTGAGGCGGTGGTTCACGCCGCCCCCGCAACGCACGGCGTACTTCTCCAGCAGCTTGAGACCCGGCGTGGTCTTGCGGGTATCCAGGATACGGGCGCCGGTGCCCTCGATGGCCTCCACGAACTTCCGGGTGAGGGTCGCCGTGCCCGAGAGGCGCTGCAACAAGTTCAGCATGACCCGCTCCGCCAGGAGGATGCCGTGGCTGGAGCCCTCGATGCGCAGAACTTCGGTGCCCTTGGCCACCCGCTGGCCGTCCACGGCCGAGAGCACCACAGCCAGCCCGGGATCGGCCAAGTGGAAGACCTCCCGGGCCACGGGCAGGCCCGCGAGGACCAGATCCCCCTTGGCCACCGCCCGGGCCACCATGGGGCGATCCGGCACGGCGGCGGTGGTCCAGTCCTGGGTGCCCCAGTCCTCGCGCAGGAAGGCGCGCAGCTGGTCGCGGTAGGTCTCGGGGTGCGGCGGATGGAACATGGGTCACTCCGCCCACAGCGTACAACACTGGAACCGCGAAAGCCGCGAAAGCAGCGTGGATGGATCCAACGGGGGCTGCTTCCCCGGCGTCGAGGCAACACCCAGCGGTGGATTAACCGCAGAGAACGCTGAGAACGCAGAGGAGGACCGGGCACCCTCTGCGCCCTCGGCGGTTAATTGCTTGTTTTCCAAGCTCTCCATGACCTTCGTAGTGAGTTTATGGCTCGACTTGGGCGACAATTCAGAACCAAACCCGGAGCCCCCATGACCATCACGCTTGTCGAGATTGCCGACCGTATCGCCACGGTCACCCTCAACCGCCCGGAGAAGCTGAATGCCCTCAACAACGAGGTTCTGCAGGAGCTGGAGCTGATCTTCGCAGACCTGGAGCAGAATCCGGGCGTGGGCGTGGTCATCGTCACCGGGTCCGGGGAGAAGGCCTTCGTGGCCGGAGCCGACATCTCGGAGCTGAAGTCCCTGGACACCGCCGGGGCCCGGGTGCAGGCCCTGCGTGGCCAGGCCGTGTTCCAGCGCATCGAGTCACTGCCCAAGCCCGTCATTGCCGCCGTGAACGGCTTCGCCCTGGGCGGGGGCTGTGAGCTGGCCCTGGCCTGCCACATCCGCATCGCCAGCGAGACCGCCCGCTTCGGCCTGCCCGAGGTGAGCCTGGGCATCATCCCCGGCTACGGCGGCACCCAGCGTCTGGCCCGCCTCGTGGGCAAGGGGGTGGCCCTGGACCTGATCCTCAGCGGCGAGATGGCCCCCGCCGCCGACGCCCTGCGCATGGGCCTCGTGAGCCGCGTGGTGCCCGCCGCGGACCTGCTGGCCACGGCCCAGAAGCTGGCCCGGACCATCCTGTCCCGGGGGCCCCTGGCCCTGCGCAGCGCCCTGGCCGCCGTGAACGAGGGCCTGGAGATGCCTCAGGAGCAGGGCCTCCAGTACGAGGCCGCCCTCTTCGGCCTCCTGGCTGCGACCCAGGACATGCAAGAGGGCATGGGTGCTTTCCTGGAGAAGCGGGCGGCGGCGTTCAAGGGGTTGTAGGTCCGTCCAGACTCCAAAAGGGCCGGCTGCGGCCGCCCTTTTGGAGTTAGAACAACTGATTGGCAGCAGGGGCATCGTCCCACTTCGGCGCATGCTGGCAGCACAGTGCCTTCGTTCTTATTAACTCAGAAATGGACGGGCCGCTTTTGCCCGTCCTTTTCTGAGCCAGGTACGGCTATCGCTTGGAACCCGGCACACCAAGCGCGACGGAAGCCGTCTGCTCGTTGTGGTGCGTATCCGAGACCCGCACCAGGATGCGATCGCCACGGGTGGCCTCTTTGGGCACCAGCAGGTCGAAGCGCTCTTCCTTTTGATCGAAGATGCGGTCCTCGGGCACGACCTGAAGCCAGTGCTCACCATCGGCGCTGATGGCCGCATCCGCCAGGAGGGAGGTCTCGTCCCGGGCCAGGAAGCGCAGGCGCACGCCGTCGCCTTCGGCCACGGCGCTCAGTTCCAGAATGGCCGGGGGCGTGTGGTCCACAGTGAAGGGGGCGGTGCGCCAGGTGCTGCTGAGGGCCGCATTGAATGGTACCGAGGGGGAGTCCATGGCGGTGACCTCCAGCCGGTAACGCCCATCAGGTACGGGCAGGGTATCGAAGGCGAAGAACTTCTCCTTCCAGGCCTTCTCCAGGAGCAGGGCGGAGCCGCGCTCAGGCAGCAGGCGGATCGCATACTGGAGCACGTCGCCGTTGGGATCGTTGACGCGGAACACGAAGCTCTGGCTCCCCCGCCGGAAGCTGCGCTTCTCGGCACCCATGTAGCCGAGGGCAGGAATGAGTTTTTGCGTATCCAGGGGCACCCGCTCGATGCCAATGTCATCCGGCGGCGCGTTGCGGGTGATGACCAGGCCTGGGGGCATGATGTCCACGCCCTCCCAGACAGGCGGCAGGTTGCGGGGCGCCCAGTGGATGTTGACGGTCTCCACCGTGGGCGTGGCGCCACCCCGGCTGCTGCTGAGGCGCAGGCGGAACTGGGCGAAACGGGAGGCGGCCAGCGCGGGCCGCTCGCCGCTGCGCAGCGGCGGCGTCCAGGGGCTCCAGGTGGCATCCGGCGTCTCGGTGCTGCCCGTGCGGAACTGCAGCTCCACATGGGTCCCCGTGGGTGCGTCAGCCTCCAGGTAGGCCCGGCCCCAGTCGGCGATGGGCGAGCCCTTGAGGATGCGGGACTCCAGCGTGCCCTCCGTGGCCTGGGCCTCGGACAGCAGATGCAACTCGGCGGGATTGGAGCCCACGACCAGGAGGTCACCCCCGCTGGGCAGGAAGGCCGTGGCCTGAGCGGTGCCCAATTCCTGGACGATGGCGAAGGGATCCGCATCCCGGCCCGCGCCCAGGGGGATGGAGAAGAGCCGCGAGCGGTTGCCGGTGCCCACCAGGAGCTGGCCCTTCCAGGCCGTGAGGGCATACACCTGGCTTTGGGCGCTCTGCCAGAGCACCTGGGGCACCCGGTCCCGGTCCAGGCGGATGACCGCGGAGCGGGTGGCGGTCACAGTGTCAGCCTGGAGGTAGCCTTCGCGGCGCTCCAGCAATCCTGTGCTGAACTTGTTGGTGAGGCCGTTGTCGGCGCCCACGTAGAGCTGGCCATCGGCCAGGGCCAGCGCGCGCACCTCCTCAAAGGAGGTGGCCAGGAGGGTCTCCAGGCGGTCGCCCACGCGGTTGTAGCGCAGTACCAGGCCCCGGCCGTGGCTGCCCAGATACCAGCCCCCCTGCCCATCCGAAGTCAAGGCTGTGAAGGCGGTCTCATCCCCCAGGTCCGCCAGCCGACGGCTGCTGCCTTCCCTGGCCTGGATCAGGACGGCGCCCTTTTCAGCACCACCCGCGGCGATGACCGCATCGCCCTCCACGGCCAGGGCCCAGACAATGCGGGCCTCGATATCAGCGTAGGGTTTCACTTCTCCTGCGGGGTTCACGCGCAGGAGCTTGCCCTCGCCTGTGGGCGCCACGATGAGGTCCTGCCCCAGGCGGGCCATGGCGAAGACGATGCCGCCCTTGACCTGACCGTAGGGCTTCACCTGGCCCCCCACGAAGTGGAAGAGCTTGCCATCGGTGCCTGCCGAGAGGTAGGCGCCCCCGGAACCATCCGGCAGGGCCGCCCAGATGACGCCCTCCGGCAGCTGGCCCACACGGCGGAGGTTCGGGGCCAGGCGCAGGCGCCCATCGGCGCCAACGCTCACGCCGCGGGTCTCGGAGCCCAGCCAGTCGTTGAACCCCGAGAAGGTGGCCGAGGGCTGGTCCGCCATGGCGGAGACCCCCACGAGGGCGGCAAGCAGCAAGGTCTTCCAGCGCATAGTTCCCTTTCGCATCACTCGATCTCCACTTCCAGTTGGCTGAGGCCCCGAACTTCCCGCTCCAGCGGTAGCACCGCGCGGCCGATGATGCGGCGCTGCAGGCGGTTGTCACTGCTGGCCCCATCACCGCCCACCAGGCTGGCCACCGTGGGGGGGATGCCCTCGATGCGCGTGCCTCGCAGCCCTGCGCCAGTCTGGGTCTGCACCAGCAGGGCGTAGGCGTGGTTGTTGCGCAGGGCGCCGTTCAGAATCCGCACCATGTCGCCCAGGTTGGCCACTTCCATGACCCGTTCGTCCGGGTCCGCGGCCATGAGGCTGTAGCCGTCCCCCACCATGAGGGTGGCCTTGCCCTTGGCGGCCGAGTAGGGCACCTGGATGTTGAAGGTGGCCGTCTCGCGCACGCCCTGGATGTTCTGGAGGGTCACCAGCACCGGCAGCACCTCGCCCCGCTTGGCCCGGGCCTTCAGGAGGCGCACTGCCGCGATGCCCGTCAGATCCAGGCGCTCCTCGGCCTTGATGGTGAGGGAGATGCCCTCGAAGGTGGGCTTTTCGAAGGGGTTCAGGCAGAGTGCCTGGAGCATGGCGCCCACGTACTGCGCCATGCGGCCGGGGTTCAGGTCCGCCATGACGTAGTCGATCTGGATGGGGGCCTGACCCGTCAGCTTGATGTTCCCCTGCAGGGAAAGGCTCTGGAGGCCGAGGCCCCGGGTGTGGGCGTCCAGGGTCTGGGCTACGGCGGTGGCGGCCAGGGCCGGGGTGGCCACGGGGTGGTCCATGATCTCGAAGCGGAAGTTCAGGGTGCGCTTGCCGCCCAAGTTCAGGCCGATGCGCATGGGCACCATGCGGGCCTCGGCACCCAGGATGCCCGCCACGCCGGAGTTGCGATCCAGGCGCAGCGCCCCGATGGGTGCCACAGGCATGGCCAGCTTGAAGGAGCTTTGGTAGTTGGCCACGGTGGTGGCCACGGTGGCGGACCAGAGGGGCAGGTCCACGGGGCCCAGGTTGAAGAGCTGATGGCCGAACATCAGCACCCGCTTGCCGGACACATAGGTGATGGTGCCTGAGGCGGCCAGGTCCAGATCCCCCTGCATGAGCATGATGGCGGCCATGCCCCCGGGTTCCAGAGGGCTGGCCTCCTCCCGCCCCCCGGACAGGGTAGGCCCCGCGGCAAAGGTCACGGGCAGGCCAGACCATAGTTTTTGCGCTTCGGTGCCCAGGGGGCTGCCCACCAGAGCCATGCTCGTGGTCTCGGCGCCTTCCCCCAGGAGGGCCTTGAAGTCCAGCATCTGGCCCAGCAGGGCCGACTTCAGCACCTTGGGCGGCTCCAGCTTGGGCAGGATGAGGGGGGTGCGGCTGGGGGCAAGGTCAGGGATATCTCGCAGCTGATCCAGCATCTCGGCGATGGGCGTGATGCCGCCGATGGGCTCTTTCTCGAAGGAGATGCCCGTGCTGAGGGCCCCGATGAGCTTGCCGTCGATGTAGCAGGGGCTGCCGCTCATGCCCGCCAGGACGCCGGTCTCGGCCAGGGGCCCCCCAGAGGCCCGGAACATGATGCGGCTCCGGCCAGGCGCGGCGTTTTTCTGCACACCCAGCACCTCGAAGTCGAAGCGCTCGATCTTCCCCCCTTGGAAGACGGTCTTGCCATAGCCCTTCATGCCAGCACGGATTTCTCCCACACCCATCGTGGCTGGAACTTGGCCAATGAGGGGTGCAATGAAAACAAGTGCGAGGATTGGTGCCAGTTTCATGGGGATCTCGATGCCTATGGAAGAAGCCTAGCAGACGGCCCTCCACGGACCCCCCTGTGACCATCCTGTGTCGTGGGCGTCACATTCGTTCCATGACCCGCAGGTCCTCTTCTTTCGGAAGGCTTTGCCAGTTATTCTCAAAAACGGAGGAACTTCATATGCGTTCAAGGCACCTGAGCAGTTCGACCCTTGTAGCCATGCTGGTGGCGGCCGCCCCCATGCTGATGGCCCAGGGTGTGTCCACCCAGCTTTCCGGCAAGGTTACCGATACCAAGGGCAGCGCCGTCGCCGCCGCCGCCGTCGTCATCCGCAATGGTGAGACGGGCCTGACCCGCACCCTGCAGACCAACAGCGAGGGCCGCTACATGGCCACGCTGCTGCCCGTGGGCCCCTACACTGTCACCGTCACAAAGGCCGGCTTCCAGACCGCCGCCAACCTGAAGATCAACCTCAACCTGGGTGACGCCGCCCCCCTGAACGTGCACCTCGCCAGCGAGAGCGGCGCCACGGTGGAAGTGACCGCCGCTGTCGCCCAGGTGGACTCCGAGCGCGCGAGCGCCGCCGCCATCATCTCCCCGGACAACCTCACCAACCTGCCCGTGCTGAACCGCTCCTTCACCAGCCTGGCCACCCTTGCCCCCCAGGTGGTGATCGACAGCAGCCGCGGCAACCTCGCCATCGCTGGCCAGCGCGGCGTCAACACCTCCATCAACATCGATGGCGGCGACAACAACGAGCCCTTCTTTGGCGGCGCCGTGGGCGCGGCCGAGGGCAAGACGCCCTTCACCATCTCCATCGAAGCCATCCGCGAGTACCAGGTGGTCACCGACGGCGCCAGCGCCGAGTTCGGTCGCATGGGAGGCGGCTATGTGAACGCCATCACCAAGAACGGCACCAACGACTTCACCGGCAGCCTCTTCTACTACATGCGCCCCCGCGACTGGGTGGAAGCTGGCCCGACCATCCACCAGCCCACCGGTTCCACCACCACCAGCCCTGTCGGCAACTTCCAGCAGGAGCAGTTCGGCTTCAGCGTGGGCGGCCCCCTCGTCAAGGACAAGCTGTTCTTCTTCGTGGCCTATGACGCCCAGCGCCGCAAGGATCCCATCAACATGGTCTGGGGCGGCAATACCCCCGTGACCCTGGATCCCACCGTGGCCGGCCAGGCCCGGGATGCGGTGCTGCTTTCCAAGGCCGGCGGCTACTCCAGTCAGGCCAACTCGGACACCATGTTCGCCCGCTTCGACTGGAACATCACCACGGACCAGACCCTGCAGCTGCGCGTGAACCACTCCAAGTTCAACGGCGATGTCGGCTCCGGCATCACCGCCGCCTACGAGAACCTGGCCTCGGACGTGGTCACTACTGACGCCTACGTGCTCCAGTGGAACTGGGTGCTGAATTCCAACTGGCTGAATGAAGTCCGCGTCAACCTAACCAAGGACGACATGCCCCGGGTGCCCTACTCCACCACGCCCGAGGTGAGCATCTCCAACGTGGGCTACTACGGCGCCTACCCCTTCGACCGCACCTACAACACCAAGCGCACCCAGATCCAGGAAAACATCAGCTACGTGACCCCCACCCTCCAGGTGAAGGCCGGCTTTGACCTGAACAATGTGGATGTCTCCGAGTTCTTCGCCGGCAACTGGCGCGGTGTGTATTCCTTCAGCAACATCGCCAACTACCGCCTGGGCAACTGGAGCACCTACACCCAGAACTTCGGCCTCAACGGCCCCGTCTCTTCGGCTGGCCTCTTCAGCGCCAAGGAGAAGCAGGAAGCGGTCTTCATCCAGGCTGACTGGCGTGCCACGGATACCCTCAAGTTCGGCCTGGGCGTCCGCTGGGACAAGCAGGAGAACCCCGACTACCCGATCGTGGACTTCAGCAACCCCCTGGCGGCCGTCATGCCTCTGACCGCCAAGACTCCTTCGGATAGCCAGATCTCCCCGCGCCTGTCCTTCACCTGGACCCCCGCCTTCGACCAGGGCAAGACCGTGGTTCGCGGTAGCGCCGGCCGCTACGTGAGCACCACCCCGGCCGTGTTCCTCTACCAGCTGTATGCCGCCAACGGCATCCGAACCGGTTCCGTGGCCTTCACCGCCGCCCAGGCGCCCACCTTCGGCATCCCCATCGGCGCCGCCTTCAATGCCTCCAATCCCTACTGGTTCCCAGCCTTCCCCACTGGTGCCGTCACGCCCAAGTTCGATATCTTCTCCATGAGCCCGAACTTCAAGAACCCCTACACGGACCGCGTGAACCTCGGCGCCGAGCGCCCCTTCTTCCGCGACCTGGTGCTGGGCGTCTCCGCCACCTACGCCAAGAGCAACCAGCTTGAGCGCACCGAGGACATCAACCTGGGCACCCCCGTTGCGAACGCCTATGGCCGACTGATCTACCCCAGCACGGTCAGCGCGAGCGGCGCGTTCACTCCCGTGCGCCCCAATCCCAACTACGGCCGCATGGTCAACTACCTGTCGGACGCCACCGGCCTCTACCACGCCTACACCCTGAGCCTGAAGTACCACAAGGATGACAGCGCCTTCGACGCCCAGGTCTACTACACCTACGCCATCAACAAGGACACCGACTCCAACGAGCGCAACTACGCGGGCGTCTCGCTCCAGGACAAGGGCAACATGGGCGGCCAGTGGGGTTATGCCGACACCGACCGGCGCCAGGTCTTAACCGGGTATGTCAGCTTCCTGGACAAGGACCTCACGGGCATCCTGTCCTCCCTGTCCTTCCGCTACCAGAGCGGCGTGCCCTACACCCTGACCTATGGCGCAGACGTGAACGGTGACGGCAACACTGGCAACGACCGCTACTTCCAGAACGGTGTGGACACGGGCCGCAACACCCAGCGGGCCGGCTCCAACTTCTACATGGACCTGGGTCTGCGCCGCGATTTCAAGCTGGCCCCTCGCGCCAAGATGACCCTCTCGATGGACGTGTTCAACATCCTCAACCGCCAGGACACATACTTCAACAACAAGGTCTCCTACACCAGCCCCGTGACCCCAGCCACCGTGGACGCCAATTCCTCGGCCAACCTGGTGCCCCAGATCACCTCCGTTGGCGCCCCTCGCCAGATCCAGGTCGGCGTGCGCTTCGCATTCTAGACCAGCACCTGCAACCCCAGAAGGGCGGCGCGCAAGCGCCGCCCTTTTGCTTTAGGCTGGATGAATGCGAATTCTGGTACTGGGCGATGTGGTGGGTGAACCGGGGCGGCGGCTGGTGGAGGCCTACCTGCCTGACCTGCGCCGGGAGACCGGCGCGGACCTAGCGGTGGTGAACGGCGAGAACGCCGCCCACGGCCACGGCATCACGGACAGCATCGCCCGGGAGTGGTTCGAGAAGCTGGGGGTGGATGTCATCACCACGGGCAACCACGCCTTCGATGTGAAGAACATCGAGGCCTACTTCCGCGTGGAGCCCCGGCTCATCCGCCCCGCCAACCACCCCCCGGACACCCCCGGCAATGGCTGGGTCAAGCTGCACACGTCCTCGGGGGCTGAGGTGCTCATCATCAACCTCATTGGCCGGGTCCACATGGGGCCCGCGGACTGCCCCTTTCGTTGCGTGGACGCCATCCTCCAGAAGGAGCGGGCGGACTTGGTCATCGTGGACATGCACGCCGAGGCCACCAGCGAGGCCCAGGCCATGGGCCACCACCTGGACGGCCGGGCGGCCGCCGTGCTGGGCACCCACACCCACGTGCCCACCCTCGACGCCAAGGTGCTGCCCGGTGGCACCGCCTACGTCACGGACATCGGCATGACCGGCCCCTACGACGGCGTCATCGGCATGAAGAAGGAGGCCAGCCTGGGCCGTTTCCTCCGCGTGCAGCGCCCCCGCTACGAAGTCTCCACAGGAGACCTGCAGCTCCACGCCGTCCTCGTAACCACTGAAGGCCGCAAAGCCACCAAGATCGAACGGATCTTGCGAACACTCTAATGTCTTTTCCCACCTGAAATCGCGCAGCGATTTCAGCGGCTATATCTCCGCAACATCCGCATGTTCCGCCGATAGGCCGCGCCCCGGGTGAAGTTGATGGCCACCTGGCGCGGGAACTTGGTGATGGAGCTGGCGAGGGTGATGAAGGTGCGGACAGTCTGCGCCGCGCCCCGGCCCTGGCGGCTGGCGTTGTCGTAATAGACCATGAGGGCCTGTCGCATGGTGGCCCGGGGCAGGTTGAAGAGCCCGTAGCTCTCGATGACATCGTGGTTGATGCGACGGGTGCCGTCCTGCTCGGTGACGATGAGGTCCTCGGGGCGGATCTCCTGGTTCATGACGACTCCTGGGGTCAACAGTGTATCGGCCCANGACCCCAGTTGCTCAAGCCGTGCCAAATTCTGGGCTTCCATGAAAAAAAGACTCACCGCCAAGACGCCAAGAAAGGACCCTTTCAGTTCTTGGCGTCTTGGCGGTGATCAGTTTTATTTGTTCGAACCTACTCCTCGATGGCGGGGAAGACCTTTCCAGCCAGGGCNGCGCCGATGAGGGGGGCCACCCAGAAGAGCCAGAGCTGGGAGAGGGCGTAGCCNCCCACNAAGAGGGCGGGCCCGGTGCTGCGGGCGGGGTTCACGGAGGTGTTGGTGATGGGGATGCTGATGAGGTGGATGAGGGTGAGGCAGAGGCCGATGGAGATGGGGGCGAAGCCCGCGGCGGCCTTCTTGGCGGTGCTGCCCAGGATGACGAAGAGGAAGAAGAAGGTCATGACCAGTTCCGTGAGGAAGGCTGCACCCTGGCCATAGTGGCCGGGGGACTGGGCTCCGTAGCCGTTGGTGGCGAAGCCTCCGATGGCCGAACCGTTGCCCGTGGCGATGACGTAGAGGATGGCCGAGGCCGCCACGGCACCCAGCACCTGGGCCACCCAGTAGGGCAGGACGTCCTTGTATGGGAAGCGACCTCCCACGGCCAGGCCCAGTGTCACGGCTGGGTTGAGGTGGCAGCCGGAGATGGGGCCGATGGCGAAGGCCATGGTCAGCACCGTGAGGCCGAAGGCCAGGCTCACGCCATGGAGACCGATGCCCACGCCGGGAAAGGCCGCCGCCAGCACGGCGCTGCCGCAACCGCCCAGCACCAGCCAGAGGGTGCCCAGGAATTCAGCACCAAGTCGTTTGTTCATATGTCCTCCTAGGGGATGAATGGATAGGCTAAATTGACCCTGCCGAGTTTAACCTAGTCTCCAAAAGCCCCGCTACGGACACTTCCTCACAACAGCCGCGACCAGCCCTCGAGGTAGGTCTGGAATTCCGGGTCCAGGGCGGCCTTCTGCTGAACCAGGGCCCTGACTTGGGCCTCCTCAGTCTCCATCTGCTCAGGGCTCAGGTGGCCCGAGAGGGTCATGGCCCGGAGCCATACCAGGAAGGTCGTGAGGGCGTCGAACATGTTGTAGCGGACAATGCCCGCCACATCCCCGGCCCGCCAGAGGTCGATGACGCTCTTGCCGTCTGTGCCCAGCTTGCCGGGGATGCCGCAGGCCGTGGCCAGCTCATGCAGGGTGGACGAGGCCTTGCCCCAAGCCCCGGTGATCTCCCGCAGGTCCACGTGCTGGTTTCCGTAGCGGTCGAAGAAGTCCCCCGCGGCCCACTTCTCGGCGCTGCGTCCCAAACCGGGAATGGAGAGCCGGTGCACCATGGCCCGCTGGACCAGGATGGGCAGGTCCGCGTCCCGGGAGTTGAAGCCCACCAGCTGGGGCTTGCGGTCCCCCATGCCTACCAGGAAGCGGCGCAGGAGTTCGTCCTCGGGCAGAGCCTCCGGGCCTTCGGGCAGGGCGTAGAGCTTGTGTGTGACCTCGCCGTGCTTCACGGTGCGGATGACCGCCGCGATGGACACCACGCGGCAGAGGATGGTCTTGAGGTAGGGCCGCGGCTCGGCCTCGGTGGCGCCGCCATAGGCCCACATGCGGGCGAGCACCTCCTCGTCCGCCATGTCCTTCGGCAGGTCCAGCACCCGCCGCCCCGTAGGAGGGTCCGGCACCCACTCAGCATCGAAGGCCCAGATTTGGTGTTGAGGCGGACGCAGCATGGACTGACTCCTGGAGCTATTTTAGCGGCCGAGGGCCCACTTGCCGCCGCCGCCGGTGGCGCAGGCCAGACCCACCAGGAGGCGGAAGAGCCCCGTGACGTTGGCCAGGGGCCCGGCGCCGTGCAACCAGCCGTGGATGAGGGGCCAGCCCAGGAGGGCCGCCAGCAGGGCCCCGGCCAGGGGCACCCAGAGGCCCAGCAGGAGCAGGGTGCCACAGACAAGTTCGCCCAGGGCAAGGCCCCAGGTGGACACGTGGGCGAAGGTCACGGCACCATGGGCCCCGCGCAGCACCGCGAAGGCCTGCAGCACCGCCATGCCGCCCACGGCCATGCGCAGCAGGAACAGGGCCCAGTCGGTGCGGGTCTTCGAGGCGGCCATCGTGTCTCCGGGAATCCCTCATTGTAGGCTGGATGCTTCCACAGGATTCACATGCTCCGAACCCTCGCCTTCGACGCGGACGACACGCTCTGGCACAACGAGACCTTCTACGCTGAGAGCCAGGAGACGTTCCGAACCCTCCTGCGGCCCTACCACGACGACGCCTGGATCGACGCCCGGCTCCAGGCGACGGAGGCCCGCAACCTGCGCCGCTACGGCTATGGCATCAAGGGCTTCACCCTCTCCATGGTCGAGACGGCCCTGGAACTCACGGAGAATCGCCTGCACGGGGCCGGGGTCCAGGCTCTGCTGGCCCTGGGCCAGGCCATGCTGGAGAAGCCGGTGGAGACCCTGCCCCACGTGCCTGAGGTCCTGCTGGAGCTGTCCGGCGCCTTCAGCCTCATGCTCATCACCAAGGGCGACCTCTTCGACCAGGAGACCAAGCTGGCCAAGTCCCGCCTGGGGCACCTGTTCTCGAAGGTGGAGATCGTCTCTGAGAAGGACGAGGCCACCTACGCCGCCCTGCTCCAGCGCCACGGCATCCCCCCGGCTGACTTCACCATGGTGGGGAACTCGGTGAGGTCGGACATCCTGCCGGTCCTGGCCCTCGGGGGCCGGGCCGTGCACGTCCCCTACGCCATCACCTGGGCCCACGAGGTGGTTGCCACCCCAGCCGGGGGCACCTTCCCGGTGCTGGCCTCCATTCTCGATCTGCCAGGGCTCCTCACCAACTGGTGATGAATGACCTGGGGGCTTGGGGCTATATTCGGGGTCTGGAGGCATTCCCCATGACCATCAAGCACATTGGCATCATCGGCGCAGGGCAGATGGGCAACGGCATCGCCCACGTCTTCGCCCAGGCGGGCTACGCGGTTCTCCTGCAGGACATTATCGAGGCCTATGCGCAAAAGGGCCTGGCCACCATCGACAAGAACCTGCAGCGTGGCGTGGACAAGGGGAAAATGACGGCGGATGAGAAGGCCGCCATCCTGGCTCGTGTGCAGCTCACCACCAACCTTGAAGCCCTGGCGGACTGCGACATTGTCATCGAGGCCGCCCCAGAGAAATGGGAGATCAAGAAGCAGATCTTCGAGACCCTGGACCGGGTGTGCAAGCCCGGCACCATCCTGGCCTCTAACACGAGCAGCATCTCCATCACCAAGCTGGCGGCCATCACCAAGCGCCCCGAGGCATTCATCGGCATGCACTTCATGAACCCCGTGCCGATCATGCAGCTCATCGAGGTGATCCGCGGCCTCGCCACTAGCGAGGCCACCTTCGAGGCGGTCATGGCCTTGTCGAAGCAGCTGGGCAAGACCCCCATCCCCTGCAATGACTTCCCGGGCTTCGTCAGCAACCGCGTGCTCCTGCCCATGATCAACGAGGCCATCTACGCGCTCTTCGAGGGCGTCGCCAGCGTGGAGAGCATCGACGGGATCATGAAGCTGGGCATGAACCATCCCATGGGCCCCCTGACCCTGGCGGACTTCATCGGCCTGGACACCTGCCTCTCCATCCTCAATGTGTTG
>TBL_comb47_HYPODRAFT_10004072_pt1 | contig 16929 bp, 15 predicted proteins | sample TroBogypolimnion_40_FD_10682 | JGI IMG/M metagenome (IMG submission 10682)
TAGGTGCCCCAGTCGGCCAGGATTCCGGCGAGGAACCCGGAAAGCGCCAGTCCCCCCCCCAGACTCCGCACGCCACGGAAGGTCAGCCAGCCGACGAAGGAGCCGACGACCCCCATGGAGAAGGTGTTGGCGCCCAGGGTGGAAAGTCCGCCATGAGCCAGGAAGAGGGCCTGGATCAGCAGCGCCACCGCGGCGATGACCACGCTGACCAGCGGGCCGACCAGGATCGCTGCGACCCCGGTGCCGCAGGGGTGCGAGCAGGTCCCGGCGGTCGGCACCGGGATCGGCATGCAGGAAATAATGAAGACAACGGCGGCAAGGAGACCTACCAGCGGCTTAAGCGAGAGGTCCTCCCTAGCCAGGGTATTGAGGCGTCTTGCGCCTAGCGCCACGAAGGGAAGCGCCGCCAGGTACCAGAAGAGCGCCCAGGAAAACGGCAGTATCCCCTCGGAGATGTGCATGGCGAAGGCCGGTGTGGCCACGAAAAGGCAAAGGATGGCGAGGCAAAGTATCCTGCCCATGGTAACTCCTGAAAGTTTAAAATAACTGCCGGGGCAAGCACCCCCCTGTCTCGCTTTGCGAGCCTTCCCCCCTGCTTTGCAGGGGGGACACTGCCAAAGCAGACTTCCCGTCAGATCTTGTCGCCGCGCAGGTCGCAGGCGAAAAGCTTGCCCGCGCCACGGGAGGCACAGAAATCACCGCACATGGTGCAGGTCTTCTCGTCCTCGGGCGTGCGACTTCCCCTGATGGCAGCCGCGTCCTCGGGATAGAGGGCGAGCTCGAACTGACGCTCCCAGTTGAGATCGCGCCGCGCCTTGCTCATTTCCTTGTCGCGCTGACGCCCCTTCTCCGGATATTTGTTCATGTCGCCGATGTAAGCGGCGATTTTGGCGGCCTTTACGCCGAGCCGCACATCGTCCTCATTGGGAAGCGCCAGGTGCTCGGCGGGGGTGATGTAGCAGATCAGGTCAGCACCGAAGCGCGAGGACTGCGCTGCGCCGATCGCCGCGGTGATGTGGTCGAAGCCGGGCGCCACGTCGGTCGCGATGGGTCCAAGCATGTAGTACGGTGCGCCGCCGCTCATGCGCTTTTGCAGCTTGATGTTCCCCTCGATCTCGTCGAGCGGCACGTGCCCGGGCCCTTCCACCAGCATCTGGCAGCCCATCTCGCGTCCGATCTCGGCGAGTTCGCAGTTGATCAGCAGTTCCTGAATCTGGGCCCGGTCGCTGGAGTCGTGGATGGCGCCGGCACGCAGCCCGTTACCCAATGAGAGCACGGTGTCGTAGCGTTTCAGGATCTCCACCACCCGGTCGAATTTCTCGTAAAGCGGGTTCTCTTTGCCGTTGGCCATCATCCAGGCGGCCATGCTCACCCCGCCCTTGGAGACCAGGCCGCCGTAGCGGTAGCCCTGCTTTCTCAGGCGCTCCAAGGTGTAGAGGTTGATGCCGCAGTGCACCGCCATGAAGGACATGCCGTCGGCGCACTGGCGCTCGATGATGTCGAAAAGCATCTCGTCGTCCAGCTTGTTGGGGTCGCCGTATTTGCGCGCCGCCTCGCAAAACGCCTGGTAGAGCGGCACGTTTCCCACCGGCAGATCTACCGCCGCGATCACCTCGCGCCGCACCCGGTCCAGGTCGCCGCCGACCGAGAGCTCCATGAGGGTATCCGCGCCGCTTTCCATGGCGGCCAGCCCCTTACGCACCTCGCCGGCATAGTCGATGATGTCGGACGAGGTGCCTATGGAGGCGTTCACCTTGGTCCTCATCCCCTCGCCAATGCCCGCCACGCGCGGATTCCTGATCCGGTTCCAGGGGATGACGATGCGCCCCTGCGCCACTTTCTCCCTGACGTACTCTGCAGTCACACCTTCGTCTGCTGCTACCGTCGCCATCTGCGGGGTAATTACACCCTCGCGTGCCAGTTCAATCTGAGTTTTCAAATGCTGCTCCTCGTTCGGTATTCCCTGCAGTGTTCCACAAAACTGTCGGCGATCTCTGGTGAGCCTCCGAAATGAAGATGTATGTAGGAGGCGAGGCAATTCCGGTAGCGGTAGCCCTCCAGCCCCAGTGGAATTCCCTTCTTGCTGACCCGGTAGAGCCGCTCCACCTCACCCGGCATCTCCCCCATTTCCGAGTAGTGGAACTCGTGCCCGCGGGCGTGTGTTCCTCGGCCGCCGATGACGCTCTCCCCCACGAGTTCGACCTCACGGTACCCGAGCGCCTTGCGCCTGGGCAGCATGCGGGTCTCCACGGGAAAGATGCCGACCAGCGGGTGGGTCGCCCCTGCCCCGGCAACCCCGCGAGTCAGGTAGATGAAGCCGCCACACTCGGCGTAAACCGGCATGCCGGCCTCGACGGCGCCCCGGATGCCATCTTTTAGGGCGGTGTTCTCGGCCAACTTCTCCGCAAAGAGTTCCGGGTAACCGCCGGGGAGATATAGCCCCGAGACCCCGTCCGGCAAGGCCGCATCAACGAGGGGAGAGAAGCTGCACAGTTCGCCTCCCTGCTCTCTCAAAAGCCGGAGGTTATCCTCATAGACAAAGCAGAACGCCGCGTCCCGGGCAACCGCGATCCTGACCCGGTCTGCGGCCTGGACGACTCCTGCGGTTTCCGTCCGAGGGCCCGACTCAGGGCTTAAGCCCGGGAGAGTAGCCGTGCTGCCGGAAATGGCCAGAATCGCATCAAGATCCAGGTGGCGGTCAATGACCTCCCCCAGGTGCCGGAGGAACTCTTCCGAGAGCGGATTTTCCTCCGCCGTGGTGAGCCCCAGGTGGCGCGAGGGGATGGCCAGCTCCGGGTCTTTCGGTAGACAGCCGATCAGCGCAATCTGCGGCGCACTGGCGGCCAACGCCTCGCGCAAAATTCGTTCGTGGTTCGCGCTCGCCACGTTATTGAAGATCACCCCGGCGATTTTCACATCGGGGTCAAAGCTGGCAAAACCGTGCACCAGCGCGGCCGCGCTGCGCGCCTGGCTGCGCGCGTCAACCACCAGGAGCACCGGGGCCGTCAGCGCCTTCGCGATCTCGGCCGTGCTGCCTGCCTCGGAAACGCCGTCAATCCCGTCGAAGAGCCCCATGACGCCTTCGATTACCGCGATATCGGCCCCCGCCGCGTGATGGGCGAAGCTGGCGCGGACGAAACCGAGGCCGCACATCCAGCCGTCCAGGTTCACCGAAGCGGTGCCGGTCACCAGCCGGTGGTAACCGGGGTCGATGAAGTCCGGGCCGACCTTGAAGGGCGCCACGCCCAGGCCGCGCCGCTTCAGGGCGTCCATGATGCCGAGCGTCAGGGTCGTCTTGCCGGAGCCGCTATGGGGTGCTGCGATGACGATCCGCTTCATGAATGAGCCTACCCGTTGATAAGTTCCACAACCCGGTTGCCGTCGACATAGTAATCGATGAGGTTCATGGCGCAGTACTTCTGCTCGATACTGAACATGGACGCGAGGGGCGCACCGATGGCATCCAGCAGGATTACACGGTTGACTCCGCCATGTGCCACCACCAGGACCTCTTCGCCGCGATGCCGTTCCACGATCTCCATCAGCGCCGGAAGCACGCGGGCGGCGAGGTCACGGATATTTTCGCCACCCGGGGCGCGAAAGTTCACCAGGTCGGCGAGCCGCCCCGCCCACTCGTCAGGACGCTCCGATTGGACCTGGGACAGGGAAAGTCCCTCCCAGGCTCCGCAGTTCAGCTCTCTCAGCTGCCATAGCGCGACCGGCTGGACGCCGAGATGGGCGCCCAGGATCTCCCCGCCCTGCACCGTCCGGGACAGGTCGCTCGTGTAGCAGGCGCTGATCGATCCCGGTTGCAGGCGCGGCTTGAGCGCGTGGTACTGGTCCACGCCCCGCGGCGTCAGTGCCACATCAAACTGGCCGTTGTAGCACTGCCTCTCCACCTCCCCGTGCCGGATCAGGTGGATGCGGGTCTTCTTCGTCATGGATTCTCCTAAAGCGCTTGCCAGCCCTGGCGAAACAGCGCCAATAGCAGCAAAAGGCAGGTGATTTCGTTCAGTTCGCTGGCGCAGCCGATCACGTCCCCGGTGACACCTCCCAGCCTTTTGTGGGACCAGGACTTGATCCCCCAGGTCAAAAGGTACAGGAGCAGCGCGCAGTAGATCCCGTTCATGCCAAGGAGCCAGTAGGCGGCTGCCAGGGTGATCGAGTAGGAGAGCACGAACTGCGGCAGACCGGCGCCCCCGATGAAGGCCGAGCCGAGCCCGTCCTTGCGCGCCCTGGTGGCTCCCACCGTCATCTGCACCTGGGCAAAGCGGGCGGCCATCGGAAAGAACAGCAACACCTCCCGCTTGTACTGCAGCGGAACCGCCAGGAGCGCCTGGTACTTGAGCCCGAGCCCGAGCACGAGGGCCACGGCGCCGACCGCACCCACCCGGGAATCCTTCATGACATCGAGAAAGCGCTCCCGCGAGCCCCGCGCGGCCAGGCCGTCGCAAACGTCGGAGAGCCCGTCCAGGTGGAGCCCGCCCGTAACGATCGAGAGCAGCGCGATCAGGATCAGGTCGCCCACGCCCCGCGGCAAAAGCGGCGCCAACAGGAAGTCGGCCCCAGCCAAAAGCGCTCCGATGGCAAGGCCCACCATCGGGAAGTAGCTCATGGAGCGCCCCAGATCCTCCTCCTCGCAGCGGATCGCGAACGGGAGCGGGACAATGGTCAGGAACTGGAACGCGACCAGGAAAAGTCTCATGTGAGGGTCACTCCGCTGGGCACCGCGCTACCCCTCGGCCACTCCGGCCTCGGCGAAGGTCGCCATCTCGTTGAGCACCTTGACCGCCGCCTCGATGAGTCCCATGGCGAGCGCCGCGCCGGTCCCTTCACCCAGGCGCAGCTGGAGGTCGAGGATCGGTGCGACCCCGATCCGCTCCAGCATCATCCGGTGCCCGATCTCCACGGAGGAGTGCGCCGCAAAAAGGTAATCTTTGACGTGGGGGTGCATCTCGCAAGCGATCAGGGCGCCCGCGGTGGAGATGAAGCCGTCCACGACCACCGGAATCCGGTTGGCGGCGGCGCCCAGCACCAGACCGGCAATCCCCGCAATCTCCAGTCCGCCCACCTTGGCGAGCACGTCAAGCGGGTCCTCGGGGTTGGGGCGATTTAGGGCGAGCCCCGCCTCGATGACGGCGATCTTGTGCTCCAGCACGGAGTCGTTGATCCCGGTGCCGCGGTGAGTCACCTCGCGGACGGAGCATTTGGAGAAGGCGGCGATGATCGCCGAGGAGGGCGAGGTGTTGCCGATCCCCATTTCCCCGGTGCCTACCATGGAAACCCCTTCGCTCTTTGCCTGGTCGGCGAGGGTGATGCCGACCTCCAGCGCGGCCACCGCCTCGTCGCGGGTCATGGCGCTTTCCTTGGCGAAGTTGCGGGTCCCCTTGGCGATCTTCTTGATGATGAGGCCGGGGGCCGGTTCGAAGTCATAGTCCACCCCGATGTCGACCACCCGCACCTCAGCGCCGACGTGGCGCGCCAGCACGTTGACGCCCGCGCCCCCGCGCAGGAAGTTGAGCACCATCTGCGGGGTGACTTCCTTCGGGAACAGGGAGACCCCTTCCTCCACGATGCCGTGGTCTCCGGCGAAGGTGTAGATCACCTTGGCGCCCAGCTTGGGGCTCAGGTCCTCGTTGATGGCGGCAAACCTGCGGGCCATCTCCTCCAGCAGGCCGAGCGAGCCCTGCGGCTTGGTCTTGTTGTCCAGCTTCGCCTGCGCCTGGGCGAGGAAAGCTTCGTCAACCGGCTGGATCTTGGCAAGGGTGCGGTCTAGCAGCTGCATGGTGGTCTCCTGTTTTTGGTAGCGTTTAGCCATTAGCTTTCTCTTGACTGCTCTGGCCTGCATCGGGCCGATCAGCCGGATCCGACCGATCCGACCGATGGAAAAACAGCCCAGGCCAGTTTTTAAGGTTTCAGCCTGAGCGGCAGTCCGGAGATGGTGACGTACACCTCGTCGACCCTGGCCGCGATGAGCTCGTTCGCCTCACCCGCCAGGTCCCGAAAGCTCCTGGCCAGCGGGTGCTCCGGCACGATCCCCATGCCGACCTCGTTGGTGACGATGATGAGCGGCGATTTCAGGGCCCCGAAGCTCTCCGTGAAGCTCACCACGCGCTGCAGCGCCTCGGCGGCACCCCCCTCGCAGTGGAACAGCAGGTTCGACAGCCAAAGGGTGATGCAGTCGACCAGCAGCACCGTGTACGCCCCGTCGATCCGGGCAATGGCACGGCTCAGCTCCAGCGGCTCCTCCACGGTCTCCCACTCGTCTCCGCGCCTGCCGCGGTGCCGCGCGATCCGCTCGGTCATCTCCGCGTCGCCCGCCTGCCCGGTGGCGAGATAGCCGCGCAAGGGCGCGAACTCCTCGGCAAGCTTTTCCGCGAAACGGCTCTTGCCGCTGCGCGCCCCTCCCGTCACCAGGGTCACTTTTGACATAAAAAAACCCCCCTTCCAATGGAAGGCGGGTCAAAAATCGGAAACGAATTCGATTCTGGCTTTAGCCCCTCTACCACGGAGGTTCCAATAAGCGTTCATCCTGGCAGGTTTCCTGACTCACGGGTCTACTTACTCACCGCGCCTTCCCGATACTCTCAGTGGCGTTGTTGCGGCTTTCATAACCGTTCACAGTTGCGGGACAGCGAGGGATTTACACCCTCTTCCCTTTTAACCCCTCTCGGGGCACCCGGACGATAACTATCTATAGTTAAGCATGTTTCTAACAGAGGGTTGGGCGATTGTCAATCGATAACCTGCCAAACTTCAGCTCTGCCCGTAAGCCCTTGTAGCAGCGGCATTGCTGCCGCGCATCTGAGCGCCCGATTTTCAGCTTCCCGCTACTTTCACATGCTCCTCTCGCCCTTTGGGAGAGACCGCCAAAGACTCGGCGAAGCGGGTTGGAATGAGGGATTTGCCCTGGCGATACGGCTGCTCCGTGGAGCCTCCCTCACCCCTGCCCCTCTCCCGGAGGGCAAGGGGTTAAGGCCTTGCAGAGAAAGGTGAATTTAGCCCAGGGAGCCCGGGCGAATGATGATTCGCCCCTACGGATGCTGGGCATCGGCCACCGGCTCAACGCCCCTACGGAAGCTGGGCTTCGGCCACCGGCTCAACCACGGCGGCCTCGCTTTCCTGCGCCGGCTCGGCGGCCTCGGGTAAGGCGCTCGCCTGGGCCAGCAGCGCGTCGATGCGTGCCCAGATGCCGTCTTTCCCCTCTTTGGAAAGGGCGGAGAAGAAGTTGAGGTCTTCCTTTTGCAGCCCCATGCGCGCCATGATGATGGCGCTCTGCTTGGCCCGCTCGTTCTTGGAAACCTTGTCGCACTTGGTGATCACGATGATGGGGGCGATGGAGAAGGCACGCAGCCAGGCGAGCATCTGCAGGTCTTCCTCAACCGGGACCCTGCGTATGTCGAGGATCAGCACGACGCCCCGCAGGTTCCTCCTCTTGGAAAGGTAGGTCTCCATCATCGGCCGCCAGTCCTTCTTGACGGCGAGCGGGACCTTGGCGTAGCCGTACCCCGGAAGGTCCACCAGCATGAAGTCGTTGTTTACCTGAAAAAAGTTGATCAGCTGGGTGCGCCCCGGCGTCGAACTGGTGCGCACCAGGTTTTTACGGTTCACCAGCACGTTGACCAGCGACGATTTCCCAACGTTGGAGCGCCCGGCGAAGGCGATTTCCGGCAGGTCGCCTTCGGGGTAATGAGCGGGCCGGGTGGCACTCTTAATGAATTCGGTACTTTTTATGATCACTATGGAACCTGTTTCCCTAATTTTTGCTCAGTATAGCCCGCCCTGTCCACCCTTTCAATCATTAAATCCCCTCTTGTTATAAGCTAACGATCTGATATACTTAAAACCTGTGCCAGCAATTTTCCTGGTGAATCGGAAGGAATGATCCGCATGAACAAAGAACTGGAAACCGCCATCATGACCGCCGCGGATCTCCCGACCATCCCGGTCGTGGCGATCAAGGTGATGCAGCTCATCGAGAGCGAGCAGGCGACCGCCGAAGAACTGGCAAAGGTCGTCGCTTCCGACCCCGCGGTCGCCGCCCGCGTCCTGAAAATATCGAACTCCTCATTCTACGGCTGCCAGCGCCAGATCCAGACCCTGTCCAGCGCCATCGTCGTGCTCGGTTTCAGCACCCTGCGCAGCCTGGTGGTGGCCGCCTCGGTGAAGCAGGTCTACAAGCCCTACGGCCTGACCGAGAAGATGCTCTGGGAGCACTCCTTCGCCGCCGGGCTCGCCGCGCGGATCATCGCCAAGCAGACCCGGGCGGCCAACGAAGAGGAAGCCTTCCTGGCCGGACTGTTCCACGATATCGGCAAGATCATCATGAATTCGCTGGACCGGGCGAAATTTCAGGAGGTCATGCAGCACTGTTATAACGAGGGGATTTCCTTCGGGGACGCGGAACGGAGCGTCTATCCGTTCAGCCATGACGAGGTGGGTGCCTACGTGATCAAGAAGTGGAATCTTCCTGAGGTGCTCACCACTGCGATCCTGCAGCACCATACCATGGAGTTCAGCGTGGAGGACTCTCCGGCGGTGGTGAACCTCACCGCGGTCGCCTCGCTCGCCGACCAGTTCTGCCTGAAGCTCGGGATCGGCTCCCGGACGCCGCAGGAGGATCTGGACCTGGCCGGTTCGAAGGCGGGACGGTTGCTGCATCTCACCCCCGGCAAGGTCGACAAAATCATGGAGATCTTCCAGGACGCCTTTGAAAAGGACCGGGAGCTCTTCACCAGTTGAAAACCGAAGCGATTGACCGGGAGCTTTTCACAGTTGGAACCTGAGGCTATTCGGCCTCCTCGACGTCCTGCTGCGAAACGCTGCGGGTCCTTGCCTCTTCCGAGATGCTGACGCTGTCCTTGCCGCCCGCCTTGCGTGCCGGCCTCTCCCGCTTGCGCTGGCGTTCCTGCCCCCCCGCATCCGGGTCGATACGCACTTCCCCAGGTATCCTGTCGACGATGTAGCTCATTCATCCTCCCGTATTCCCTGCACCGGCAGGGTGAAGTATGCAAGCAGCTGCATCATACCAGTTGGCCCCCGCCAATGGAAGTCAATTAATTCCGGCCGCTCGCACCCGCCGAAGCGGCAAAGGACATACGACTTGTCTCGCAGCCGGGGCTGTTGTATACTTGCAAACTTAGTGGGAATTCCTTCATAAACAAGGTTGTGCCGCAATGAAACTGAATACCAAACTGGTGATGATCATGCTCTCCATGCTCATCATCGCCATGCTGATCCTCTTCGTGCTGAACCAGTACAGCCAGAACGATTTGGTGCAGGAGATACAAGAGAGCTCTACCGTCGTCTCGAAGGCCATCCAGCTGAGCGTTGAGGACCTGACCTCGGAAACCGACGTGGAGTCGTCCCGCCTGAAGGAGTACCTGCAGCAGGCGCGCAACAAGGGTATCAGCCAGATCAATATCATTAACAACGAGGGGGAGATCATCAACTCCTCCGACCCCGACCAGGTCGGCAAGAAGCGGGAGATCAAGAAGCTGGAGAAGGGACTCAAGGCCTCGCGCCGCGGGGTCGATTCCAGCATATCCCTGAAGCCCTACGACCTGGTGGTCCCGGTCATCGTCGGCGACGAGCAGCTGGGCTACGTTCAGGTGAACATCCTTTTGGACAACATACGGGACATCCAGCACGCCAACTTCGTGAGAAGGCTGGTCGCCACCAGCCTGGTGTTCGTTATCGGCATGTTCCTCACCATCTTCCTGGCCCGCAAGTACACCTATCCGATCCACCGGCTCGCTACCGGGGTGAAGGACGTGTCGGAGGGGGACCTGAGCGTCACTTTCGACGTGGAGAGCTCCGACGAGATCGGCGAATTGGCCGAGAACCTGAACGAGATGGTTGAAAAGCTCAAGGAGAAGGAGCAGTTGGAAAAGAGGCTCTACGAAGCGGAGCACCTCTCCAAGGTGGGGCAGCTCGCCGCCGGCATCGCTCACGAGATCAGGAATCCCCTGAACTACATAAGCCTTGCCATCGACCACCTGAAAAGCGAGCTCCTACCGGCCTGCGGGGGAAGGGGGACGGAGCTGGAGTCCATCGCCGACAACATCAAGGAAGAGGTGCGCAAGGCCAACTACATGGTGCTTAACTTCATGAACTACGGCCGGCCACTCAAACTCCGGCTGCAGCTGGTAAAATATCCGGACCTGATCAACAAGGCGATGCCGCTTCTGCAGGACAAGCTGAACGAGAGCCACATCGAGGTGATCCGGGATATCCCCGAGAGCCTGCCGCCCATGCTGGTGGACCCGGAGCTGATGCGCAACTGCCTGTGCAACTTCATCACCAACGCGGCGCAGGCCATGCCGGACGGCGGCAAGATCACCCTGGGAGCGGTGCTCGACACCGAGGCGGGGCAATTCCTGCTCACCTTCAGCGATCAGGGGATCGGGATCGAGCCGCAGGACCTGGAGAAGGTGTTCCAGCCCTATTTCACCACCAAGGAGGCGGGGATCGGCCTGGGGCTCGCCATCACGGAGCGCATCATCAAGGAGCACGGCGGAGGGCTGGAGGTGCGCAGCCTGCCGGGCGAAGGAACCAGCTTCACGGTGCGGCTCCCGATGCAGAAAGCAGGTTGAGGTCGAGGTTGAGGAAAGACGCTAATTCCAAAGCTCTTTTTTGATCTTACACGACTTTCAAAAGCTCCCCCCTCTCCCACCGGGAGAGGGCCGGGGTGAGGGATCTGCCTTGGCGCGAGAGCTGCTCCGTCGGGACTCCCTCACCCCTGCCCCTCTCCCGGAGGGCGAGGGGATAAGGCGAGCCACTTCCACATAGAGAACGTCCCGGACGTCACTTAGCCTGAACCTATAAACTTTGCCTGTCTCTTAACCTTAACCTCAACCTTAACCTGTTTCTTACCTTAACCTGTTTCTTGGGAGTTCCGATGACCGGCAGCATCCTGATTGTAGACGACGAAAAAGGGCAACGGGACATACTTTCCGCTATACTTGGCAAGGAAGGCTACCGCATCCTGGCGGTGCCCGGGGCTCGGGAAGCGCTGCAGGAGCTGGAAAACGGCGAGTTCGACCTGCTGCTCACCGACCTGAAGATGCAGGGGATGTCCGGCATGGAGCTCATGGAGCGCGTCCTCGCGGAGAGCCCCAAGCAGTGCGTGGTGATGATGACCGCCCACGGCACGGTCGACTCCGCCGTGGAGGCGATGAAAAAAGGGGCCTTCGATTATCTGGAGAAGCCCCTGGAGCGCGACGACCTGATCCTCACCCTGCAGCGCGCCTTCGAGCACATCATGCTCCTCAAGGAAAACCGCGTGCTGCACCGCAAGCTAGCGGAGATCAGGCCGCTCTCCGGCATGATCGGCGACCACCCCAAGATGATGGAGGTGGTCAGGATGATCAACAAGATCGCGCCGACCTCGACGACGGTGCTGATCTACGGCGAGTCGGGCACCGGCAAGGAACTGGTGGCGCGCGCCATCCACGACGGGAGCCCCAGGAAGGACAAGGCGTTCTTCGCCATCAACTGCGCGGCGATCCCCGACTCCCTCATGGAGAGCGAGCTGTTCGGCCACGAGAAGGGGTCCTTCACCGGGGCCGGCACCCGGGAGATCGGCCTTTTCGAGGCTGCCGAGGGGGGCACGGTCTTCCTGGACGAGATCGGCGAGATGAATATCGCCATGCAGGCCAAGCTGCTGCGGGCCATCCAGGAGAAGGAGATCAGGAGGGTCGGGGGGAAGATCAACATCCCGGTCGACGTCCGCATCATATCGGCGACCAACAAGGACTTGGAGCAGGAGACCAAGAAGGGGGCCTTTCGCGAGGACCTCTTCTACCGGCTGAACGTCATCCGGATCACTCTCCCCCCCCTGCGCGAGCGGGGCAACGACATCGTCACCCTGGCCAACTTCTTCCTGAAGAAGTACTCCGCCTCCTGCGGCATTCCGCTTAAGGGGATCGGCAAGCCGGCGCTGAAGATCCTGCTGGAGTACGGCTGGCCGGGGAACGTCCGACAACTGGAGTCGGTCATCGAGCGCGGCGTGCTGATGGCCGAGAGCGACTACATCCAGCCCGAGGACCTGCCGGCCGAGGTGCACCACGAAGCATCACAGGCGGGAAGCCTCCGCTTCGAGTTTCCCGCGGAAGGCATTTCCATCGACGAGCTGGAGCGCGATTTGATCATCAAGGCGATGCAGCGCGCCGAATGGGTGATCAGCAAGGCGGCGCCCCTGCTCGGCATGAGCTATAAAACCCTACAATACCGGCTTGAGAAGTTCGGCATCGGCAAGCCGGAGTAACCTCAGGAGTGCGTCATGAACCTGAACACGACGCTACACCGCTTCACCGTAGTCCCTTCCCTCCCGAAAGAACTGGCCGGGCTGGCCCGGATCGCCTACAACCTCTGGTGGAGCTGGGAGGCCGATGCCATCGGCCTGTTCCGGCGGCTTGACCCGGAACTTTGGCGGGTGACGCGCCACAATCCCCTGGAAATGCTCGGCAGCCTGCAGCAGGCGACCCTGGAAAGCCTGATGGCGGACGAGGGGTTCATGTCCCACCTGGCGCAGGTGGAGGAGAGCCTCAACGAGTACCTCTCCTCGCCGACCTGGTACCAGCGCCACGGGAACCCCGGGGCGCGCATCGCCTACTTCTCCATGGAATTCGGCCTGCACGAGTCGCTCCCCATCTACTCCGGGGGTCTCGGCATCCTGGCGGGGGACCACTTGAAGTCCGCCAGCGACCTCGGGCTGCCGCTGGTCGGCGTGGGGCTCCTGTACCGGCAGGGCTACTTCCGCCAGTACCTGAACCTGGAGGGGTGGCAGCAGGAGATCTACCCGGAGAACGACTTCTACAACATGCCGCTGCACCTGGAGAAGGACCCGGCCGGCAAGCCGGTCTGCCTGGAGCTCGACCTGGCCGGGAAGAGCGTCAGGGTGCAGATCTGGCGGGTGCAGGTCGGCAGGGTCTGCCTCTACCTACTGGACACCAACCTGGAGGCCAACGCCCCCGCCGACCGTGAGATCACCACCAGGCTCTACGGCGGCGATCAGGATATGCGGATCCGCCAGGAGATCCTGCTTGCCATCGGCGGGATCAGGGCGCTGCGGCTGCTCGGCCTGGAGCCCAACGTGTGCCACATGAACGAGGGGCACGCCGCCTTCCTGGCGCTGGAGCGCATCCGCATCCTGATGGAGGAGCAGCGGCTCTCCTTCGGCGAGGCGCTGGAGGCGGTGCGCGGGGGGAACGTCTTCACCACGCACACCCCGGTCGAGGCGGGGATCGACCACTTCCCGCCGGACCTGCTGGAGAAGTACCTGGGGCGCTATTACCGCTGCCTGGGACTCTCGCGCGACGAGTTTCTGGCGCTTGGCATGCAGAACCCCGGGCGTTCCAACGAGAGCTTCTGCATGGCGGTGCTCGCCATGAAGCTTTCCGGCCACTCCAACGGGGTGAGCGAGCTGCACGGCGAGGTGTCCCGCAAGATGTGGGCGGACGTCTGGCCCGACCTCCCGGAGGAGCAGCTGCCGCTCACCTCCGTCACCAACGGCGTGCACCAGAAGAGCTGGCTCTCCGAGGAGATGACCGGCCTCCTTACCCGCTACCTCGGCACCCGCTGGATCGAGGAGCAGGGCGCCGAGCAGCTTTGGCGCAAGGTCTCCCGGATTCCCGACGCAGAGCTTTGGCGCACCCACCGGCGCGGCACGGCCCGGCTGGTGGACTACGCCCGCCGCAGCCTCAAGGGGCAGCTGAGCGCGCTGGAGGCGAGCGCCAAGGACATCGCCAACGCGGCCGACGTGCTCGACCCGGAGATCCTCACCATCGGCTTCGCGCGCCGGTTCGCCACCTACAAGCGCGGCACGCTCCTATTGCAGGACAAGGAGCGGCTGGCGGCGATCCTCAACAACCCGAGCCGGCCGGTGCAGATCGTCTTCGCCGGCAAGGCGCACCCGGCGGACCACCAGGGGAAGGAGCTGATCCGGCAGATCGTGCAGCTCTCGCACCAGGAGCGCTTCCGGCGCCGCATCGTCTTTCTGGAGGACTACGACATCTCCGTGGCGCGCCACCTGGTACGCGGGGTGGACGTCTGGCTCAACACGCCGCTGCGTCCCCTGGAGGCGAGCGGCACCTCCGGCATGAAGGTCGCCTTCAACGGGGGGCTGAACCTGAGCATCCTGGACGGCTGGTGGTGCGAGGGGTACCGGGGCAACAACGGCTGGGCCATCGGGCGCGGCGAGGTGTACGACGACCTGGGCTACCAGAACGAGGTGGAGAGCCGGGCCATCTACGACCTACTGGAGAAGGAGATCGTCCCGCTTTTCTACGACCGGGACGTGGACGGCATTCCGAGGGGGTGGACCACCTGCATGAAGGCCTCGCTGCAGACGCTCTGCCCGGTCTTCAGCACGGACCGCATGGTGCGGGAGTACACCAGGCGCTGCTACCTCCCCGCCTTCGAGCACTGGGAGCGCCTGAACCGGGACGGGCTTAGGCTCGCGGTGGAGCTGGCGCGCTGGAAGGAGCGGCTGCACGGGCTCTGGGGGCAGCTCTCCATCGATGCGGTGGAAGCGGAGATCGGACGCGAGGTGACGGTCGGTGACCGGCTCCCCATCAAGGTGCGGATCACGGCGGGCGAGATTCCGCTTTCCGAGATCGCGGTGGAGGTCTATTTCGGCGTGCTCGACTCCCGCGGCACCATCATGGGAGGCGAGATCGTGCCGCTCGAACCGGCCGGCGAGCTCGAGTGGAGCGGGCATTTCGGCGGCGAGCTGGAGTGCCGCTTCTGCGGCCGCCACGGCTTCCTGCTGCGGGTGATGCCGCGCCATCCCGAGCTCGGGACGGTGTACGACCGGGGGCTGGTGCTCTGGGGGTAAACATTCGGATTACTTGAAAACATACACCTAATCTGGTAGAGTTTAGGTGTATGGAGGTGGCTGTGATGGGTGCACGCACAAATATTGTGTTGAATGAGGAACTGGTCCAGGAGGTTAAGGATCTCACCCTGCTAAAGACCAAAAAGGAGATAGTAGACTTGGCCTTGAATGAGCTGATAAAACTGCTCAGACGCAGGAGGCTGCTTGCGCTGCGGCATGAGGGGCTTTGGGAAGGCGATCTTGAGGCCAGTAGGGGGCAGCGTCTTGATACTGATTGACGCGAGCGCGTTCATCGAGTTCCTGAATCACACAGGGAGCAGCATTGACACCCTCGTTGAACAGCTCATTGACGACGCTGAAGATGTCGCTCTCGCCGAAATCACGCTTACCGAAATCCTACAAGGGATAAAGACTGACCGTGAGTACCTCGAGGTGAAAGCTGCTCTGCTGACCTTCCCGGTCATCTCCCTAAACGGCGCTGAGTCGTATATTGCTGCCGCTGAACTCTACAGGAAATGCAGAAAGAAGGGGCTCACCATCAGGTGCACCGTTGACCTTTTGATAGCGCAAATTGCCCTTGAGCATCATCTGCCTTTGCTACATAACGATCGGGACTTTAACGCCCTGGCCCAAGTAAGTGATCTCAAATTCTATGGTGCATACCAGACCTAGGATATCTAGCGCCCTGTTCTGGGCATTGCAGCTCAGGTTGGCCAATGATTCAGGCCGGCGTCGGGAAATGCGGACCTACTTTTTCCCTTTCAAACTGTACACATAGGCGAGGATCTCCGCGACGGCGGCGAAGAGCCCCTCGGGGATCTCGCTTCCCTCCTCAACCTGCCCGTAGAGCTCGCGCGCCAGGAAGCGGTTCTCCACCAGCATGATGTTGTTCTCCCGGGCCACGATCTTTATCTGCAGCGCCATCAGGTCGACACCCTTGAAAAGCACCACCGGCGCGGCGTTGCGCGTCCGGTCGTACTTGAGAGCCACCGCGTAGTGGGTCGGGTTGGTCACCACCACGTCCGCGGTCGGTATGATCTGCCGCATCCGGCGGCGCGCCATCTGGAACTGCTTCTGCTTCAGCTTCGACTTGACCGCAGGGTCGCCCTCCGCATTCCTTGCCTCGTCCTTCACCTCCTGCTTGGTCATCTTCAGGTTGTCCAGGAAGCGCCACTTCACGAAGGCCAGGTCGAGAACCGCCAGCACGATCAGCACGCCGCAGGTGTGCAGCACGATCTTGAAGGCGATATGCCCGATGAACTCCAGAATCCCGGACAGGTCGCGATCCACCAGGTAAATGATGCCGTCCATCTCCTCGGTGAGGATCTTGTAGGCCATGTAACTCACGATCGCCAGCTTGATGAAGGACTTGCCGACCTCGAAGAGCGAGTCCTTGTTCAGCAGCTTGCCCATCCCCTGGATCGGGTTCAGCTTGCCGAGGTCGAACTTCAGCTTCTCGGTGCTGATGTTCAGCCCGGCCTGGCCCAGGTCGACCACCACGCCGGCCCCCAGCACGATCAATATGAAGGGCGCCAGGATGATCGCTATGTAGCCGAACTCCTTTATCATCAGGGTGTGCGCGCCTGCATAGGATACATCGATGCTGGAAAGCCCGCCGAAGATCTCCCGCATGTTGCGCTTCATGGTCGTGAGGATCATGCCGGAGCTGACGTAGAGGGCGATCATCGCCGCGATCAGGGAGATCGCCGAGCTCATCTCCTTGGAGCGCGGTGCCCCCGACTTGCTCTTGGCCTCGGAGATCTTCTTGCCGGTCGGCTTTTCTGTTTTTGAGTGTTTGTCGTCGTCTGCCATGGATTCCTAGGAGAGCAGCTTGAAGAGGAGCCTCATCTGACCGCCGATCCCCCCGAAGGCCCCCTCGAGCACGCGCAGGAAGACCGGGAGCGAGAGGCCGAGGATCACGAAGCCGATCCCGATGTTGAGCGGCATGCTGACCATGAAGACGTTCATGGCGGGGAAGCTGCGGGCCACGATGCCGAGCGCCACGCTGGTGGCCAGGAGCGCCACGGAAACCGGTGCCGCCAGCTTGATCCCGATCACGAAGATCCCGGAACTGGCCTCCATCATGAACT
>TBL_comb47_HYPODRAFT_10004073_pt1 | contig 16927 bp, 18 predicted proteins | sample TroBogypolimnion_40_FD_10682 | JGI IMG/M metagenome (IMG submission 10682)
TCGTGGTGGGCGGCGCGCTCATGCGCCAGGCCCTGGCCGAAGGCGGCGGCGAGCTGCTGCCGATCGATTCCGAGCACTGCGCCCTGCACCAGCTGCTGGCCGGCCGGGCCCCGGCCGACGTGCGCGAGATCCGCATCACCGCCAGCGGCGGACCGTTCCGGGACTGGGACCTGGCGCGCATCAAGCGCGCCACGGTGGCCGAAGCGCTCAACCACCCCACCTGGAAGATGGGTCCGAAGATCACCATCGATTCCGCCACCCTCATGAACAAGGGCCTGGAAGTGATCGAAGCCTCGGTCCTGTTCGGCCTCACCGCCGACCAGATCAAGGTGACCATCCACGCCCAGAGCCAGGTGCACGCCATGGCCGGCTTCCAGGACGGCACCTACCAGCTCCAGGTGTGCGCCAACGACATGAAGCTGCCCATCCAGTACACCCTGCTCTTCCCCGACCGGCTGCCCGGCCCGGTGCCTCCCTACGACTGGGACATCTCCCGCGCCTGGACCTTCGATCCCCCGGAGCCCCTGAAGTTCCCCTGCCTGCCCCTGGCCTACGCCGCCCTGCGCGCGGGCGGGACCGCCCCGGCCATCCTCAACGCCGCCAACGAAGAGGCGGTGGGCGCGTTCCTGGCGGGCGAGACCGGCTTCTGGCAGATCCAGGCCTGCGTTTCCGACGTTCTGGCGAGCATTCCGGTCGAACCGGCCCACACTTTAGAGCAGGTCATGGATACGGACCGCCGTGCCCGGGCAGCGGCCGCCGCTTGGATTCACCAACACCCGGTTTGAACATCTCCCCATGGCAAGGACCTAAATGAAGCGTTTGCTATATATCGCCCCAGCCCTCATGGTCGCCCGCTTCATCCCGGGCGCCGGTTTCTGGGGTCCCATCGTCCTCCTGGTCGGGCTCATCTTCTTCCACGAACTGGGTCATTTCCTGGTGGCCAAGTGGATGCGGATGCCGGTCGACGTCTTCTCCCTGGGCTTCGGCCCCCGGGTCATCGGCTTCGCCTGGGGGGAGACCGACGTGCGGCTCTCCCTGCTGCCCCTGGGCGGCTACGTCCGGCTCGCCGGCTACAACCCCGAGGAGCCCGAGGCCCAGGATCCCCACGGATTCCTCGCCCAGCCCGCCTGGAAGCGGCTGTTCTTCTATTCCGGCGGGATCATCGCCAACATCCTGATCACCGTGGTGATCTTCTTCGTCATGGGCGTCGACCAGGCCCGGATCACCGACAAGCACCCGGTCCCCTCGCCCCTGACGATCATCGACGTGACCCCCGGCAGCGCGGCGGCCGAAGCCGGCCTGCAGCCCGGGGACCAGATCCGCAGCTTCGGCGAACTCGCCTTCCCGGGCAGCAAAAGCGAGGAGGCCATCGCCTATATCCAGTCCCGGGCCGGCACCGCGATCCCCGTGACCCTGGAACGGGAAGGGGTCACCCGGACCCTCCAGGTGGTGCCCCGGAACGAGGCCGGCAAAGGCAAGCTGGGCGTCTATTTCGAGGTCTCCGGCTGGATCTACGACCGCAGGCCGTTCCAGTTCAAGGATCTGGGCGAAGGCGCCAAGCTCGGCGTGGTCGGCAGCGCCAAGCTCGGCTACGAAATCCTCGGCAACTTCGGCAAGCTCATCACCCACCAGGTGAGCCTGAAGGAAGTGGGCGGCCCCATCACCATCGTCCGGGCGGGCAGTCGAGCGGCCAAGGCCGGACTGGCCCAGTTCCTATTCCTCACCGCCCTGATCTCCATGAACCTCGCCGTGCTCAACGCCCTGCCCATCCCGTTCCTGGACGGCGGCCACGCCGCCATCCTCATCATCGAGCGGATCCGCGGCAAGGACCTCTCGATCCTGCTCAAGGAACGCATCCTCCAGGGCGGCTTCTTCCTCCTGGCTTCGCTGATGGCCATGGTCATCGCCCTGGACATCCTGAAGTTGCGAAACTGAACGCCACGCCAGCCCTAGGTGTGATCCCCCTTGCGCACCCGGTCCATTTCGCGCTTCTGCTCCCGCTCCCGCAAGGCGTCCCGCTTGTCGCCCATGGTCTTGCCCTCGGCCAGGGCGATCCGGATCTTGATCTTGCCGCGGGGATCCAGGTAGATGGCCAGGGGGATCACGGTGTAGCCCTTGCGCTCGGCCTTGGCGGTGATCTTGTGGATCTCCGCCCGGTGCAGCAGCAGCTTGCGCGGCCGCAGGGGGTCGTGGTTGGCGTCCGTCCCGAATTCGTATGGGCTGATGTTGGCCTGCTTGAGCCACAACTCGCCGCCGGTGGCGTCGACGTAGGCGTCCTGCAGCTGGCCGTGCCCGCCGCGCAGGGCCTTCACTTCCGTGCCCAGCAGGGCGATGCCGGCCTCCCAGGTGTCCAGGATGTTGAAGGCGTGAAGGGCTTTGCGGTTCCTGACGAGGTCTTCGCTCATCCGAGCAGTGTATCCCGGTTAAAGTTATGGTTTCATGTCCGGAGTCCACGTGCTTCATAAGCTGCTCAACCCCGTCATCATCTGGATGACCGCGCTCCTGGTGGCCGCCGGCCCCCTGGGGGTCACGCTCCTGATGGCCATCGAGAGCGCCTGCATTCCGCTCCCCAGTGAAGTGATCATGCCCTTCGCCGGGTTCCTGGCGCATAAGGGGCAAATGACATTTTTAGGCCTGGGAACCGGCAGCCCCTGGGCCCAGATCCTCACGGCCGGCCTGTTCGGCGCCATCGGCTGCAACCTGGGCTCCATTCCCGCCTACGAACTGGGCGCGTGGGGCGGGCGCAAGGCCGTGGAGCGCTACGGGAAATACATCCTGCTGAACCTGGACCACCTGGACCAGGCCCACCGGTTCTTCGAACGCTTCGGCACCTGGGCCATCGTGCTGGGCCGCATGCTGCCGGTGGTGCGCACCTTCATCGCCCTGCCCGCCGGCATCGCCAAGATGGACCGCACCCGGTTCCACCTGTTCACCTTCATCGGCAGCCTGCCCTGGTGCCTGGGCCTGGCCTGGGTCGGCTACTTCCTGGGCGAGCGCTGGGACACCCTGGGCGTGTACTTCCACAAGTTCGACCTCGCGCTCGGGGTGATCCTGGTCGCCGGGGCCGGCTGGTTCGCCTGGAGCCACTTCCGCGGCGCCCGGAGCGGGCAAAAGTGAGGCAAGGGAGTACAATGGTGTTTCCACGCGGAGACGGCCATGGAGATCCCTGAAAACCTGCGAGAGATCGTCGACCGGCTGGGGGTGGCGCTGGTGAAGGCCCTGGCCAACGACGAAAGCAGCCGCGCCCTGGTGCAGGAGATTCAGGCCTACGGCTTCGACATGGCGCTGATGCTGGAGGCCACCGTGGCCCTGCACAAGCGGGACGACCAGGAAGCCGAGCTCGAAGGGTTCGAGCCGCTGGGCCCGGACGCCGGCTTCACCCCGGACCGCAGGGGCCAGTGGTCCGAAGAGGACAAGGCGTTCCTGAAGACCTTCAAGATCTCGCTGGAATGACCCGCGCCTGGGAGCAGCCGGCCCCGGAACTGGCGCCGAGGCCCAAACCCAACGTCGCAGGCATGGGGCTGGAGGCCCTGCGCGCCCTCGTGGCCGAGCTGGGGGAGAGCGCCTTCCGGGCCGCCCAGATCCACGAAGGCCTCTACCAGCACCGCTGGACCCGCTGGGAGCAGTTCACCAGCCTGTCCAAGGCCCTGCGGGCCCGGCTGGAGGCCCGGACCGAACTGCGCTGGCCGGAGATCCAGGAAAGCGTCGGCTCGGACGACGGCTCCACCAAACACGCCTTCCGCATGGCGGACGGCAGCCTGGTGGAGGGCGTGCACATGCCCTACGACAACCGCACCACCCTCTGCCTGTCCAGCCAGGTGGGCTGCGCCATGGGCTGCACCTTCTGCGCCACCGGGCTCATGGGCATCAAGCGCAACCTCAGCGCCGGGGAGATCGTCGGCCAGGTGGTGACCATGCTCAACGCCCACGGCCACGCCGGCGACCAGCCGGTCAACCTGGTGTTCATGGGCATGGGCGAACCTTTGCACAACCTGGACCAGGTCATGGCGGCCTTCGCCCTGCTCACCGATCCCAAGGGCCTGGGCCTGTCGCCCAAGCGCATCACCCTCTCCACCTCCGGCCTGGTGAGCGGCATCCAGCGCCTGGCCGGCTACCCCAGGCGGCCCCGGCTGGCCCTGAGCCTCAACGCCACCACCGACGCCTACCGCGACCGCATCATGCCGGTGAACAAGGCGTGGAACCTGGCGGCCCTGGCGGCGGCGCTCAAGGCCTTTCCGCTGGAGCACGGGGAGCGGATCACCCTGGAGTACGTCCTGCTCAAGGGGGTCACCGACAGCCTCGAGGACGGCCGCCGTCTGGCCGCCTTCGCCCGGCAATTCCCCAGCAAGATCAACCTGATCCCCTTCAACCCCCACGAAGGGTCCGGGTTCGAGCCCCCCACCGAGGCGCGCATCACCGAGCTGTGCGGGCTCCTGGCGGCCCGGGACCTCACCGTCAGCGTGCGCCGCAGCCGGGGCCAGGACGTGGCCGGAGCCTGCGGGCAGCTGGTGCGGGGACAGCAGGACTAGGGTCCGGGCCATTAAATAGGTACAATGGCCCTTTAGCCACAAGGACCTTCCATGCCTTTCGAGCCCCTGCTGCAGGAACCCATGATCCAGAAGCGCTGGGAGGAAGCCCGGGCGTTCCGCGCGCCGCGCGCCGCGGAGCTCAAGCCGGGCGACCGGACCTTCTACATGCTGGTGATGCTCCCCTACCCCAGCGGCCGGATCCACATGGGCCACGTGCGCAACTACACCCTCGGGGACGTGGTGGCCCGGTTCCGGCGCATGCGCGGGGACAAGGTGATGAACCCCCTGGGCTGGGACTCCTTCGGTCTGCCGGCCGAGAACGCCGCCATCAAGAACGGCATCCACCCGGCGGTCTGGACCCGGGCCAACATCCAGGAGATGAAGGGCCAGATCCAGAAGATGGGCATCAGCTACGACTGGGACCGGGAGATCGCCTCCTTCCTGCCCGAGTACTACAAGTGGAACCAGTGGTTCTTCATCAAGATGTGGGAGCGCGGGGACGTGTTCCGGGCCATGCGCAACGTGAACTGGTGCGAGGCCCTGGGCACCGTGCTGGCCAACGAGCAGGTGGTGGACGGCAAGGACGAGCGCACCGGCCATCCGGTGGTGCAGAAGCCCATGGAGCAGTACTTCTTCGCCATCACCCGCTACGCCGAGGAACTGCTGGCGGACATGGACCAGATCGACTGGCCCGAGAACGTCAAGACCATGCAGCGGCACTGGATCGGCAAGTCCGAAGGGGCCCGGCTCACCTTCGACCTGGCCGACGGCCAGCAGGTGTCGGTGTTCACCACCCGGCTGGACACCCTGTTCGGGGTGACCTTCATGGCCCTCTCCACCGAGCACCCGTTCATCCAGAAGGCGGCGGAATCCGACCCGGCGCTCAAGACCTTCTGCGACCAGGTCGCCTCCCAGAGCCGGGAAGAGCGCCTCACCAGCGACATCAAGCTCGGCCACCGGTCCCGGCTGGAGGCCGTCCACCCGTTCACCGGGGAGAAGGTGCCCATCTTCGCCGCCAACTACGTCCTCATGGACTACGGCACCGGCGCGGTGATGGGCGTCCCCGCCCACGACGAGCGGGACTTCGAATTCGCCGAGAAGTACGGCATCGCCATCCCCAAGGTGATCGAGTCCGAAAACCCCTGGGAGCCGGGCATCCTGGTGAACTCAGGGGAGTACACCGGCATGACCAGCGAGGCCGCGGTGGACGCCATGGTCGCCAGGCTCGGCGACCGCGCCGCCAAGACCATCACCTACAAGCTCAAGGACTGGGGCCTGTCCCGCCAGCGCTACTGGGGCACTCCCATCCCCACCGTGCATTGCGCCCAGTGCGGCGTGGTGCCGGAGAAGGAGGAGAACCTGCCGGTCCGGCTGCCGGAGGACGTGGCCTTCGTGGGCAAGGGCGCCTCGCCCCTCACCACCTCCCGGTCCTTCCTGGACTGCCCCTGCCCCAAGTGCGGCAAGCCCGCCCGGCGGGAGACCGACACCATGGACACCTTCGTGGACTCCAGCTGGTACTGGATGCGCTACCTGGACCCGGCCAACGACCGGAAGCCGTTCGACAAGGCCGAGGCGGACGCCTGGGCCCCGGTGGACCTCTACGTGGGCGGCATCGAGCACGCCGTCATGCACCTGATGTACGCCCGCTACTTCTACAAGGTCATGCGCGACCTGGGCCTGCTGACCGGTGACGAGCCCTTCAAGAAGCTCATCTGCCAGGGCATGGTCCTCAAGGACGGCTTCAAGATGTCCAAGTCCAGGGGCAACATCGTCGATCCGGACGAGGTGATCGCCCACTACGGCGCCGACGCCCTGCGCCTGTTCATGATCTTCGCCGCCCCCATCGAGAAGGAGATCGACTGGACCGGGTTCGAAGGCATCGAAGGCGCCACCCGCTTCCTCAAGCGGATCACCCGGATGGTGGAGGAGCACGTCCCCGCCGGCGAGCCGATCCCGGCCAAGGACCTGCTCTCGACCGAAGAGAAGGCCCTGCTGGTGAAGATCCACCAGACCCTGCACAAGGTCACCGACGACCTGAGCCACCGCTACCAGTTCAACACCCTGGTGAGCAGCCTCATGGAGCTGGCCAACGCCCTGGCTGACCTGCCGAAGGACGCCCCGCACCGGGCCGCCATCATGCAGCGGGCGCTGGAGATCCTCACCCTCATGCTGTCCCCCGCCGCGCCCCACCTGGCCGAGCAGCTCTGGACCCGGCTCGGCGGCCAGGGCCTGTGCATGCACGCGGCCTGGCCCGAAGCGGATCCCGCCTGGCTCACCGCGGACGAAGTGACGGTGGTGGTCCAGGTCAACGGCAAGGTCCGGGGCCGGGTCATGGTCCCCGCAACGGCCACCGAGGCCGCGCGCAGCGCCGCCGCCCTGGCCTGCCCCGAAGCCCAGCAGCACCTGGCCGGCAAAGAGATCGTCAAGGTGGTCGTGCCCCCCGGCGGCAGGCTGGTGAGCATCGTGGTGAAGGGGTAGTACCGATGACCGCTCCGCTGAATCCCTGCGATCTGGCCTCCGGCCTGCTGGACGCCGGCGCCGTGCGCCTTTCCCCCCGCAGCCCCTTCACCTGGGCCTCCGGGCTGAAGTCGCCCATCTATTGCGACAACCGCCAGCTGCTGGGCTTCCCCGTCCTGCGCGCGGGCATCAAGGCGGCCCTGGCGGAGCGGGCGGCCCTGGTCGGCCCCACCCTCATCGCCGGCACCAGCACCGCCGGCATCCCCTGGGCGGCCATGGTGGCGGACCAGATGGGCCTGCCCATGGCCTACGTGCGCCCCGAACCCAAGACCCACGGCATGGGCCGGCAGGTGGAAGGCCCTTCGGGCAAAGGCCACCGGGTGGTGCTCATCGAGGATCTCATCTCCACCGGGGGCTCCAGCATCAAGTGCGTGGAGGCGCTGCGCCAGGAAGGCGCCGAAGTCGTGGAGGTCCTGGCCCTGTTCAGCTACGGCCTGCCCCGGGCCGAGGCCGCCTTCCGGGCCGCGGGGGTCGAACTGGAGGTGCTCGCCACCTTCGACGACCTGGCCGCCCGGGCCGCGGAACTGGGCACCCTGGCCCCCGAGGACGTGGCCTCCCTGTCCGACTGGCGGGCCGATACTGCGGCCTGGAGCAGGCGCTTCGAATAGCAGGGGAGGTCGGCGATGAAACTCTATACCCGCACCGGGGACGCAGGCACCACCGGGCTGTTCGGCGGCGACCGGGTCTCCAAGTGCCACCAGCGCCTGGTGGCCTACGGGACCCTGGACGAGCTCAACAGCGTCCTGGGCGTCCTGGCCCTGGACCTGGCCCCGGAGCTGGAGGCCCACGGCCCGCTCCAGCTGATCCAGCGCGACCTGTTCGCCCTGGGCGCGGTGCTCGCCACCCCGCCGGCGCGGGCCGGCCAGATCGGCCAGCGCCTGACCCATCCCACCTGGCCGATCCCGGCCATGGAGGCGGACATCGACCGGCTGGCGGCCATGGCCCCGCCCATGACCCACTTCGTCCTCCCCGGCGGCTGCCCCGGTTCCGCCCACGGGCACTGGGCCCGGACCGTCTGCCGCCGGGCGGAGCGGGAAGTGGTGGCCCTGGACGGAACCGACCCGGTGCCGCCCGAGGTGATCGTCTACCTGAACCGCCTCAGCGACTGGCTGTTCGCCCTGTCCAGGGCGGCCAACGCCCGGGCCGGGGTGGAAGACGTGAAGTGGCTGCCCTGAGTCCAGGTCGAATTGAAGGACATGCCACCTCATAATGAACGGGTCCAAGGCCTTTTCAATGCTGCGTTTAGAGCTAATTATATTTAAATGCATATAGTTAACCAAATGGCACAAATGGTGCTCCTGTCCCATATCTAGTCTGGAGATCCCTTCCGGGGGATCCCTCCATTCTCCATATCCGTCGCTTCAGGAGAAATCATGCTCGGAACCATCGCAGTCATACTCATCGTGCTCTGGGCGCTCGGCCTGGTGAGCGGGTACACATTGGGGTCCTTCATCCACGTCCTGCTGGTCCTCGCGGTCATCCTCATCCTGGTCCGAATCATCCAGGGACGCCGGGTCGTCTGACCCGGCTCGTCAAATCACGGGCTTTCGGGGTGGATGAGCGCATACTCCGATCAGGTGCCCCGCGCACCCACGGCCTCGCGATCCGCTTGACAAACCGCGGTTTCCCAGAGGTCGGCCATGCCCAGAAAAGCCCGTGATCCCGCCATCCAGAGCCCTGCCGCCGGCACGGCGGTCGCCAAGGCGCGCCGCCAGAAGGCCCTGATCAAGACCAGCGCTCTGCAGGACGCGATCTTCAACAGCGCCAATTTCTCGAGCATCGCCACCGACGCCCGCGGGGTCATCCAGATCTTCAACGTCGGCGCCGAGCGCATGCTCGGCTACGCGGCGGCCGACGTGGTGAACAAGATCACCCAGACCGACATCTCCGACCCCCGGGAAGTGGTGGCCCGGGCCCAGGCCCTGAGCCTGGAGCTGGAGACGCCCATCGCGCCCGGCTTCGAGGCGCTGGTGTTCAAGGCCTCCCGGGGCATCGAGGACATCTACGAGCTGACCTACATCCGCAAGGACGGCAGCCGCTTCCCGGCCGTGGTGTCGGTGACGGCGCTGCGCGACGACAAGGGCGTGATCATCGGCTACCTGCTGATCGGCACCGACAACACCGCCCGCAAGCAGATCGAGGCCGAGCAGGAGAAGCTCGCCCAGCGCCTGCGCGACCACCAGTTCTACACCCGCTCGCTGTTCGAATCCAACATCGACCCGCTGATCACCACCGACCCGGCCGGCATCATCACCGACGTCAACAAGCAGATGGAGATGCTCACCGACTGCACCCGGGACGAGCTGATCGGCGCTCCGTTCAGTTCCTGCTTCACCGATCCCGAGCGGGCCGCGGCCTCCATCCGGCTGGTGCTGGCGGAAAAGAAGGTCACCAACTACGAGCTCACCGCCAGCGCCAGGAACGGCACGGAAACCGTGGTGTCCTTCAACGCGACCACCTTCTACGACCGGAACCGGGTGCTCCAGGGCGTGTTCGCCGCGGCCCGGGACGTCACCGAAAGCAAGCGCCTGGGCGAACTGCTCAAGGGCAAGAACGCCGAACTGGAAAACGCCCGGGTGGTGGCGGACAAGGCCAACCTCGCCAAGTCCCAGTTCCTCTCCGGCATGAGCCATGAGCTGCGTTCCCCGCTCAACGCGATCCTCGGGTTCGCCCAGCTGCTGGACAACGACACCCCGCCCGCGACCCCGTCCCAGAAGGCCAGCATCAAGCAGATCCTCCACGCGGGCTGGTACCTGCTGGAACTGATCAACGAGATCCTCGATCTCGCCGTGGTCGAATCCGGCAAGCTGTCGCTTTCGGTGGAGCCGGTCTCGCTGGCCGAAGTGATGCTCGAATGCCAGGCCATGGTCCGGCAGGAGGGGGAAAAGCACGCCCTCAGCCTGAGCTTCCCCCGCTTCGAGGCGCCCCGCTTCGTCCAGGCCGACCGGGTCCGGCTGAAGCAGGTCCTCATCAACCTCCTTTCCAACGCCATCAAATACAATCAGACGGGCGGTTCGGTGGTGGTCGACATCGTCCCGCTCACCCCCCTGCGCACCCGCATCACGGTCCGGGACACCGGCCCCGGGCTGCCCGCGGCGCACCTCAGCCAGCTTTTCCAGCTGTTCAACCGGCTTGGCCAGGAGAACAGCGCCGAGCAGGGCACCGGCATCGGGCTGGTGATGAGCAAGCTCCTGGTCGAGATGATGGGCGGCGTGATCGGGGTGGAAAGCACGGTGGGCACAGGCAGCATGTTCTGGTTCGACCTGGACTCGGCCGCGGCGCCCCGGCTCCTGGTGGAAGCGGCCGGTCCCTCCGCATCGGCCCAGGGCCAGATGGACGGCGCCGCGGCGGTGCGCACCATCCTCTACGTGGAAGACAACATGGCCAACCTGCAGCTGGTCGAGCAGCTCATCGCGCGGCGCCCCAACCTGCGCCTGCTGAGCGCGGGGACCGGCAAGCTGGGCATCCAGCTGGCCCGGGGGCACCAGCCGGACGTGATCCTGATGGATATCAACCTCCCCGGGATCAGTGGGATCGATGCACTGAAACTGCTGGGGGAGGATCCCCTGACGGCGCACATCCCGGTGCTCGCCATCAGCGCCAACGCCATGCTCGGCGATATCAAGCACGGCCTGGACCTGGGCTTCTTCCGCTATCTCACCAAGCCGATCAGGGTCGAAGAGTTCATGGAGGCGCTGGAAGTGGCTCTGGAACACGCCGCCGCGAATCCGCCGGGCGCGGTCAAGGAACTGGGGTTGAAATGATAAGAGCAGCAGACATCCTACACGGCAAGATCCTGATCGTCGACGACCAGGAACCCAATGTGCTGCTTCTCGAACAGATGCTCCGCGGGGCCGGCTACGACAACGTCTCCTCCACCATGAACCCGGCCGAGGTCTGCGAACTGCATCTCGTCAACCGCTACGACCTGATCCTGCTCGATCTGCAGATGCCGGGCATGGACGGCTTCCAGGTGATGGAGAACCTGAAGGTGATCGAAGCGGGCGGATACCTCCCGGTGCTGGTGATCACCGCCCAGTCCGACCACAAGCTGCGCGCCCTGAAGAGCGGGGCGAAGGATTTCGTCAGCAAGCCCTTCGACCTCGCCGAGGTGCTGCTGCGGGTCGCCAACATGCTCGAGGTCCGGCTGCTGCACCTGGAGACCTTGAAGCTCTACAACCGGGTCCTGGCGGAGCAGAAGGCGTCCGAGCGCCTGCTGGTCGACGTGCTGCCCGCCGCCCTGGCCGAAGTCCTGAAAGGCCACCCCGCCACCGCCGCCACCGTCGGCTCCGACCTCATCGCCGAAAGCTACGCCGAGGTGGCCGTGCTGTTCGCCGACCTGCTGGCCTTCACCACCTTTTCCGAGGGTGCGGGCGCCAAGGTGCTGGCGGGCGTGCTGAACGCCATCTCCACCCGGTTCGACAGCCTGGCCGGAACGCCGTACCGGGAGCGGGTGATCGGCGACGCCTACCTGGACGCGGTGGGCCTGCCCGACGCGGTGGCCGACCGCACCATCCTCGCCGCCACCAAGGCCCTGGACCTGACGGAGGCGGTGGACCGCTTCAACGCCCACAGCCGCTACCAGCTCAAGGTGCGCATCGGCCTCGATCCGGGCCATGCGGCGGCAGCCGGCAAGCGCAAAGGCCGCTACGACCTCTAGAGAGACCGTGTTCCACCCCGGCGCCCTGTTCGCTCCCGGCCAGTCGCATGCGCGACTGCCGGAAGCGGACGGGGCTGCCCCTTCGGGCGAGCGTGTTCCACCTTCGCGCGGGAATCGGGGTTCTCTTTTTGAATGAGCCGACTGATCATTTTGAGCGGGCCCGATTCGGCCTGTATATTTTAACTCATTTTAAATAAGTAATTTAGATAATGGCCCGGGAAATGCTATTCCTTCAGGCATGGGGTGGGTCGCTGCCCTTCAGCGCGAAAGCCCCCATCCGGGGGCTGGTCCATCCCATGTTTCCAATCCCCCTCCAAGGAGTCAGCGTGAAAAAAGCAGTCGCCATCCTCATCATGGGTACCGCCCTTGCCCTGTCCGCCCAGGACGTCCGTTTCGGCGTCCAGGGCGCCCTGTCCCTCCCCACCAACGACCTCGCCGACAACGCCAACGGCGGGCTGCAGGGCGGTGGCCACGTCCGGTGGGATTTCAACCGCGGGCACGGCCTGATGGCCCGGGCCGACGTGACCCTGTTCGGCAAGAACGACGGCGTCGAAGTGTCCGACCTGGCCGTCGCGGCGGACTACACCTACCACTTCGAGCGGCGCCAGCGGGGGATGTACGTCCTCGGCGGCCTCGCCCAGCACAACTACCACACTTCCTACCGCGGCAGTTCCCGGAACGACGGCGGACTGGGGCTGGACCTCGGCGCCGGCTACGACCTGAACCGGAACCTCGGCCTGCAGGCGCGCTACACCACCAACAATTTCAGCGACATGACCTACTCGGCCCTCAACCTCGGCGTCACCTACACCTTCTAATCCAGCAGCCCAACGGCCTGCAGGGAGGACAGCATGTCCATCATCACGTTCATCCTCGGCTTGGCCATCGGCTTCATCGCCGGGAGGGGCCTCTGGCGCAAATACCTGGCCAGGCTCGGAGCCTGGGCGACTGCTGCCTCCACGTCCTGCCCCTTCACCCGGATGGTCCCCGTCCAGGTCAACGCCAGGGAAAAGAAGGTGTGAGACCCCAAAGGCTCCGGCAGCCGCCGGAGCCCGTCATGCCACCCCCACCCAGGAGACCGAAATGAAGCCTATGCGAACCCCACTTACACCGGCGGCGGCGATTCTCGCCCTGGCCGTCCTCGGCCTGACGGTCGCCTGCGTCTATCCCATGCACGATCGCGGCCGCCATCGCGGCTACGAGCACGAGCAGCAGCACGGACCGGAGCACGGCCAGGGCCACGAACACGGTCCTGAATACCATCCCATGTGACCGGCGCCTGACGCCCAGCCCCGGAAGCAAGCTCACCACCGCCGCGCGACGAACCCCCGCAACAGCAGGGATCGTCGCGCGGCGGTGATTTCAGCGCCTCACAGGGAAACGGAGATCGCGATCTGGTCCTGGGGGTAGCTGCGGTTGTACAGGTAGTAGCCGCCCTCGGAGAAACCGATGTACATGTCGTCGTCGCCGTACCAGCCCGAACCCCAGTATTCCGGCCAGGGGTCCAGGACGTTCAGCCAGAAGCCGCCGTACTGGAAGCGCGGATGCCCGCCGAACATCACCATGGGGTAGCCGGACATGCGGAACGGGTGGCCCTCGCCGAAGTGGCCCCGGAAACGCCCCTCCGGAATGCGCCGGCCCCGGTAGCCGCCCCGGTCCTGCCAGCTGTGGTGCTCGGACTGGAAGTCGTGGGCGCGATGATCCTGCCACATCGCCTGCTGGCCGCCGGGATGCCCGCGCTGGGATCGCTCCTGGCGCTGCTGCGGCCGCCCTTCCTGGGCCCTGGCCTGTTGCTGCTTCTGGTGGGGCTGTTCCTGCGGTCCCCTGGCCTGCTGCTGCTTCTGGTGGGGCTGTTCCTGCGGTCCCCTGGCCTGCTGCTGTCTCTGGGGCTGCTGGGGCCGCTCCTGGTGGGCCTGGGGTTGCCGCTGCCCCTCCTGCTGCCTGGCGGGCTCCTGCTGCCGCCGTTCCTGGTGGCCCTGTCCCTGTCCCTGTCCCTGGCCCTGGCCCTGGTGCTGCTGCTGCGGCCTGGCCTGTTCCTGGGGCTTCCCGGGGCCGCCATGCTGCTCCTGGGCGGCGAAGGCGGGCGCGACGGCTGCCAGCAGCAGGAGCATGACGCCCAGACGGTCTGATCGATATTGTTTCATCGCTTTCTCTCCTCAAAAATGAACGACGATCCAGGCCGTCCCGAACGGTCCGGCCCATGGATTCGCTTCAAAGCCAATGGTTCAGGGCCCGCGCGGCCCATTCCTTCACGCGCTCGGCCCTGGGCCTCCGGTCCCAGTCCTTGCCGACCACTTCGGTGGAGTTCTTCAGGTCCTCCCGGAAGGCGTCCTCCATTTCCCTGCCGAACCCGGCGCCCAGGACGATGACGTTGACCTCCTTGTTGAACAGGAAGCTGCGCATGTCCAGGTTGGTGGAACCCACCGTGGACCAGGCGCCGTCGATGACCGCGGTTTTCGCGTGCAGGACCGAACTGTTCATCTGGAACACCTGGATGCCGGCCTTCAGCAGATCCCGGTAGTAGGACTGGCTCGCCCGGTGCACCATGCCGCTGTCCGAGACGTTGGTGAGGACGATCTGCACCTGCACGCCCCGGCGGGCGGCGGCCTCCAGGCTCTCGACGATCCGCGGGTCGGGCACGAAATAGGCGGCGGTGAGGTGGATGGTCCGCGCCGCCCGGTCCATGGCCTGGACGTAGGCCCGGTAGATCTCGAAATCGCCTCCCGGTTCGCTGCCGAGCACCTGGAGGGTCTTGTCCCCGGCTTCCGCGGCGGGCGGGAAGAAGGTCCTGGTGTCCAGGCCATCCGGGGCCTGGCTGAGCCAGTTGTCCACGAACAGCCGCTGCAGGGACGCCACCGCCGGACCTTCGATCCGCAGATGGGTGTCGCGCCACCCGAGGCTGGCGTGGTTCCTGGATTTCCGGTGGAACAGGGAGCCATGGGCGTAGCTGCCGCTGATGTTCGCCCCGCCCGTGAAGGCGACGGTTCCGTCGACCACCAGGATCTTCCGGTGGTCCCGGTGGTTGATCCGCCACCGGCCCAGCCGCTGGAGCGGGTTGACCGGGTTGAAGGGGCAGAGGCGGATGCCCGCCTCGCGCATGCGGGTGAAGAAGGCCTCGGGGGTGCCGAGGGTGCCCACGCAATCATAGAGAATGTTCACCTGGACGCCCGCCTGCCGCTTGCTGATCAGCAGATCGGAAAAGCCCGTGCCCAGTTCGTCCGGATCGAAGATGTAGGTCTCCAGGTTGATGGAGTCCTTGGCCGCGGAGATGGCCGCGGTCATGGCGCCCATGGTCTGCGGTCCGTCGAACAGCAAGGTGACCTTGTTGCCCGGGATCAGGGAAGGCCCCGCCGCCGCCTGCGCATATTCGATCGCCGGCAGCCGGGCGCAGCCCAGGGCCAGGAACGGAAGGCCGAGCGCGGCCAGGCAGGCTGCCCGGAGGAGCCTGGCGGGAGCGCGGAACAGTCTGGGCATGGACGACCTCGGGTACCCTCAGGGTTTCTTTCCGGCTGGGGGCATCCGGTCCGAAGGCCAGTGCGCATCGGTTCGGAACACCCGGCGGACCCACGTCCGATGCATCTTTCGAGCCACAAAATAAGTTATTTAATTTCATAGGATTAGGCCGCCAAGGTCACGGACGGCCTGGGCGGGTCCTCCATTTTGATGGCCCCGGAGCCCCCCCCCGGCCTCCACGCTGCAATAAGTCGTTTAGATGTAGCAGGTCAAGTCGTGGCACAAAAAGTGCACGTTCATGGCGTCCCGTTCCTTCGGAGTCCCCCATGCCCTTCAGCCGGATGATGCGTTTTCCCGTGGCCGCCCTGGCGCTGGCCGCACTGCTGGGGTCCATGGCCTGCGAACGCTCGCGGGTGGCCCGGGAAGCCCGCTACCGATACGACCGGGCCGCCGCGCTCGACAAGTTCTGCGAGCCGGACCGCCCCTCCGCGCCCCCTGCCCAGGATCCGGACCGTTGACCGTCAAGGCTCCGGAACGGGGAAATCGGGGAAGTAGATGGGGATGCAGTCCGGACACAGCCCATGGGTGAACTGGGCCTCCGAGCGCTGGGTGATGAACGACTCGATGGCGTGCCAGTCGCCCTGCTCGTCCCGGATCTTCTTGCAGCCGGAACATGTGGGCAGAATGCCGCGAAGCACCCGGACCTCGTTCCGGACCCGGCGGAGCTCAACGTGGACATGCACCCGGGCCAGCAGCTCGAGGATCCGGAACGGCTTGGTGACGTAGTCCACGGCTCCGGCTTCGAACCCCGCGAGGATCTGGTCGGACTTCGATTGGCCGGTGAGGAAGATGACCGGAATGCCGGCGGTGGCCGGATCCGCCTTGAGCGCCCGGCAGACTTCGATCCCGTCCATGCCCGGCAGCAGGATGTCCAGCAGGATCACGGCCGGCTCCATGCGGGCCGCCAGGTCCAGCGCCTCGGCGCCGTCGGCCGCCGGCACCACCTCGTAGCCTTCGCGCTCCAGGACCGCGGCGAGAAGGTCGCGGTCCCGCTGCGTGTCATCCACGACCAGGACCCGGGACAGGAATGTGAACGCCATGGACCACTCCCTTGACGGTGAGTCGAATCTTCGCTTTGCAGGATAGGCCGAATCACGGCCCGCGCAGGGTCCGGGAGACGGTGCTCCGGCCTACCTCATTTTGATCATGTTGCTCTTTCATTCTGTTCGGGCCGCGGTTCCCCCGAACTTCAAAAATATCATAAAAGCTGTCAACAAAACTCTTATTTGGATGGCCCATTCTTTGCGATCCATCGATGAACGGGGCACCCAAGCACTGCTGGGGGAGCTGCCCGGTCGCTCGGCCACACCAGGCTCTGCCTGGCTTGGCCGTTGGTTTCCAGCCCTTTCTCAATAGGTGAATTCAATGAAAATGACCAACGGCCATTTCCGATACATGCCTTGGTGCATGCCCCTGCTGCTGGGCGGCCTGGCGGCAGGCTGCTCAGGCAGCCGCGCCCCGATCCTGGGCATCGGCGACATCGTCGTCCTCGCGCCCACGGTGACCGCCACGGCCCCGGCCGACCAGGCCACCCAGGTGCCGGTCAACACGGGCACCATCGTCGTCGCCTTCAGCGAACCGATGGCATCCATCACCGGCGCCGACTTCACCCTCGCCGCCGGGGCACCGGCTGCGAATCCCACCGGAACCGTGACCCTGGACGCCACCGGCCGGTTCGCCACCTTCAGCGTGGCCGCCCCGGTCGCAC
>TBL_comb47_HYPODRAFT_10004074_pt1 | contig 16925 bp, 13 predicted proteins | sample TroBogypolimnion_40_FD_10682 | JGI IMG/M metagenome (IMG submission 10682)
TATAAAACAAAGATAATCAACATTGTACGGCTTACTTATGCCTTAACGGAGCGATTTAGTGTTATAGTAATGTTGTTTTAAATCAGATATATACAAAATCTTAGTTTTTAATCCTTTTGTACCAGAAATATCGTTGGACGTTTGCCAATATCTGGGACTCCATTTTTCCATTGTGCAACTGTCTGTGTTTTAATGTATTCACTTTCCATTGTGATGTCGCAGGCAATGCACAAACGTGTCTGGTCACCAAGGGTGGTGATCAGGTCAGCTAAAAGCTGAACATTCCGGTAAGGAGCTTCAATAAAAAGCTGCGTTTGTTTCTCCAGACCCGAACGCTTTTCNAGTTCCCTNATTGCCTTAACACGATCGATCTGTTTTACTGGAATGTAACCTACAAAAGCGAAATTTTGCCCGTTCATTCCCGAAGCCATTAAAGAGAGAAGGATTGAAGAGGGACCAACGAGTGGGATCACCCGTATTTGCCTGATATGTGCTTTTTTAACCACTTCCGCCCCCGGATCTGCAATTCCCGGGCAACCTGCCTCTGAAATAATCCCAACATCAAACCCTTCAAAGATCGGTTTCAGAAACTCATCCGTCTCGCGGCTGTCGGTATGTTGGTTTAACTCAAAGAAAATAAGGTCGTCAATTGCAATGGATGGATCCAGTTTACGCAGGTAACGCCTTGCTGTGCGGATATTTTCAACGATAAAATACCTGATTTCCCTTGCTATTCCGGCAACATCGGCTGGGATCACCCGGGTTGTTCCGGTATCGCCAAGTGTTGTCGGGATAAGGTAAAGATTGCCCATATTTCAATTTTCGACAAAGGTAAGGATTTCTTTGGTTGAAATTAATTTTTGATGTACGTTTGATGGATAACGAAGACAATAGGATGAGAGTAACCATACTAGGGACAGGCACATCACAGGGAGTACCTGTTATTGCTTGTAAATGTGACGTTTGTAAATCTTTGGATGCAAAGGACAAAAGGCTTAGGAGTGCGATAATGGTGGAAAACGGATCGACAAGGGTCGTTGTCGATGTTGGCCCCGATTTCAGGCAGCAGATGTTGCGCCATGAGGTTGACCGGCTTGATGCTGTTTTGCTGACTCATGAACATGCTGATCATATTTTTGGATTGGATGATATCCGCAGTTTCAATTGGTTGCGAAGGGGCTCCCTGGATGTTTATTGTGAACCAAGGGTACAGAAGAATCTACGCTCCATCTTCAATTATGCATTTGCAGAAATTAAATATCCTGGCACACCCCAGATGGATTTAATCGACCTTGAGAAAAGCGGTTTTCGTATTGGCAACCTCGATATTATTCCTGTCAGGGTTTTTCATCATAAGCTTCCGGTTTATGGTTTCCGCTTTGGCAGGTTCGCCTATCTCACCGATTTCAATAAAATTGAGGACGAAGAACTTGAAAAACTCGAGGGTATTGATACCCTTGTCATTTGTGCGTTGCGTAAAACCTGGCATATTTCACATTTGAACCTTGATGAGTCATTGGAGCTAATCCATAAGATCTCACCCCGCAAAGCATATCTTACCCACATGAGCCACGAAATAGGTAAGCATCAGGATCTTCTGGCATTATTGCCGGCCAATGTTGAACCTGCATATGATGGGTTGGTGTTGGAAATAGGTTAGACCTTCAAGGTTTTTGAAAATCTTGAAGGTCTGATCATTTTATTCTCCCAATAAACGCCTGATTACCTGCACAAAGTTCAAAATATCCTCTTCAGTCGTGTCAAAAGAGGTCATCCACCTGACTTCGCCACGCTCTACATCCCATGGATAAAAGAAGTAAGCCTCCTGCATTTGCGGGATCAGTTCTTTGGGGACAATTGCAAAAATGCCGTTGGCATCTACTTTCTGCGTAATCTGGACCCCCTTTATTTTTCGGACTTCCGTTTCGAGTATTTTGGCCATGCTGTTGGCATGTGATGCAGTTTCTTTCCAGATCCCCAATTTGAGATAAGGGACAAACTGGGCCCCAACAAACCGCATTTTGGAATAGAGTTGAGCGGCCTGCTTTCTGTAATATTTGGTGAATTGCGCCAGTTTTGGATTAAAAAACAGGACCGACTCGCCAACCATCATCCCGTTCTTTGTACCGCCAAAAGAGAGGATATCGACACCTGCATCTTTGGTAAATGTCCTGAACGGGAGACCCAGCGAGACAGCCGCATTTGCAATCCTGGCTCCGTCCATATGAAGGAACATACCGTGCTTGTGGGCAATGTCTGCCAACTCACGGACCTCATCAACGGTGTAAACAGTCCCCATTTCGCTGACCTGGGTGATACTGATCAGTCCAGGTTGCGAATGATGTTCGAAATCAAACCCGTGCAGATATTTTGAAACCTGAGCTGCTGTCAGCTTTCCATTTGAAGTTGCTACAGGGATCAGTTTGCTTCCTGTAAATTTTTCAGGTGCTCCACATTCATCGGTATGGATATGAGCCGTTTCAGCACATATCACGGCCTGAAATGAATGAATCGCCGATTGGATACCCAAAATATTGGCACCGGTGCCGGTAAGTACAAAATAGACTTCGGTGTCCTCCCCAAATTCATTTTTAAATAGGGTTATCGCCTCTTTTGTCCATTTGTCGTCACCGTAACCAATCGAATGACCAAAATTTGCTTCACCGATTGCTTTTAAAATTTCAGGATGGATCCCTGAATTGTTGTCACTTGCAAATCCCCTGTTCCGCATACCTGTTTTAAATTATTGATTTTTTAATGTTTAAATAATTTTAGTGTAAAAATAGATTTTGTTTTTGGTTTCTTATTATATTTAATGCCTCGCAATCTGTAATTCGTTCGAATTGGTTGTTGAGTGAAATTTATATACAAAGTATTGATCACTATGAACAAGAAAGATAAGAAAGTCGTCAACATCGTGTGGATGCGACGCGATTTGAGACTTGAGGATAACACCGCCCTTTATCATGCTTTAAAAACCCGTGAAAATGTTTTGATGCTCTTTATTTTTAATCCTGATATTCTTGAGCGCCTTGAGGTAAGACCCGACTTTCGCGTCAGTTTTATTTATAAAACACTTGTTGGCATCAAGGAAAACCTCGAAAAAATAGGTTCAAGCATTTATATCGCCCATGGAAGTCCCCATGATGTTTTTGCAAAAATGGCCGAAGAATTCCATATCTGTTCTGTTTATACAAACCGCGATTACGAACCCTACTCCCTATATCGTGATTTACATGTTGAAAGGTTCCTGCAAATCAATAAAATCGAATACCATTCCTACAAAGATCATGTTCTTTTTGAGAAAGACGAACTTGTAAAGGATGACGGCAAACCCTATACTGTGTTCACTCCATACAAGAACAAGTTTTTGGAGAAGTTCAACAAAGAGATGGTCCGTCCGCTCAATACAACTAAATATTTCCATAATTTCATCAGGATCAAACCATTGCCGATGATGGGCATTGAAGCGCTTGGTTTTGAGCCAGTTCATGTGGCGTTTCCATCGAAATCCTTACCTCAGACTTTATTGGAGGGCTACGCTGCAAACCGCGATTTTCCGGCACGAAATGGCACTTCAAAATTGAGCGTTCACTTACGGTTCGGGACCATCAGCATCCGAAAGGTGACTGCACTCGCACTCTTACATTCAGAAACTTTCCTTTCGGAATTGATCTGGAGGAATTTTTACAGTCAGATACTCTGGTATTTCCCCCATGTTGCAACGCGGGCCTTTAAACCGGCCTATGACAATATCCGGTGGGAAAACAACCTCGATCATTTTAATGCATGGTGCCAGGGAAAAACCGGTTACCCAATGGTTGATGCGGGTATGCGTGAACTCAACCACACGGGATTTATGCACAATCGTCTCAGAATGATTACTGCGAGTTTTTTGTGTAAACACCTTTTAATCGATTGGCGGTGGGGTGAAGCCTATTTTGCGGGTAAGCTGAATGACTATGAATTGGCCTCCAACAATGGCGGATGGCAATGGGCAGCCAGTTCGGGTTGCGATGCAGTTCCCTATTTCAGGATTTTTAACCCGGAGCTGCAGGCCCAAAAATTCGACCCGAAATCTGAATATATCAATACATGGATCCCTGAAATCGGGACCCCGGAATATCCTAAACCAATTATCGAACACCGTTTTGCGCGTGAGAGGGCACTAAAACGATATGCCGAAGGGATGGGAATCAACAACGAATAGACGTTTTTATTCTGGATTTAATTCAATGATTTTGATCTGCTTATTGCGGTTGATATATCCTTTGATAATTCCGCGGGTATCGCGGTTATCGCTGTATTTTTGAATGCAATCATGTAACAATTCCAAATTGTTATATGAGTATTCTGCTGATATATAGCCAAATCCAATAAATCGGCCATTGGCTATCCTGACAATTGCCTTCTCATCGGGTTTACGTCCCTGATCGACCACAAAGAAATTGGGAGACCTGTAGAGTAACGGATAAATCGATTGATTTACACGTAAATTATAATTTTCGGCACTCTCAAGTTTCATACATGCTCCCCTGCAGTCATGTAGTTGTGTATTAAAACACTCACCAGAACAGTTTTCCAAATGGCATAATTTTTTGCAAAGTGCGTATTTCTCAGCGAGAAAATGAAGGTAGTCCAAACCTTCCTGATGAAAATGGAAGGTTGTAAGAGGGATATCATCACCTTCTACTTTATTGATTTTCAAATTGATATATCCATCCTCATCTTCAAATGAGAACAAGCCGAAGTTATAGGCAGAACGTCGCAGCCTCCGGTTATAAATTGGCGTATGTTTTTTAATCTCTGCCGATTCAAGCAAGAGGGCCACAAGTTCGCTTCCAGTCACCTCCCATGAAACATCGGCGATACGGTCGCGCATTTCAATCGCTTTCTTTGTCTGTGAATTGTTAAAATGGGTTAAAACACGCTGATGGATATCTTTGCTCTTCCCAATATAAATAATCGTGTTCTGGGCATCGTAGAAATAATAGACACCGGTTTTACCAGGGATTTCTGCAATCTTTTCGTTGGGTAGGGGATAGGTTTGATGGACAAAAAGTGTCGATTCGAGAAGGTTGTTCTGGGTTAAATTGATCTCGAACAGCTTTGCAGTTGCAAGGGCATCTCCCAAAGCACGGTGACGGTCAGTAATGCTGATCCCCAGATCTGCACAAATATTTCCCAGCGAATAGGAGCGATGTCCGGGGAGAAGCTTTCTGCTCAGTTTGACTGTACAAACGGTCTTTCGTTTGTAATCGTACCCCAACCTTTTAAACTCTTCTTTTACAAACGAATAATCGAACATGGCATTGTGCGCCACAAAAATCCGGCCTGCAGTGAGTTCGATGATTTTTTTTGCAACCTCGTAAAACCTTGGGGCGTCGGCTACCATCTCGTTCGTAATTCCCGTGAGGCGTGTGATGTTATACGGAATATTGCACTCGGGATTAATTAAAGTGGTATAAGTATCCGTGACCTCTATGCCATTGTGAAGGACAATCGCAATCTCGGTAATCTTTCCATAAGATGCCCCGGTTCCGGTTGTTTCAACGTCAATAACGGCATACATACAAAGACTGGAAATTTAGTTGCAGGAAATACTTTAAATTTTGTTTTCGATATAAATTCTGATGGCGCGATAGATCTCGATTACCGGGTCGTTTTTGGGCAGTGAATCGTAAAGATGTCGGATGTATTGTTTCTTGTTCAGGATCTGAAAGCTTTTTTTAAGATGCAGTTCAAATATCCACGACATTTGGAATACGAGAAAATCGTTTAAAGTAACAATATCCCCTTTATTGGGTATGCCGCCTTCTATCACAATTTTGCAAAAGGAAGGGGTAACAAACGGTTTATTGGAGAGGGCCAGTTCGGATGCCATATTGGGCCGTCCACTTTTTTTTGTGATGTATTCTGAAGTCATACGCCAGGTGTCGAGCTTATCGGCATCCCTGAGCAGCATGGCATAAAAAAGGATGGCTTCGCCCTCCTTTTTTGGCAAATCAGGTTTATTATGATTTCTAATTACCTGATTTATAATATGTTGAGTTGTGTCATCGAGCAGATTGAAGGTCAGGTTGGTTTTCAGGTATTCGACACTTGCTTCGGAATGGTCGGTTATTTTCCGTTCTGAATTTTCGGGAAGCAGGAGCCACAATCGTCCCACATCGTGAAACAGGGCGATCATTTCCGCAACATGTTTCTCATTTTCACTTAATTCTTGTGAATCAGCCAGAATAAGAATATTTTCGACCACCCTTGCAGTATGGAGAATGATCTTTCCGACAGCCGGGTTGGCAACGTAAGTATCAGATATAAAGAGTCCCAGGAACTCCTGATACTCTGCTTTCAATGTATTGATCAAATCACCGGGTACCATAATGTTTTAGATTTAGTGCTCCATGCGAAAGTAACATTTTCATGAAGAAGCACAACAGATTAATTTAAAAATCAGCGGCTAAACGAAAAATTTAACATTCGGATTTATTGGCTTTAATTTTAATTGAAATTGCCATTTGCCTTTTCTGTTCCGCTAAAATTACTATTTTTGTACCGCTTTCACAAAAGGCCCCATAGTTAAATGGATAGAATGGAGGATTCCGGTTCCTTTGATCTGGGTTCGAATCCCGGTGGGGTCACAATTAATTCTTAAAAACCCCTGTAAATCAATTATTTACAGGGGTTTTATCGTTACACACAGAAAGACATACAATTTTTTAAATTATTATTTACTTATAATCCTGGTTTCAATTCAAACAGGCACATTAAAGAAATACCTCTTTTACCTTTAAAAAGTTCAAAAATCACTAAAGAATTTAAAAATTGGATTGATCATTTTACTGAATAATAATGGATTAAACCTCAGGAAAAAAAATATTGGCAATTTTTATTGGCAAAAAGGCCGAGCCGCCCTTTTTGTGAAATTGGAATTAGGCATGGGGTTGATCGTCCCTTGTGGTACAATTACTACTGTGGTGAGCATATAACTGTTGTTTGTCAGCTTTTTTCCCCCCGCACTGTATGAATACCTGTTTTGAGGGCCCCGTGAATACTCTCTTCCTTGGATGTAAACATTTCACATGCTCGTTTCATCCCGGATATGTTGCCGTTATAACAAGTTGTGAAAGAGGGCAAAGATACAGGATTGGCCGTTTAGTATAAATTCTCAGTAAAACTGGGGCCTGATATTCCGGCCAACCAACTACGCCCATTAAAGGTGTATGTAGTTGCATCCAAAGTGCCTCCCAACGTTTTTGTTGCCATTCGCCCCAGCTCATCATAAGTATTCGTGGCCAGGGTAACTATCGTCTGCATTCTTTAGTATCTTTTAAACGTCAAAGGGTGGGTTAATTTCTTGCAATTTGGACGGTTTAACCTGGTTTTTCAGGGAAACCGTTTTTAAACATTTGTGTACTTTTTCCCTATAACGATCATGCAGTGGCGCTTTGAGCATTTTCCTTTTTTTTGACACATTAAGTGAAGATTCTTTTTCGAGTAAAGCAAGTGCGACTTTAAGAACAATATTGAAGTTAATAGCTGAGTCGTCTTTCTTTTTCAATAAGTTGTCCACATTGAAAAAAACATCCAGTATTCTACACAGTTTATTCTCAACTCTCCAGTTTGACCTGATGGCAAGTTTCAGTTTGACTGGGTCTGTATCTGGCAATATTATGTAATATCTTTCTTCATTGGATGTTGCGCCTGTTTGTTTCATCCTTCTCGCAATCTTTTTCGAGACTGAACATTTTCTCAACCTGTGTTTTCAATTTTTTTTGATTTTGTCAGACCACTGGTAGTAGGAATCGGCAATGACGATGCACCTTTGGAACTGGACAGGTTTTCGGAAAGCCGTTTTCAAAAAAATGGCCTTTGACCCATTATAGCATGGGTCGTCGTTTATGTGTCTGTCCCCTTCTGCTTTGGCATTGACCAGGTCTATTTGTGTATCGGAATATAAAGGGGTCATCCCAAACTTAAAAACCCGAGTACGTATTTTTCACCACACCTACTTCTTTCACTACCCCCTCCATATCCCAACTTTCTATTTCAATTCCCAGTGTATCGGCCAGATGGAAGTAGTGTGGAGTCCAGTCTTTTCGCATTTGCGCAGGTGCCCACCATGGACCGGGACCGTAATGTCCATTCGCAGAAAATAGCTGGTGCAATGATGCCTGGAAATGAGGCTATTTGTTTCCTCTATATTCCAATATAAAACCATACTGATACGGCTTATTCCCGGTGATCGTATATTTCTCCATTGTTTTGGCGCCCCAGGTATCGTTTCCTCCTACGCCATGGATATTCAGGTCAATATTCAGATTGATCAGATCACGTTTGGGCAAATCAAAAGGATGTTTGGCTTTTTCCAGATCGTTTTCGGTATAAGGCCAGGCATGAAAACAAAGTGGCTGCAAACCGGTCACTTTAATGCCACGGCCATTTTCTTCTGAAAATGAGAACCAACGTACATCACAGCGGTTGGCATTGTCTTGCGGAGCCGGATAATCCGTGATGAAATTTTCAAGCTTTGATTCATAGATTCCAATCAGTGAACCGGTTTTCCGATCGGGATAGTTTTCCCAAGGTCCACGCCCATACCAATTAACCCTGTCGAAATCGGCTTGTAATTGGAGGTGCATTCCAAACTTGGGAATCATGGGAATTGTGTCGCAAAGTGGGATATACGATGCATTTACCTGTATTTTCCCTTCGCCATTCAATAAGTAACTGAGTTGGTAAGAAGCACCTATCGTAGGCAGGTTCATTTTGAAGTTAATTGAGACTTCTCCTTCTTTTTTATCAATTGTAACAGATTCTACGCTACGTCGCTCTCCTGCGGTTTTCCACTTTCCTTGTTCCCGTCCGAATCCACTCATCTTTTGGTTGTCGTTTGCGGGTTTCCAGAAATAGGGTTCCAACGGCCCAACCAGCAACTCCTTATTGTGAAAATTCCAGTTGAGCAATGACCCCGTTTTTTTACTGATTGTTGCCTGGAAAATATCGTTCTGAACAAGAATTTCAGCATCAGTTTCTTTTGTTTGCAGAACATTGGTTAAAGCAACAATCCCGTGATAAACATAGGATCTGAGAACAAACTGTTCTCTTGCGATGCAAAAACCTTCAGCAGCCCAACAAGTTGCTCTTTTTAATCTGGCATACAGGTTAAGGCAAATTTCCGGATAAGAAGTATCTGCTGTTTTAAGTGAAGGGATTGTGATTTCTGTCGATTGACCCGGAAGGATCAAAGTTCCATCAATTGTTCCCGTCTGGACCGATTGTCCGTTTGCCCGATATTCGTAAACCAGGTCAACCTGATCAAGTGAGGTAAAATTAAAACGGTTTATAATTTTTACCTTTGGCAATTTCTCGTCAATGATTTGAAAATCTATCGGTTGATAAATTTTCTGCACTTCGTAATAATGCGGGTAAGGCACCCGATCAGACGCAACCAATCCTTTGATGCAGAAATTACCATCATTAGGCTGATCGCCAAAATCGCCTCCATAAGCCCAATATTCATCATCCATAAGCTGAAGAGATGCTGGATTTTCGCCATATTTCAAGGGTGAATTGTCCTTTTTGCGGGCCAAACCCTGATCTACCCATTCCCATATCGCTGCTCCGGTAAGACTCGGATCGTCATTGATCACATCCCAGTATTCCTGTAGATTCCCGCCGGAATTACCCATCACATGGGCGTATTCACGCATAAAAACTGGTTTATTTGTAATTCGCTCACCCAGTTTTTTCAAGGTATCAGGATGCAAATAACCTTCATCGTAAATGGCTGACACGTCACGTTGGGTGTCGGAATAAATAAGCCGGGTCCGATCTATTTTTTTGATCGTATCGGCCATGGCGATCAGGTTACGGCCTTTACCCCCTTCATTCCCAAGCGACCAGAAAATGACACAGGGATGATTTTTATCGCGTTGAACCAAAGCCGCAGCCCGATCAACATGCGACTTTTTCCAGATAGGGTCATCTCCCAGGATTGAATTGCCGATCCCGAATCCGTGTGATTCCTGATTGGCTTCGTCCATCACATAAAAACCATATTCGTCGCACAATTCGTAAAACAAAGGCTGATCGGGGTAATGGCAGGTACGGATCATGTTGATATTGGCTTGTTTCATCAGTTCCAGATCGCGGATCATTGTCTGCCGGTCAACATGTTTACCGGTTCTTGGATGCTGTTCGTGCCGATTCACCCCTTTCAATTTCACAGGCTTTCCGTTTATGGTAAAAACATCGCCGCGAACCTCAATCTTCCTAACACCAAATCTGCATTGGGCAGTTTCCAGAATTTCGTTTTTCGCATTTTTCAGTGTTAAGACCATCACGTATAAATCAGGTCTTTCAGCCGACCACAAACGGGGATTGATCAGTTCTGCTTTCAGGTCAAAATTTTGCGATGAATTGGCCAGAATGGAAATATCCTTTTCTGAAAGCTGGATATCCAGCGGGTTTCCAGTACTTGAAAAACCTGAAATGCGGGCATCAACCTTCAGTCCGTTTGAATGATTTCCGGAGCGGTTTTCGATATTGAATTTCAGATTGATTTGAGCTTTGCTGTAATCAGAGCTGGGTTCGGCCTGGACCGAATAATCCTGAATATAGGTTTTTGGCCGAGCAATCAAATCCACATCCCTGAAGATGCCTGCCAGGCGCCACATATCCTGATCTTCGAGGTAACTTCCGTCACACCATTTATATACTTCAACCGCTAATTTGTTTTCACCTTTCCGTAGGTATTTGCTGATTTCGAATTCGGCAGGAGACATTGAATTTTCGCTAAAACCGACTTTTTCACCATTGATCCATAGATACATGGCCGATTGCACTCCATCGAAATTGATGAAAACCAGCTTGTCGAGCCAGTTTTCAGGAACCTGAAAGGTCGTGCAATAACTGCCAACAGGATTCCGGGATTCGAAACTTGTAAATTTCTTATCCGGTTCCCCAGTCACTTTTGGGGGATCAACCTTAAAAGGATACTTAATGTTGGTGTAAATGGGCGTTCCAAAACCTTGCATTTCCCAGTTTCCGGGTACCTGAATATTGTCCCATTCTGAAACAACGAAGTCATTTTTATAAAAATCAAACGGGCGAGTCTCAGGATTGGACGACCACTTGAATTTCCAGATTCCATTGAGCGAAATAATACCCGGATTGTTTCGTTTCTCACTTGGAAGAGTTATGGTGGCATGTGCCTTTTCCTTGTTAATCCCAACAACCTGAGGATTTTCCCAATCGTTGACTACTGTGATTTGTTGTTGTGCCTTAACTGATTGTGTCGAATACATGCTCAGAAAAGCGATTAAGATATAGTTTGAAAGTAATTTAGAAAATGATCCCATTTGTATCTGTTGTTAAATCTTTAATCTTACTATTTATTTTTAAACGCATCTTTCCAAAACGAAAAGGGTTTAAATGCTGCTTTTGATATAATTTGGTCGTATCGGTGCTGCGCTCCTGCAATGACTTCAAATTGATGTTCGATTTTCAATGATTCCAGGAGTCGATGGTAGCTGGTAACCAGTGGTAGAAGTTTATCTTCATCGCCTACCAACAACCTGACTTTTGTTTTATCTTTTATCTTATTTGCCTCATTTTTTACGATTGTCCAGGGACTGTTTTGTGCATAATAAGCTTCATCGAATCCAAAGTTTTCCTGTACTTCCTGCGGTTCGTCTTTCATTTCTGTTATGCTCGGAGCCAATGCCGAAACAACTCCAAAAAGTTCAGGATATTTAAATCCCAACCGTAAACTTCCAAAGCCACCCATCGACATTCCTTCAATCGCTCTTGATCTTCTGTCGGGAATTGTTCTGTAATTCGAATCAATATGCGGTATTAAATCCTTAATGATCACCTGTTCAACCGGCCGGGTTCCGTCTTTTGTATCCACATACCTTACAGTAGGCAGACCCTGGACCAGTACCACAATAACTTCAGGCATCTCCCCTGACTTGATGGCCTTATCAATTTGTTCAACCATCCAGACTCCTTCCCTCTGACTTCCGCGACCTCCATGCAACCAATAAATAACCGGATAATGAACTGTACTATTTTTTCGATAACTTTCCGGCAAATAAATAAGATAACTGGCCTCGGTATTCGCACCTCTTGATGGTGTGGAAAACAAATGATATTCAGTTCCTGAAGGCGCTTCTTTTACCGGGTCAATCCACTCGGTTCCCATTCTGCCAACTCCTGAAGGGCCTTGTGCACAAATATTCTCAGTGGTAACAAAAACGAAGCAGAAGGCTAAATGGATTAATTTTATTGAATTCATAATTTAAATTTATTTAGATTAATATCACTATATTCTTATTTGCGAAGTATTTCTATTTCTGTAGTTTCCATGCTTTTATTTTTTAGCCAAATCACCAACGTCTGTCGGCCTTGTGTATTTCTGACGATTCCCTGCCTGAAATTCTTTCCTTCCGAAAGCAGAATCCCATCACAGAAAAATTGACAGCCCTGATCCGAATTCCAGTTTTCAACCACAAAACATGGATTGATAAGCGGTTGTTTCTCATGGGCCAGAATGCTGAAACGAATGGCTGTACTTTTGGCTTTGATTTGAAAGGCCCGCTCCGTCTGAAGATAAACGACCGAATCTGCACCAGAAATTTTGGTAACCAATGGAGGGTTCATCCACGAGCATGAAAGCATGTATAAATCAACGGCTTTTTGATTTGACATACCTTCCATCATCACTTTTTCGTACCAGGGAACATCACCCGTATGTGTTCGGTACAAATTCCAGAAAATATGGTTGAGCGAACTGTGCGAAGCCCGATCAGGGAAGCCGGTAAAACGTCCATCAGATCGGATCAGGCTGGCAGGCCAATGGTTCCAGTTGCAAAAAACGCTGTAGGGCCGGTATTCTTTGTTGTTGTATATGTCGCCCCCGGTAAAATCGCAAATGGTAAACGGGTCCCAATCCGATTTAAAATTGGCCACAAAAATGCGTTGACTGGCGTAATCTATTTTCTGTGTAAAGGCATCCTTCCAGTCGTACTGGCTCACTTTTCCGCTGTCGTTAATGTAATAATATACCGGTGACTGTTCGATCACATCCTCTGGACGGCTGTTTTCGCCGATGATGGCCATTCCTTCCTGCCACTCGTGGTTCAGTTTTCCGGAAGTGTAAAGCCGCATGTGTTTCACAGCCAGCCCATCAGGATAAATATAGTAGAGCCAGTCGGACCAATCGCCCCAGTTGCTGATCGAATCATAATTGGCCTGAAGGTTCAAATTCCGGTTCCAGTCGTCGATCCGTTCCTGGGGTTTTCGGATTCTGCGGCTTACTTTTCTGTCGGGCCGGATGGTAAAAAGCTCTTCTGCAAACTGGGTTTGACTGGCATCAACCGGAAAGTGCGAATATTTATTCATTTCGAATAGGGGAAGGTATCGCCAGAGCACCACAATGCTGTCGGCATTGGCCGAAATGATGCTGGCGTGCGAAAACATGTTGGTGGCATCGGGCATTAGGGCGGTTCCATCGCCTCTTCGCGGGATAATTTCGTCGACCGGCCACTTGCCTTTGGTATTTTCAAGATAAGGTAAATAGCTCGTACCGCGCCAAAAGACAAGTTTATTGGTTCCGGCAACCACAATCACATCGGCAAAATCGCCAGTGCGTGAATACTTTTCGAATGCCTCGCTGGTTTTGAGATGCGTGTAATAGGCATAGAAATCGGCAGCCAGAGTTTGCTTAGCAAATAAGGCCGCTAAAATCAACAGAAAAGTAAAAGATTTTCGAGTCATTCGGCAATATATTGAATTAAAAATATTCACTAATTTTCAGTAATCACAGGTCTTTCGGCCTCCCAACTGATTTTCACATTCGAAATAAACCAGGTTTTCCCGTTGTCGTTGTTTCCCTGAAAAAAGAGATAATCATCACCATTGGGGTTGGCAAAAATATGCGGATGGCCCGATTCGCTTGAGTTCCAATCTCCCGGTTTTCCGTTGGGCAAAAATGGCTCATCCGACAGACGAGTCCAGTGACTGCCATCGTTGCTTTTTGCCACTCCGATTTGCTGTGGTGCATTGTTGTAGGCTCCGGCATAGAACATGAAAAGTTCACCTTTCATATTAATCACCGAAGCTGCTTCGATGCAATCGCGCTCCCAGGGTAATTCCGGTTTCAGCATAGGGCCATCCGTTGAGAGATTTGTCCAATCCCCTCGATTAAATTTAGTATTTCCCGGAGCAACTGCAACTCCCAGCATCTGAATTTTAAATTCCGGATCGCGTGTGGCATAGTAAAGAAAATATTTCCCTTTGAACGGAATTACCTCAGCATCGATCGCCCGTCCGCAATTCCAGTTGCCGTCAGGATGAAAAATGGGGTTTGTTTTGTTTCGGATAAAATGAATCCCATCGGTTGACCAGGCGTGGCAAATTGCATCTTTGGTTCCATTGCCATAGGTTTGGTAAAACAAATTGACTCTCCCGTCGATAACAAGCGCACAGGGAGCCGCAAACCCTTTGTATTCATAAGTTGCTTCCGGATCGGTATTCACTTCGCCAATGCGCTTCCAGTTCCGGAGGTCGCGGCTTTCGGAGATTCCGACTCCCCAACCATGGACGGTTCCATTCTTTTCGGTATATCCTGGAACGGAATAATACATCAGGTACCGGCTCTCAAAACTGATGACGTATGGATCTTTTGCAAAAGGACGCCCCAGACGGGTGGTATCGCCAAACATCATGACAGGCTTTTGTGCCTGAATCAATTCAGACACAGAAAGCAATAGAATGATTAAAGACAGAAATCTATAATTCATCATCAATTTCTTCAATTTTTCCATATGACAATGGGTAAAACTATTCATATTCCTGATTTATTTGATTTAAAAAATCTCATTACCACTGATAAAGCCAGACATAGGTTGTGTATTCCGTATCGGTAGGATCCCAGAATTTAAATCCTCCAAGTTCTTCACCACATCGATTGGTCAGGCGAAATCCCTTTTGAAAAAATACCGGGTCCTCGTCATGAAAACGGTAGGCCGAAAATTCCAGTTTGGATGCATCAAAGTGAGTAAGTCCTGCCACTGGGGTGTAATATTTTCCTTTTTGAAAATAATAGGTTCCGAGGAAATAATCTTCCAATCCTGACGACAGGAAAAGCGGTTTTTTTTCTCCGTTCATATAAGCCCTGACGCACGATTCAAGATAACTTAAGCTCATCCAGCTATCCTTTGGGTCACGGATTTTAGGTGTTCCTTTTGCCACCATAGTTACCTGATACAAGGCTCCACTTCCGGAAACATTGCACAGGTTAAATTCTTCGAATGGTTTGGCCGTATATTTTTCAAGCTTGTAAAGTTTCAGTCGGGCATTATCGGGTAAACGAACCCCTGCAATTTCAACAGGAAGGTTTTCTGTTCCACGAATTATCCACCAAAATGGTTGTCCTGTGTCAGCACCGTCAGCCAATTGTGCGGTTACACGAACACTTTTACCAAAAGGAATCCGATACGTATTATAAATCCCGCTGTTCCCACCGGTATTGCCGATTCGTACCGTTCCCCACGGGGCAGATTCGTCGTTGAAGCCAATTCCATGCCCCAGCAAAAGTTCCATATCGATGCCGGGAATGGCTTCTTCATCCACATAAATACGAATTCGGGTTTGTCCGTAACCTTTAAAAGCTCCGCCAAACCACATGTGTGTAAGGCAACCTTTTCCGGAATAACTGAACAATACCGCTTCCACGTTTGGTTTCAGTACCAACTGTTGTTTGCCCATGGTGCCGAATGTTTTCAGCGAATTAAAGTCGATTTGGCTCTTTTGGGCCATACCAGCTTCAGAAAACAGAACGATCAGGAACAGAAAGAATACTTTTATTTTTAAATTTCTCATAATATGTAGTTTATTCATTTAATAACTCAAATTCAACCGACCCGTTTGGCGGAACTTCAGTTTTGAAACTTGCTGCCGGACCTTCCAGGTAATCTACCCTTTGCCAAACCTTCAGAATTTGCCCGTTTACTTTCAATTTATATTTACCAGAAATGCCAATCGGGAGAATAACTTCAAGATGTTTGGCCGTTTGGTTTGGATTTTGAAAACTGGCGGTCACTTTTCCTTTGTCGTATTTGCATGAAACACTAAAGCACTGATTTCCAATAGGAAAATCATTCCACGAAAAATCACCAATGGCAGAAAGCGGAGCGAATGAAAATTTCTCATTTACAGCATCATAAGAAATTCCAAGAAACCGATTTACAAAAACTGCTGTATAAGAACCTGAAAACCAACCAGCTTTTCCTGGAACACCTCGTTCAACCTCACCATATTTGGCATTTGTATTTCCGCCATAACTCCACCACCAAACCGAACCATCGGCATCAGTTACCCTACGGATTTCATTAAAATAACCTGCCGCGCCAAAAAGTTTTTTATTGTCAGCAGTCGCACAGATTCCTTTTACGTATCCGGGAGCAGTGGAGGGTACTCCAGACCAGGTGGCCTTCTCTGCCGGTTTACCAAACCATTTAATAGCGTGGACTTTGGGATTGTAAATGATGTTGTAGGACGAAACAGAAAACTTCATGTAATTTAGATAAACGCTGTCATCGTACGGTAAAAACCCATAAAACGGCATCAGGGCAATATCCGACTCTTCGCCATCGCTTTCCATTGCGGGGAAGTGTCCATCCATATAAGTTCCTTCAATAAATTGTTTACCGAAAGGGCCATCGATTATGGTTTTCTCTAAAATCGAAGCATGTATTTTACTGGCAATTCCCTGACACCTGTTTGCCTCATTTGTATCATGATAAACTTCGCGCATGATTCTGCTATACGATTCAAAAGCCTGCCAAACACAAACATTTGATCCGGTATGGTAATCGGCCTCAATGGCGCCATCAGAAATATACCGCGATTTAAAAAGC
>TBL_comb47_HYPODRAFT_10004076_pt1 | contig 16923 bp, 17 predicted proteins | sample TroBogypolimnion_40_FD_10682 | JGI IMG/M metagenome (IMG submission 10682)
GAGATCCTGGACTCGGTGATGGCCTTGCCGGCGGCGGTGGAGAGGTGGGGGGGGACCGCCGCCTCGGACTCCGCGAGCCAGCGCACCGGCACTTCGCCCAGCAGGGCGGTGTCGCCCGGATGCATGGCCATCGGCTCGGCGACCGGCTGCTCGTTGAGGCTGGTGCCGTTCAGGGAGTTCATGTCCATCACCCACACCTGCCCGTCCCGGAGGAAGAACTTGGCATGCACCCGGCTGACGGCGTTGGAGTTGATGCGGATATTGGCGGCGGCGCCCCGGCCGATGGTGGTCCCCTCCTCGGTGAGGTCCACAGTGTGCCTCGCCCCTTCCACCAGCAGGATGATCTTCATGGCGCTTCCCAGAGAGGGGCGATTTTACCACGGGCTGCGGGGGCAGGATATCCTGGACCTTCGAGGAGTCTGGATGACGAAGGTCGGTTTCATGTCCCTGGGATGCCCCAAGAATCTGGTGGACAGCGAAGTGATGCTTGGACACTTGAAGCTCAAGGGCTTCACCCTGACCCCCAACGCCGCGGAAGCGGAAGTGCTGGTGGTGAACACCTGCGGTTTCATCGAAAGCGCGAAGAAGGAGAGCATCGAGGCCATCCTCCAGGCGGCCGCCTACAAGAAGGACGGCGCCTGCCGCAGGCTCGTGGTGGCGGGCTGCATGGTCGAGCGCTACCGGGACCAGCTGCTGGCGGACATGCCCGAGATCGACGCCTGCCTGGGCACCCGGGACATCGAGCACATCGCCGAGGTGGTGGGCGCGGCGAGCCGGCTGTTCGAACCCGAGCGCGACCCGGGCTACCTCTACGACGAGCACAGCCCGCGCCTGCTCACCACCCCCAAGGCCAGCGCCTACCTCAAGATCAGCGAAGGCTGCGACCACGCCTGCGCGTTCTGCATCATCCCGGCCATCCGCGGTCCCCAGAGGAGCCGGACCATCGCCTCGGTGGTGGCCGAGGCCCGGCAGCTGGTGGCCCAGGGGGTCCTGGAGATCAACCTGGTGGGCCAGGACACCACCGATTTCGGCCGCGACCTGGGCGACCCCGACGCCCTGGAGAAGCTGGTCCGGGCCCTGGGCGAGGTGGCCGGGCTGCGCTGGTTCCGGATCCACTACGCCTATCCCAACCGGCTCACCGACGGGCTGCTGCACGCCATGGCCGAAACGCCCAACTGCGCCAAGTACCTGGACATGCCCCTGCAGCACGCCGACGCCAAGGTGCTCAAGGTCATGGCCCGGGGCGGCGGCCGGGCCGCGTTCCTGAAGCTGCTGGCCAAGGTCCGGCGGATCGTGCCGGGGATCTTCATCCGGTCGAACTTCATCGTCGGCTTCCCAAGCGAAGACGAAGCGGCCTTCGCCGAACTGTGCGGCTTCGTCGAGGAGGCCCGGTTCGAGCACGTGGGCGTCTTCACCTACTCGGTGGAGGAGGGCACCCCCGCCTTCGACCTGGGCGACCCGGTCCCGGCCCGGACCAAGAACAGCCGGAAGCGCCGGATCATGGAGCTGCAGCAGAAGATCTGCCGGGCCCGGAACCAGGGCCTGGAAGGCCAGGTGCTGGAGGTGCTGGTGGAAGGGACCCACGACGAGACCGACCTGGTGTTCAAGGGCCGGCACTGGGGCCAGGCCCCGGAAGTGGACGGCCAGGTGCTCATCGTCGGCGGGGACGTGGTGCCCAACAGCATCCAGAAGGTGCGGATCACCAAGGGCCACGCCTACGACCTGGTGGGCGAAGTCATCGCCTAGACGGAGCGAGCACCGCGAGCGGGCGGCCCCCCTCAGTCATGTCGGCCCTTGGTGGGAAAAACCCGGGCGGGTATCGTGGAGGTTCTGGAGGTCACCCATGGCCGAGTCCTACCCCGCCACCCTCGCCTGGAGCGGCAACACCCTTGAGCCCGACTACAGCCGCAGCGCCGAGCTGACCAAGCCCGAAGGCGCCGCGGCCATCCCTGTGAGCAGCCTGCCCAAGTTCGGCGGCTCCGGGGACCGCTGGAACCCCGAGGATCTGTTGGCCGGCACCCTGGCCCACTGCCACATGCTCACCTTCCTGGCCCTGGCGGCCAAGGCCCGGGTCGAAGTGCACAGCTACCAGGACCGGGCCGAAGCCTCCCTGGTCACCGAGGACCGGGTCTCCCGGGTGGGCGAGATCCTGCTCCAGCCCACCATCAAGGTGGCCCCCGGCACCGACCGGGCCAAGGTGGAGGAGCTGTTCCAGAAGGCCCACAAATATTGCGTCATCGCCAATTCGGTCACCTCCAAGGTTGCCATGGAGCCCAATGTGATCGAAGGTTGAAGCTGGGAGACGGCATGACCAGGAAAGCGCCCCGATGGGCCTGGGTGGTGGCGACGGGCATGGGCTCGGGATGCCTGCGCCCGGCCCCGGGAACCTGGGGCAGCCTGGCGGGGCTCGCCGCCTGGTGCCTGCTGTCCCGGCTCCTGGCCACCCCCTTTTCATACTGGGTCCAGGGCCACCGCGACCACCCCAGCCTCGCCGCCTATATCTATGGGGCCGAGGCGCTGTTCATGCTGGCGCCCCTGGCCATGAGCTGGCTGGCGGTGCGGGCCGCCGACCATGTGGTGCTCGAGACCGGGGAGAAGGATCCCGGCTACATCGTCGCCGACGAATGGGCGGGCATGTGGATCACCCTCTGGCCGCTGCGCTGGGAGATCGCCCAGAACCTGGACCGGCTGTTCACGTCCGGCTGGTGGCGCTGGCTGCCGGCGCTGCTGGTGCCGTTCCTGGTGTTCCGCCTGCTGGACATCTGGAAGCCCTGGCCGGTGCGCCAGATCCAGGTCCTCCCCGGCGGCGACGGGGTGGTGGCGGACGACGTGGTGGCGGGGCTCTACGGCATCCCCATCGTGATGCTGGCGGCGCCGCTGGTGCTGCACGCCCTGGCGGGCTACCTGCGCTGAGGCCTGTCCCGATCAGGCAGCGCACCCGGATCCCCGGCCATCTCCGCCTCGATCTCCTCGATGCTGGGCAGACTTCCGCGCATGTCCTCGGGAAGCTGGCGCATCAGCTGGGTTTCCCACTGGGACACGCTGATGGGCTGGCGGCTGCCGGCAAGGGCGTATTCCACCAGGATCCGGTTCTTGGTGCGCACCAGGAGGAGGCCGATGGTCGGCTTGTCATCCGGGTGGGTGAGGAGCTTGTCCACGGCGTGCATGTACACACCCAGCTGGGCCCCGTCCCCCGGTTCGAAGGGCCGGGCCTTCAGCTCGATCGCCACGTAGCAGCGCAGCTTGAGGTGGTAGAAGAGCAGGTCGAGATAGTAGTCCTGGTCCCCCAGTTCCAGGTGGACCTGCTGCCCCACGAAGGCGAAGCCCTGGCCTCGATCTGGACCGCAAGGATGTCTCGGGACCAGCCATGCTTGCGTGCTTGCCCGGCGTACCAATGCCGCTCCGCAGGCGATTTCAGTTTTTCCAGCAGCGCGATGATGTGGCGCCAAGGCAAAGGTGCAACGGTGCGTTGCACCATTTCCCGGTCGGTCCAGGCGGCCGCAAAAGCCCGCATGTACTTCAGATTGCGGGCGGAAAAGCCTTTCATGTCTGGAAAGGCATCCCGGAGATCCATGGCGAGCCGATCGATGACCCTGGCACCCCAACCCTCCTGATCCTGCTTTGCGAGGACGCGCTGCCCAAGATCCCAATAGAGCAGTACCACGGCCGTGTTGCTGGCGAGGGTGATCCTCAGCCGTTCAGCCTGGATGCGGCGCTTCAGGTCTCCAAGCCACTCGGGATAGCCGTCCGGCAAGGTGTTCAGGGTCTGGGCCACCGGGAACATCGCCGAGCGATCCGTTCGACCGCGTTGGAGCCGTTCAGGGGGTGAGATGGCGACGGTCTTTCCGAGGCGCGAGGGCATGGAAGTGAGATGCCCCGGAAGGGCCGTGCGTTTGCCCATCCGGACCTGGACCCGAAAAAGGCCCGGCAGATCGACCGGCGGGACCCCTAGCCGGCAGTGTCCTCCAGCATCTGGCGCCAGACGACGGGCTCGCTCAGCCGGCCCGCCGGATCCAGGAAGCGGCTTTCGATGAAATAGCTGTAGCCCTGTTCGGTGAGGAACAGCTGCCGGTTCCGGGCGAACTCCTGCTCGGTGGTGTCCCGGGAGATGAGCGAATAGAAGTAGCTGACGTTGCGGTCGCCCTTGGGCCTGAGGATCCGGCCCAGGCGCTGGGCCTCCTCCTGGCGGGAGCCGAAGGTGCCGCTCATCTGGATGGCCACGCTGGCGTCCGGCAGGTCGATGGCGAAATTGGCCACCTTGCTGACGATGAGGACCTTGAGCCGGCCCGCCTTGAACTGGCCGTACAGCTCCTCCCGCTCCCGCTCCGGGGTCTGCCCGGTGAGGACCGGGGCGCCCAGGCGCTCGCCGATGATGCGCAGCTGTTCCAGATACTGGCCGATGACCAGGATGCTCTGGTCGGGATGGCCCGCCAGCAGCTCGTCCATCACCCTCATCTTCAGCGAGTTCTCGCTGGCGATCCGGAACCGCTGGCGCTGCTCGGCCACGGCGTAGTCCATGCGCTCGTCCGGGGGCAGCGGCACCCGGATCTCCAGGCAGTGGGCGGTGGCGATGAAGCCGCTCTTCTCCAGGGTCTTCCAGGGCACGTCCACCCGCTTGGGGCCGATCAGAGAGAACACGTCCTCCTCCTTGCCGTCCTCCCGCACCAGGGTGGCGGTCAGGCCCAGCCGGCGCTTGGCCTGGAGTTCGGCCACGGCCCGGAACACCGGGGCCGGCAGCATGTGCACTTCGTCGTGGATCACCAGGCCCCAGTTGGCCGCCTCGAATATCTTGAAGTGCTCGAACGGGGAACCCTTGGTCTTCCGGTAGGTGAGGATCTGGTAGGTGGCGATGGTGACCGGCCTGATCTCCTTGCTGTCGCCGGTGTAGAGCCCGATCTCGTCCTCGCGCAAGGTGGTCTTGTCCAGCAGCTCCTGCTTCCATTGCTTGACGGCGGTGACGTTGGTCGTGAGCACGAGGGTGTGGGTCTGCAGCCGGGCCATGCAGCCGATGGCGATGACCGTCTTGCCCGCGCCGCAGGGCAGCACCAGCACCCCGGCGCCGCCTTCGGGCCCGCCGCCGGCGTGGAACACATCCACCGCCGCCTGCTGGTAGGGCCTCAGCCCGAACGGCCTGCCGCTCCCGGCCAGCTTCGTCCGCAGTTCGAAGGCCAGCGGGTCGCCCGGCTTGAACCCGGCCATGTCCTGGACCGGGTGGCCCAGGCGGATAAGCTGGAGCTTCACCTCCCCGCGCATGCCGCTCTGGAGGTAGATGCCGCGCAGATCGGGATACGGTTCGGCCAGCAGGGCCTGCAGGCTGCGCTGGTTCTCCAGTTCGTAGAACAGGCCGCGGTCGTCCATCTCCAGGGCCAGGCGGCCGTCCTTGTTGACCAGGCGCAGCTTGCCGTAGCGGGTGCCGTGGTCCTGGATCTCCTGGAGCAGGTTCTGGGGGATCGGGTACTTGGTCCACCGTTCCAGGGTCGCGGCGATCTCTTCGCAGGTCACCCCCGAGGCGGAGGCGTTCCAGAGGGAGAGCGGGGTGATGCGGTAGGTATGGATGTGCTCGGGGGACTTCACCAGTTCCGCGAACCGGGCCAATTCATCCCTGACTTCCTCGAACGCCGGGTGCGCGACCTCCAGCAGCAGGGTCCGGTCGCTCTGCACGATCAAAGGGTTCTCGGGACGGAGGGCGATCACGATGGGCACCCCAAACCCTTGAGACTAGGTGCAGAAAGGGCTGGGGTCAACGGTTGCGCCCATGGGTGCGGAGGCGAGAAATTCCGCTGACTTTTTTGGGATATTCATGAGAAACTGATCGGTCGTCTGAACTGGCAGATGCAAGTGAGGAATCAATGAACCCTTCGCATTACCAGCTATTGGCTAACTGCACCGACGAGCACCTGCGGGAGATCTGCGCCAGGCGCAAGCTTCCGCTGCCCCAGCACTGGCAGGAGGGGCCCGAAGGGCGCATGCGCCTGCTGAAGACCATGGTCTTCCACCTGGAGGACAACAAGCACCTGACCAACACGCTGCTGGATCTGGGCAGCCGCCAGCTGCGGGCCCTGAAGGCCCTGGCGGAGGCCGGGGAGCAGCCCGAGGACGAGGTCCAGAAGGAACTGACCGGGCTGGGGCTGATCCTGCCGGACGGCGGCGTGTGGCGGGTGGCGGGCCGCGTGGCGGACGCCCTGGCCGACTTCGACGACGGGGCCTTCTCGTTCCAGGCCGAGCCCGGCGTCACCCTCGACCCGACCCAGCCGTACGGCTTCTCCCTGGCCCTGACCTCGGTGCTGCTGCGCTGCATGGGCGGCATCCGGGTGCTCAAGGGCGGCCTCCCCGCCAAGAAGGAACTGGGCCAGCTGCTCCAGAAGAACGCCCTCATCAGCGAAGAGCGCGACGCCACGCTGATCTTCACCCTGCTGCACCGCCTGGGCCTGCTCTGGAACCGGGAGGGCCGGGTGGACACGCTGCTGCCCGCCGTCCTCTCCCACGCCCCCCGGTGGGTGCCGGAGCGGGCCTTCGCCATCCTGCTGGAGCATGATCTGAGGCTCTGGAACATGCCGCCCGCCGAGGACCGGCTGTTCCTGATGCAGCACCTGCTCGAGCGCCAGGGACAGGTGCTGGCGGTCCAGCCCTTCCTGGCCTTCCTCCAGACCCTCCATCCGCTGGACGCCCAGCGCACCCAGACCGTGTTCCTGCCGTTCCTGGGCCGCATGGGGCTGGTGAGCCTGGACGCCCAGGGCGAACACCTCTGCCTCTCCCCCCACGGCCAGGCCCTGTCCCACGAATACCTGCTGCGCGACCACCGGGGGACGGACGCCCATTGGACCACCCTCATGGCCGAGCAGCCGCTGGTCATCCAGCCCACCCTGGAACTGCTCACCCCCGTGGTGCAGAACCCGCACCGGCTGCTCCGGCTGGCGCAGATGGCCGAGGTGGAGACGCTCGACACCATGGTCGGACTGCGGGTGGGGTCGGACACCCTCATCCGGGCCCTGGACCTGGGGTTGACCCTGGAGGACATGAAGGTCCTGCTGGCCGGGGGCGACTCCTCCGAGGTGCCGCAGCCCCTGGTCCAGCTCCTGGACGACCTGGCCCGCCGCCTGGGCGAAGTGGAAGTCCAGCAGGGCTGCCGGCTGGTGAAGGCCCGTTCGGCGGCTCTCGCCGAAGAGCTCCGGCTGCGCCCGGAACTGGCCTCCCTGCGCCTCCAGCCCATTTCCGACACGGTCATGGAAGCCAACGGTCCGGGCAACGCCTTCGCGCTGCTCAAGCAGGCCGGATTCCTGCCCAAGCCCGGCCGTTTCCTGCCGGTGAGCATCGACGGCGACGAGGCCCTGTATCTGTGGTCCCTGGCCTGCCTCTCCTTCGTGGACGAGCAGGGCATGAACCACCACCTGGACCCGGTGCGCCAGATCATCCATGCCGCCCTGCAGCGGATCCAGAGCGAGGACTCCAACCTCTACCAGGAGATCCGGCGCCGGGTGCCCATGCTGCACCTGGGCGGCGGGGCCCAGGCGGCGGAGGAGACCCAGCGCATCCTGGAGTACGCCGCCAGCTACAACCTCATCGTCGAGCTCACCTACCTGCCCCTGGCCGCCCACCGCGCCCAGCTGCGCAAGGTCACCCCCCAGGGGGTGGACGGCGAGCACCTGCGAGGCTTCTGCCACCTGCACCAGGAGGAGATGAGCTTCCGCCTGAGCCGGATCATGGGCGTGCGCCTGCTCAACGAACGCGGCTGGACCCCGACCCCGCAGTCGGAAGCTATTTAGTGGGCGTTGCCAACTTCGTTGGCTACGCCCACTTATGATCTTTTGTCCTAACCCGCGATCTCCTGGATCCGCTTGTCGATCTTGTCGGCGACCTTCTCCAGGACCTCCTTCAGTTCGGCCTTGGCTTCCTTCTGGTCCTTCTCGGCCTTCCGCTCCAGCTGGAGGATGGACTTCTGGATCTGGTTGAGCAGCCCCTTGAGCTCGTCGAGTTCATCCATGACCAGGTTCAGCCGGCCGTCCGGGGGCCGGTTGTTGCTGAAGACCGACATGCCCGCGAGCATCGCCGCGAGGGCCGAGAGCATCAAGATAAGGATAGACAACCCATTGGACATCGCCGACACCCCGTCGCTCTATCCTACCCCAATCCATCCAGCCGTTCCGGTTACGGTCAGTTCGACTTGACGCTCTGGGTGGCGTTGGGATTGGACTCCTTGGAGCGTTCGACGGGGATCACCAGTTCCTTGGCCTTGTTCCTGGGGGCGCCCTTGCCCACCAGCAGGGTCTGGGCCGGCCGGCCCTTGCCGGAGGGGGCCTGGACCGCCAGCGGCTTAGCCGCGGCCGGGGCGGCCTGCGGCTGCTGCAGGGCGGCGGCCATCCGCTGGAGCTCAGCCTCCTCGTGGGCCACGGTGAGGGCGAGCTGGTCGGCCTTGTGCTTCTGCCCGACGCCCCACACGCCCATGCCGCCCAGGGCCAGGGCGAAGGGGAGGGCGGCGGCCAGCAGCATCCAGGAACTCTTCTTGCGGGCGGTGACATTGCGCCGCCGGGCTTCCCGGCGCAGTTCGTCGGCCAGGTGGATCAGCTCGGGCGTGGGCTCGGTCTCGAAATAGGTCGTCTCCGGGGTCTTGGGCATGCCCAGCAGGCCGCGCAGCTCGTTGCGCAGGGCGGTTTCGGATTCGGGTTCGAGGCTGCGGGCGGGGTCATGCCAGGACATGGAGACCTCCAGAGGAATTGAGTTGATTTCTCAAATGGGCCTTGGCCCGATGGATCCGGGTCTTGACGGTGGCTTCAGGTATATCGAGGATCTCCGAGATCTGGCGGATGGAAAGATCTTCCACCACGAACAGCCACAGGGTCTCCCTGAACGTCGGGGAGAGCGCCTTCATCCGTTCCCGGACCTCCTGGCTCAAAAGATCTTCATCGGCATCCGGCCCCTTGCCGGGTTCGACCACGGCCTCCAGGCTGATGGACTGGTTCTTGAGCGGCCGCCGCTCGGTGAGGGAAAGGGTTCGGACGGTTCCGTACAGGTAGGCGGTGGGGTGTTCCACCGGGGAATCCCGTTGCATGAGGATCACGAACGCTTCCTGGGCAATATCTTCCGGGTAGGTGGCTCCATAACGCCGAGCGTAACTCACCAATCGTGGATACAGGGACGCGAAAATATCATGAAACTCATGGGAATCCCCGAAGGGAGTCGTTTGCGTTTTCAATGGCTCCATGGATGGCTCCAACATGGGAGTGCTGAAATGGCGCTTGATGTTCCCGGGGATTGAAAAGAATTTTCGGAAACTGGGTAGGCTATGACCATGATCGGTCCCTTTCATCCATGGCGCGACACCCTCCATGACCTGGGCGTGATGGGCCTGATACCCATTCCGGTTCAGCGGGAAGCGGTCGTCGAAAAACCGCATGAACCTATTCTGACCCAATTCACAGCAGATGTCGCCCAGGAAAAAACCAGCATCGAGGCCACCGCCCCGGTGCCGCCCGCCGTGCCCGTCGCGCCCGGGCCGCCCGACCCCGTCGCCTTCCCGCCCCCGGAACGGGTGGCGGCGGCGGCCACCCTGGCCGAACTGGAGGCCGGGATCCAGGGCTGCCTGGCCTGCCCCCTGGGGGCCGGGCGGATCCGCTTCGTCTTCGGCGAGGGCAGCCCCGCCTCCGGCCTGCTGTTCATCGGCGAGGGCCCAGGGCGGGACGAGGACCTGAAGGGGCGCCCGTTCGTGGGCAAGGCCGGGGAGCTGCTGGACAAGATGCTCGCCGCCATCGGCCTGGACCGCGGCGCGGTCTACATCACCAACATCGTGAAGTGCCGGCCGCCGGACAATCGCACCCCCACCGGTCCGGAGGCCCAGCGCTGCCTGCCCTACCTGACCCGGCAGATCGAGCTGCTCCGGCCCAAGGTGATCGTGACCCTGGGGGCCACCCCGCTGCGGGAGCTCCTGGGGGTGCAGACCGGGATCACCCGGATCCGCGGCCAGTGGCAGCGGCTGGACCTGCTGGGGGGGATCCCGGTGATGCCCACCTTCCACCCCGCCTACGTCCTGCGCCAGTACACCCAGGACGTGCGGCGCGCCGTGTGGAGCGACCTGGTCGCCGCCAAGAAGTGGCTGGACGACGGGGGCCAGCCCTGAGCCCGGGAAATCGTGCCAAACTGGCCGGACAGCATGAGGATATTCCATGCGTTTGATAAATGTGATCTTCATCGCCATCATCGCCTTCGTCCTGATCTCGGTGGGCTACGTCTACGTCCAGAACGCCGGGGTCATGGGCAACGAAGTGGAGCTCTGGCAGCACGCCCAGATCCGGGTCTCGACCCTGCTGATCGGGGTCTTCCTGCTGGGGTTCGTGCTCAACCTGCTCTACACCGGGATCATGGAGCTCCGGCGGCTGATCCGCGGGCTGAGCGCCTCGGCCGCGACCCGCGCCGGCAAGCGGCTCTCCAGCCTGCTCCAGGACGCCCGCGAACTGCTGGCCCACGGCCTGCCGGGGCAGGCCCGGCAGGTGCTGGAGGGCATGCTGCGGGAACGGAGCGACCACGAGGCCGCCAGCCTCCTGCTGGGCGAGGCGCTGATGAAGCTGGGCGACCATGACCAGGCGGTGCGCCACCTGGAGACCTGCTGCCTGGCCCGGCCCGACCACATCGAGTTCCGCTACCTGCTGGCCGAGGCCCTGGCCGCGGCCCGCAACTCCGACGGCGCCGCCGCCATCCTCAAGGGGCTGGCCGGGGACCACCCCAAGCACGCCCTGCGGGCGCTGCGCAAGCTGCGCAGCCTGCACGTGGACGCCGGCCGCTGGGAGGACGCCCTGGACGTGCAGAAGCGCATCGCCTCCCGCTTCGCCCAGGCCATGAACCAGGCCGAGCGGGCCCAGGGCACCGCCTTCCTCTACCAGGTGGGCATGGCCAAGGTCGAGGCGGACCAGTTCAAGGAGGCGGCCCAGATCTGCCAGCAGGTGCTCAAGGAGGACGCATCGTTCGTCCCGGCCTACCTGAGCCTCGGGCGCTGCATGATCCTCCAGGACCAGGAGCCCCAGGGCATCGAGATCTGGCTGGAAGGGTTCCGGACCACGGGAGAAGGGGCCCTGCTGCAGGAGATCGAGGACTACTTCATCCAGAGCGGCAAGCCCGAGGAGGGGCTCGCGGTCCTGCGCCGGGTGGCCGCCACCAGCGAGTTCGCCACCACCGCCAAGTTCTTCCTGGGCAAGATGCTGTACCGCCTGGAGATCCTGGACGAGGCCCTGGTGCTGTTCCAGGAGGTGCGGGCGCAGGTGGTCTACTCGCCCATCCTCTACTTCTTCATGGCCAAGATCCACGCCCGGCGCGGCCGCATGGACCAGGCCCTGAACGAATACCGCCAGCTGCTGCGCAACCTGGGCGTGCTCAAGATGCGCTTCGAATGCAGCGTGTGCGGGCACAAGGCCCCGGACTACGCCGACCGCTGCGAGGCCTGCGGCAGCTGGAACAGCAACCATTTCCTGTTCAAGGAGAACGAGCTGCCGGAGCTGCACCTGAAGCCCGAAACGGGCCCCTGGGCGGGGAACCTCTGAGCGAAACGGTTCCGTTCCCGATGGCGTTGCGTTAAACTCCAAGGGCAATGAGTATGGCCTCAACCCACCGAGGGAACGGGCTCCAGTTTCCGGAGATCCCTGGCCGCGGACGTCCCGCAGCCTAACCTAAGAGGGGACAGCGCAATAGCGTTGGCCAGAACCAGGAGTGAATCATGGAGATTCTTCTCATCGAAAACGTCCAGAACCTTGGTGTGCGTGGCGATGTGGTCAACGTCAAGGACGGCTACGCCAGGAACTTCCTTCTGCCCCGCAAGAAGGCCCTGCCCGTCACCTCCGGCAACAAGCGCCTCATCGAGCTGGAGAAGGAACGCAATCTGAAGATGCGCGCCAAGGAACTGGCCGATGCCCAGGCCCTGGCCGCGAAACTGGAAGCCGTGCCGCTCACCATCGCCAAGAAGGTCGGCGAAAACGGCACCCTGTTCGGCTCCGTCACCAATGGCGACGTTGCGGAACTGCTCAAGGCCAAGGGGTTCGAACTGGACAAGCAGTCCATCACCCTGGCCCACGTCAAGGCGGTCGGAACCTACGACGTCGACATCCGTCTGTACTCCGGCGTCCACGCCAAACTGCAGGTCGAAGTGACGGCGCTCGCCGCCGAGTAGTTTTGGTTACCTTTCCGTCCTAACGGAACCGGTCCGAGGGGTTCTGGTTCCATATAGTCCATTTTCAACTCCAAAGAGGGTCAGCATGAGCAAGACCGCCATCAAGCCAGAAACCATCGGCATCCCCGAACTCTCCGCCTCCCTGGCCGAGGCCCACGACCTCACCAAGGCCCGCGCCAAGGCGATGCTGGACGGACTCCGGGACGAGATCGTCCAGTCCCTGCTGGAAAGCAAGCGGGTCAACGTGTTCGGCCTCGGCACCTTCGAAGTGCGCGCGACCAAGGAAAAGATGGGCCGCAACCCCAAGACCGGCGAAAAGATCCAGATTCCCGCCGGCCGCAAGGTCGTCTTCAAGGCCGCCAAGGGCCTCAAGGACCAGATGTAGTTCCAGTCTTCAAGGCGGAACGGCCACCCCATGGGGTGGCCGTTTTCCTTTCCGGGGGACTTGCCGGAGCTATCCGCCGCTCAGGAGATGGATCACCTGGACCACGGCCCCGTCGGGGACGGGGGTGGTGTCGTAGTCGGCCCGCTGCACCTGCCGGTCGTCGATGCTGATGACCAGCAGGGGGAAATTGTATCGCTTCGCCCGGAGCACCCCCCGGACAGTCATGCCCGGGGTCCACTCCAGGGGGTCGCCGTTGACCTGGATCATGGTCAGCCGCCGTGCGCCTTGACGATCGCCACCACCTCGGGCAGCACGTCCAGGCCCAGTTCCGCCAGGCGGGCCATGGTGGGCACGCCGTCCGGGGTCCAGCCGCGCCGGGCGTATACGGAATCGCACAGCTTGCCGTAGCGGGCCATGCGGTATTCGCGGGTGATGGCGATCTTCTCGTCCACGGACTTGCCGGCGGGATCGACGCCGATCTCTTCCAGCATCTGCTTGTCGTAGCGCTCGGCCCGGGACTCGTACTCTTCCCGGGTGACCGGGCCCACCGAGCGGTAGGGCGGAGCGTCGTTCGCACGCAGCCCCTTGCCCATGCGGATGTTGAAGATCCGCTGGAAGTTGTAGACCCGCGCGGACTGCATGAGCATGGTTTCCCGGTCGATCTTGATGCCGGTGGTGGCGGTGAACAGCTCCAGGTAGTTCTGGACGTGCTCGGGGATCTTGGCGGGTTCGGAGGTGGTGCCGTTGTCGGCGGGGGCCACGTCGTTCCAGGGCAGCTTGCAGAAGCCCATGAGCCCGAACCAGGTGCGGAACAGCGGGAAGTAGTAGAGCGCCTCGGCCTTGTCCTCGAACGTCGGCAGCTGCTTGTTCACCATGTCCATGAAGATGACCCAGGCTTCGTCGTGCTGGGGCCCCTTGTTGGTGAGGGCGTAGCCGCCCTGCTGGGCCAGGGATTCCTTGGAGAGATACTGGCTGTACTCCAGGCCCTTGATCTCCATGCCGATGTCGTTGATCAGCTGGGGGTCGCCCCAGCCCTTGGCGATGAAGAGCTCCTTCATCTTCTTGACACCCTGGCCGGCGATGAGGCCGAAGCCTTCGCCCCGGGCCATCTGGTGCATCATCTCCAGGTCGGCTTCGGCGTTGCCCCAGGTGAGGTCCAGGCCGCCGGTGCGTTCCAGGTTCAGGATGCCGCGCTGGAAGCACTCCATGGTGAAGGCGGCGAGGGTGCCGTAGGTGATGGTGCAGATGCCGTAGGTGTCGCAGTAGAAATTCAGCTCGAGCAGGTAGTCGGGGTCGAAGATGCCGCCGTTGGAGCCCAGCCCGGCGGCGTTCTCGTACTCCGGGCCGTCCACGGTGACCATGTGGCCCTTGTAGGGGCCGGTCTTCAGCACCAGGCCGTCGGCGCCCTTGGCGCAGGCCATGGAGCATCCGTACCAGCAGCCGTCGACGGTCATCTGGCTGCAGCGGGCTTCCCATACCGGCGAGGAGATCTTGTGGGTGTCGGGATGGGAGCCGTACTGGAAGTTGTGGGTCGGCAGCAGGTCGTAGGCATCCATGATCTCCACGATGTGGGCGGTGCCGTTCCGGCGCATCTTGCACTGGCTGTCGTCCAGGGTGCGGATTTCCTTGTGCAGCTTGATCCCGGTCTTGGCGATGGTCTCCAGGTCCGCAGGGTGGTTCATGTCGGCCTTGACCACCGGCCCGCGCACCACCAGGGCCCGGATCTTCTTGTCCCGGAACACCGTGCCGATGCCGCCCCGGCCGGCCTGCTTGAGCCGGACGCAGCCGCGCCGCTTGTCCCACCAGGTGAAGTTGAGCATGCCGATCAGGCTGTGCTCGGCGGCGGCGCCGGTGCAGACCACCGAGATGTTGGTGCGGTCGGCCTCGTCCACGGCGTACATCCGGGTGAGGACCTCGGCCAGCACGTGGCTGTCGGGCGGGTCCAGGGGGGCGTCCTCGACGCGGATGATGCCCTTCTGGCCGTCGATGAACAGGATCACGTCCCGGTCCGACTTGCCCTGGATCTCCAGCGCGTCGAAGCCGGAGAACTTGAGCAGCGGGCCGAAGAAGCCGCCCACGTTGGAGTCGATGGGGATGTCGGTCTGGGGCGAGATGGAGACGACCAGGGACTTGCCGCTGCCCGGATACTGGGTGATGCCGGCGACGGGGCCGGGGCTGATGATGATCTCGTTCTCGGGGTCGTTCCAGCGGGTGCCGGGGGTGACCGCGTTCCAGAGGTGCCAGAGGCCGAAGCCGCGGCCGCCGACGAAGAGGTCCTTCATCTGCTGGGTGACGGGCTTTTCCCGGATCTCCCGGGTGGTCAGGTCGACGTAGAGGGTGCGGTCGTTGTAGCCCTTCTGCGGCAGGCTCGGGGTGAACGCCACCTCCTTGAGCACCTTGTGCGCGGCCTGGATGGCCTCGATGCCATCGTGGTACTCGGTGCGCTGGGTGAAGTCCACCGCGCAGGGGATGATGGCCGGGGCTGCTTCGTTATGGCTCATTGCGGAATCCTTGGCTCAGATGATGCGGGGGGCGGGGACGGGGACGTCGACGATTTCCAGCGCCGCGTGCGGGCAGGCCTTGACGCAGATGCCGCAGGCGGTGCACTTGTACGGCTCCAGCCACTTGGGATCGCGCTCGAAGGCGTCCTTTTCGCAGAAGCCGATGCACATGTAGCAGCCCACGCAGAGCTTCTTGTCGATCATCACCACGCCCAGCTTGTTCCGCTTCAGGGCGTCCGCGGGGCAGACCGTCACGCAGTCGCCGCACTGGTCGCAGAGGATGGCGACGCTGTCGCCGTCGGCCAGGGCCTCGATGTGGAGCGCGGCGCCGCTGCGGTCGTCCAGCTTGAACACCTTGGTGGCGCAAGCCTCCTCGCATTCATGCTCGCAATTGCGTCCGCCATCGCACTTGGGCAGATTGATCTTCAGCTGTCTCATGCCGAGCCGCTCCAGTCTAGGGCTTATCCCCTAACGCAGTTATAAAGCTGAACTTACCCCACCTTAAAAGTACAGTGCATATGGATCCCCGGCAAGAAAGGGCAAGGGGTATGTGATCTCCCTCACCGTATACGCCCGGATACTGCGCTATTTTAACGGTGGGCCGGATGGGTCCGGATCAGGTGCACGGCGGTGGCCTTGAAGGCGGCCACCACGGCGCTGCCCGGCGCCAGGGCCAGCTCTTCCAGCGAGCGCGGGGTGACGAAGGCGGCGGCCCAGAAGCCGCAGTCCAGTTCGACCCTGAAATAGGGCCCCCTGGGCGCGACCCGGGTCACGGTGCCCGGAAAGCTGTTGCGGGCGCTGGTGGCGGGGCCCGGGTGGACGGCGAGGGTGACGTGCTCGGGGCGGATGCCCAGGAGCACCGCCTCGCCCAGCGCGGGCGAACCCACCGCCTCCACCTCCCGGCCGGCGACGGCCACCCGGCACAGGCCCATGCCGGTGGCCGTGACCTGCCCGGGCAGGACGATCTCCATGCCGACGAAGTCCGCCACGAACTCGTCCACGGGATGGTTGACGACGTCGGAACCGGGGCCCTGCTGGACGATCCGGCCCTGGTGCATCACGGCCAGGCGGTCCCCCAGCTGCAGGGCCTCCACCTGATCGTGGGTGGCCATGACCGCCGTGGTGCGGGAATGGCGCAGGGCCGCGCCCAGGTCGTCCAGCAGGGCCTCCCGGGTGGGCGGATCCAGGGCGGAGAAGGGCTCGTCCAGGAACAGGATCTCCGGCTCCAGGACGAAGGCCCGGGCCAGGCTGGCGCGCTGGGCCTCGCCGCCGGAGAGCTTGCGGGCCTGGCGCTCCAGCAGCGGCTCGATGCCGAAGGTGCGGGCCGCGGCCAGCGCCCGGCGCCGCCGCTCCGGGCCGGGGACGCCGTGGAGCTTCAGCCCGGCCTCCAGGTTGCGGGCCACGGTGGTGTCGAACAGCAGGGGCTCCTGGAACACCATGGTCACCCGCTTGCGGTAGGCCTCCCGCTCGGGGCGGGACGCCAGGACCCGGCCCCGGAACGCGATGGTTCCGCCGGCGGGCTCCAGGAGGCTGGCCAGGGTCTTGAGCAGGGTGGTCTTGCCCGAGCCGTTGGGGCCGATGAGGGCGAGCACGGTGCCGGCCCGGAGCTCCAGGCTGGGGACGTCCAGCACCTGGACCCCGCCCCGGAAGACGGTGAGACCGCGGACCTCGAGCAGCTCCGGGCTCATCGGGGCCGGTCCCGCTGCTGGATGTGGGTGAGCACGGCGTTCACGGTGAAGGTCAGGACCATGAGGATCAGGCTCAGGGCGATGGCGGCGTCGAAGTTGCCCTTGCCGGCCTCCATGACCGTGGCGGTGGTGAGCACCCGGGTGCTGCCCTGGATGTTGCCGCCCACCATGATGGAGGCGCCCACCTCGGAGATGACGCCG
>TBL_comb47_HYPODRAFT_10004077_pt1 | contig 16915 bp, 16 predicted proteins | sample TroBogypolimnion_40_FD_10682 | JGI IMG/M metagenome (IMG submission 10682)
ACATATTCTGCTTGAACGCAGCCTTATCGCATTTAAGAACTCTGCATGGCTTGCAGTGCTCTCGGGATTCTTTGAGCCAGTGCTATATCTGCTCTCTTTTGGATACGGGCTAGGCCATCTGATCGGGAAGATCCCCCTACAAAATGGCCACGTAGTGAGTTATGCCATGTACATCGCACCCGGCCTGCTAGCTACAAGCGCTATGAATGGTGCGATCTATGACTCTACGTGGAATGTCTTCTTTAAATTGAAACATGACCGCATTTACCAGGGAATGCTCCAAACTTCTCTAGGGCCACTAGATGTTGCTTTAGGGGAAATTGGATGGTCTCTCCTGCGCGGATTCTCATATGCAGTTGGCTTTATGTGTGTTGTGGTACCAGCAGGTCTAATCACGAGTTGGTGGGGAATTCTGGCTGTACCCGCTGCCGTACTTATTGCCTTTGGTTTTGCCTCAGTGGGCATGGGAATCACATCGTGCTTTAGCACTTTCCAACAGATGGATTACATCAATATCGCGATGTTGCCGATGTTCTTGTTCTCTGGATCCTTCTACCCACTAACGGTATATCCGGGATACTTGCAGGGAATATTAAAATCGTTACCGCTCTGGCAGGCGATAGCAATGGTTAGGGACCTTACCTTGGGAATTGTTACCTGGGGAATTTTGTGGCATGTGCTCTACTTCGTAGTTATGGTTTCAGTTGGCGTAACGATTACGACGCAGAGACTTACTAAGCTCTTCTTGCGTTAATTAATTGTCGTAATTACGACGATCCCAACGTCCTTCAAGTCGATCACTCCACTTTGGCTTCTTCGCCTTAGGCATATTCCTTCCGCCTTTTCCCAGCGAAAGATTGGTAAAGATAAAGAAGGCACCTGTAAGTGCGACAACAAAGCCAAGCAATCCCACAGCAATCAGCTTGGCGATAAGTCCACCAAAGAGAATGCCCATTCCTGCAAGTACGCCAAAGATGCCATAAAAGACATAACTTCCCTGCTTGGTGCGTGCGCTACCGGTAAGGGTGGAGACGAGGCGGGGATCTTCTTCTTCGAAGGCCGCTTCCATCTCCGCAAGAAGTTTGCGTTCGTGATCAGATAGAGCCATGGCCAAAGAATAGAGCAGTCTTGCGGTACTCCGCTATCTGGAGCGCTCTTTGCTACCTCTCAGAATCCTCACCGCTTCGTTCAAATAATCGCGCTGGGCGGACAGAGGAATCCCCAAAGCGCGCCTTCGCCTGATCCATAGCTCGCGTCGCTTCACGCCAGCCACTTTCCCGCTCCCCCAGCTCGAGTTGAACTGGAGAGCCACTGGAATCCACAAGGTTTTCCAAACCAATTCCAATTAAACGGATACGGGCGCGATCGAGTTTGAGAGCTATATATAACTTCTTCGCAACCTCGTAGCATTCCTGCATCCCATCTATGGGTAGTGCCACGGTTTTAGAACGTGAGATTGTTTTAAAATCTGCGAAGCGGACTTTAATAGAGATTGTCTGTGTGGACATTTGGCGGGCGCGCAATCTAGAACTCGCTTTTTCGGTAAGTCGCAATAGCTCGCGCAAGATCTCCTCTTGATCTTCCAAATCCCGCGCAAAAGTTTCAGCGGCGCTAATACTTTTATCTGGCTCATCGGGAGTAACTGGGCGATAGTCCCGACCCCAAGCCAGTTCAAAGAGATGAGATCCATTCGCCTCACCGAGCGCCCGGATCAGGGTCGCTCGCGGCGTATTGGCGATATCACCGACGGTGCGCAGTCCCAACCGCAACAACTCTTCATTTGTCTTTGGGCCAACTCCCCAAACCGCGCTGACGGGTAGTGGATGTAAAAAATCCAAGACCTTTGCTGGATTAACTTCGAGCATGCCATCTGGTTTGCAAGCTTGCGATGCCAACTTTGCTATGAACTTGGTCGTTGCGATTCCTACCGAACAGGTGATACCAGCCTGCGCATAAACATCGGCGCGAATTCTGCCTCCGATCTCGGGGCCGTCGCCCATCAATTTACGTGATCCCGTCACATCGAGAAATGCCTCATCGAGCGAGATTGGCTCAACGAGTGGCGTGTAGCTTTCAAAGATCTCCATAACCCCACGCGAAACTTCGCTGTAGCGATGATGGTTGGGCGCTACGAAGATTGCATGTGGCGCCATGCGTTGCGCGCGACCGACCGGCATTGCAGCGCGGATTCCAAATTTGCGGGCTTCATAATTAGCGGAGAGAACAACTCCACGGGCGCCAGCACCGACCACCACCGCCTTACCGCGCAGCGATGGATCATCCTTCTCGGCGACCGATGCATAGAAAGCATCCATATCAACATGAAGAATTGTTGCGATCTCATCCATGTTCTGGCTCATAAACTCGCAGATTACGCCACTTCTCGTAAGAGTCGGTCAGTTCCCACGCCTGCGTCGCACGCAATGAGATTCCCCGCGGCCCAGTACGCCTGACCTCGCCCCGCACCAAGAAGAGCGAAGAGGTAAAGAGCAGATTGCCGCTGCTCTGCTGGATATCTTCGAAGAAGGTCACATCGTTGCAGCCATGTCCATCATCCAAGGTAAGGAATATGACGCGCTTGCCGGTACGGATCGGTGGCATTTGTAGCGCTACCTTGACCCCTGCAACTAGGACCGATTCGCCAGAGCGCTTGTGGATCAGATCTGATGAACGCACCGCCCCCACATGGTTGAGGAATTCGCCATAGAACTCGAGCATATGGCGCGAGATATCCATGCCGGTCAGATCTAATTCATGACGCACCTCCTCGGCGGATGACAGACGCGGCAGACCGCTCGCCTCTAGCGGTGGTGGCGTTAGGCCGAGAACCATCTGATTGGTTGCAGTCCCACGCGCGCTGGCGCTCGACAACTTATAGAGATCCTGTAAATGCAGCAACAGATCGCGACGGTTGATCTCACCTTGATCTAGTTGATGTAGTTCATCAAATGCACCCACCATGATCAACGCTTCGCAGATTGGCCTGCTAACCCCCGCGCGCGCTACAAAATCAGCGAGATCAAGATAAGGACGCGAGAGAATAATTCCAGCGAGCTCCCCGCCATTGATTCCCGCAATATCGCGCAACGCCATTCGAATCGCATATCCCCGTGCATCGGGTAATACCAAACTCTTGCCGGTACTCAACAAATCTGGAGCGAGGTATGGTGCACGCGCTGAACCATCAAGGTCCACCCGCTCTACTCTGTAATCGCGATCAGATTTATTGACATCGAGCGGCAAGATGGTAATCCCCCATTGCCGCGCTTCATCCAAGATCAAACGCTTGGGATACATGCCAGGATCGTGGGTGAGTAGCCCTGCGATAAAGGGCGCCATGTAATGGGTTTTAAGCCATGCCGATTGATAAGTAGGTAACGCAAAAGCGGCGGCATGCGCCTTGCAAAACCCAAAGGAGGCGAAGGATCGCAAGATCTCCCAGACCTCATCGATCACTGCGTTGGTATATCCGCGTGCCAGCGCTGCGGGATAGAACCAATCGCGCACCTCTATCTGCCCTTCTGGACTACCCATCTGGCGCCTACGTTCATCACCGGCCGCCAAGGTGCAACCCGACATGATCGAGATAACTCGAATCACCTGTTCGTGAAAGACAACGACGCCCTCGGTCTCGTGGAGCACGTCATAGAGGTCGGGATGAATCAGATCACGCGGCCTAAGCCCCTGTCGCCCATTCAAGAAGGGCACGATCATGTCGCTCTTAACTGGTCCCGGCCGAAAGAGTGAGATATCAATGATCAGGTCAGTAAAGGTATCGGGTGCAAACTTTCCGACGAGTTCGCGCTGCCCTGGGCTTTCGATCTGAAAGATACCCAAAGTACGCGCGGATTTAATAAGATCGAAGGTCGGTGCATCATCGAGCGCAATCTCATCGATATCAAGATCAATACCATCAACACGTTTGATTTCATCGAGCGCATACGAAATAGCCGATTGCATCCGCACCCCGAGAATGTCGAGCTTGAGCAGACCAATCGCTTCGACATCGTCCTTATCAAATTGCAACATTGGATAACCGCTGGCATTGATCTCGATCGGTGCATAATCGAGTAGGCCTGGATCGGATAAGACAACAGCACAGGGATGCATCGCTAAATGGCGCGGTAAGCCATCGAGTCTGCCAGCAAGGTTGATCGCCGTCTTCAGTATTGGGCTGTTGAGGTTAAGGCTTTTAAGTTCTGGCAGATTCTCCAAAGCCTTTTGAATATTGCGCGACCTAATATGCGGCATCGACTTGGCAATCAGATCGATCTCCATCGGCGCGATCCCCAGCGCCGCACCCACATCGCGGATCGCATGGCGCGCCTTATATGTTTCCACCATCGCAACGGTCGCCGTCGAACTATTGTCACCTGGTGCATACTTTGCACTCTTGAAACCAAAGCGATCGAAGACTGCGCTATATATTTCTAGCCGACGATCCGATTCAACATCGATATCAATATCGGGCAGCTCTGCGCGTAAAACAGAACAGAAACGTTCCATCAATAACCCTTGGCTAATGGGCTCTACCCCAGATACCCCAAGCAGATAACAGATCAAGGAACCCGCACCAGATCCTCGCGCCGCCACTCGAATCCCTCGCGCTCGCGCCATATCGGCGACAGCAGCAACGCTTAAAAAATAGGGTTCGAAGCCCAGCGTCGTAACAGTTTCCAGCTCCTCCTCTAACCGCACCGCAGCCTTAACAGATAATTCACCCGTATAGCGCGAGAGGGCAGCCCGCGTGCGCACCCGCAGCTCTGAAGGGTCAACAATATGCGGCAGATGAATCGCTCCCATGCCAATATCCCGCCGCGGCGATAGACGTAAGCGCTGCGCCAAATCTTCGGTATCTGCCAACAAACGATTGCCGTTGCGCTCTCCTGCAGCTCGTGCAATCTCATCGCCCACCCATGCCATCTCCGCAGGGTTCTTTAAATATGCCTCACTATTGCTGCGCTCTACATGTTTGTAGTGCAGTGGCACCAGCTTGCGTGCCGAATCCAATACATCTGCGACCGGTCCATCCTTACGATCGAGCATACGCACCGCATTGCTTAAAATCGCGGGCAGATTGTTATCGCGCGCAAAGCCCAACATCCGCGCCGCATGTGTTGTCGACAACGGCCCCGTCCCCGCCCGCAGGTGCGATGTGCATTCAATGACTTGCCCCGCAAATAGATCAGCTACAGAACCATAAATAGAGATCGCCTCTTCACCGCGCCGTGCGCTAATTGCCGCCGCCAATTGTGAATCAACGCCATGTGCCAGAATTAATTGTGATGAATACTGCGCTGCTTCAGTCAAGACTTTATATGTCAATAATTTATCTTCGCTCAAATTAATACTGGTGATCAAGCGATAGAGCGCACCGAGCCCATCACCCTGCGCAAAGATGGTGACACGATACTTCTTCTGCAGAAAACTTAGGTTGACACCCAAGATTGGCGCCACACCCATCTCTTCACAGCTCTTTGCAAATCTAATTGCACCGGCAGCGCCATCACGATCAGTTAAAGCCAGAGCAGATGCACCATGCTCTGCAGCTCGCTCCACCAAGCGAGCCGGCAAGGCAGTGCCATATTTAAAGGAGTAACCACTCGCTACCGAGAGGTGCGTAAATGGAATCTTCATGAAGGCCTGGATGTAGGGCGTACCAGCCACTTGCCAGTAATCTCATCCAACTCAATCTCAAAGGTCGCTAGCGCCCCCTCAGGAGCCGCTTCGACCCTCCAGATCGCCTTACCCCCATCATCGAAGATCACATCTTCAAGTGGGGCCTTCCGTAGCCGACCATCATCGATCCGGTTCCACCACCCCCCAGATTCGCGCCACCGCGAGACAATCGCATGCACATGAAAGCGTCGCCCCTTATAAATGAACTCCATGGGCTCGCCCTGGGGCGCAATTACCCGCGCCCCGGGTGTAGTCGAGACAGCACCCGCCACCTCCGGGACTGATCCCGAAGGTGGCGGGTTTAAGGCTGATTCGAACATATGTTCGAAAGATACTGCTCCCCAGTGACAGGGGCAAGTAGGTGGCTTTTATCTAGTTAATCGCCTCTTGCTCAGCAACTGCCTTTCTTCCAAGCAGCAGATAGCCGACGAATCCGAGCACCAAAGCGGCCGCAACACCGAGGTTGGCGTAGGCCCAACTACCAGTCTTGCCACCTAACCCGAATGGCTTCAGCAAGAATCCCTGCCAGGAAAGCCACGAAGCAAAGGAATTCGTTACCAGACCCCATCCAATAACCGAAGAGACAACCAAGAGCGAGACTGATGTCCAGTTCACTGACTTGTATCTCCCATTGGAATTGAAGAGATCAATCTCGTCATAGCCACGCTTACGTAGCGAGAGGTCGGCGATGAAAATCCCAGCCCATGCTGCAATTGGAACCCCAAGGGTGATCAAGAAACCTTGGAAAGGACCGAAGAAGTTAGATGCAAACCAGACAACGTAAATGGTTCCGGCAATCATGATCGCACCATCGATTCCAACGGCAACTGCCCTTGGAATCTTGAGTCCAAGCGAAATCAGAGCTAATCCCGAAGAGTAAATATCGAGAACCGATCCACCAACGAGTCCCAAAATTGCAACCACTGCAAATAGTATGAGATACCAGGTAGGAAGAATTGAAGTAAGCGCTCCAATTGGATCTCCCGCGATGGCATCATTGAGTTTCTTATCACTGCCAGCGAGCAGTGCTCCGTAGATAACAAGAATGACGGGAGCCAGGGATGCGCCCAATACGGTCCAACCAATTACCCCTCGGCTGGAAACCGCGCGGGGAAGATAACGGGAGTAATCAGCACCAGAATTTACCCAACCCAAACCAAAGCCTGTCATTCCAAATATCAGTACTCCAATAAATGCTTGGAAATTGCCAGCTGGGTGAGCGGACACTGCGTGCCAACTAATCTTGTTAAAGGTAAGAATCATGTAGCCAACGGTGAGAATTCCAGTCGCAATGGTAATAATTCTCTGCAACTTCATGATTACATTAAAGCCGAGAATTCCGCCTCCCATTGTTAGCAGAACAACGATGGCAAATCCGAGCAATTTGGCGGTTGTGCCATGCAATCCACCGATCCTGCCAAAAACTGTTGCCGTTGCAAGGGTTGCTAAAGAGCAGAGAACGGTTTCCCAGCCTACAAGGGTTAAATATGAAAGTACTCCGGGCAACTTATTGCCATCAATTCCAAAGGAGGCTCGAGATAGCGTCATCGTCGAAGCGGATCCATGCTTGCCTGCTAGTGATACAAAACCAACTAGAAGGAAGGAGAAAACAGTTCCGATAATCGCAGCGATTGTTGCCTGCCAAAATGAAACTCCGAAACCAAGAAAGAATGAGCCGTAACTCACTCCAAGTACGGAAATATTGGCTGCACACCAGGGCCAAAAGAGATCCCGCGGTTGTCCTTTGCGTTCATTTTCCGCGATTACGTTGATCGCGTTTATCTCTATATTAAATCCCCCAGGTATTTGTGAGTCTGATTTCGACATTCGGTCCCCCTAGATTAGAAGCGAGCTGAAAGATCTATTACATCCTCCATCAACTTCGCGCACTTTTGTGCACCTAAAGAGGCTATCTGAACGACTTCAGACGAGTCAATAGAACTCGGACTAAGTTCGAGAGAAGAAACGAGTGAGATACCAAATACTTTCATGCCCTCTGAGTGAGCAACAATTGCTTCCAACACGCCAGACATTCCAACCATATCTGCACCCATCGTGAGTAACATTTGAGTTTCAGTTGGCGTCTGATAGTTGGGTCCGCGCATAAAGGCATACACTCCCTCTTGCATTTCCGGATATTTCATTTGAATCTTCGATCGCAATTCCTGATCCCAACAATCTGTTAAATCTACAAATGTTGCACCTTCAAGAGGTGAGACCGCAGTTAGATTAATGTGATCTCGAATCAGAATAGGCCGACCAAGTTCCCAATCGGAACGTAAGCTACCGCAGGCATTTGTTACTAGGCAGAATGAAGCTCCTAATGCAGCAGCGGTCCGAGCACCATGAGCAACTTGATCGCTTCCCATCCCTTCATACAAGTGAGTGCGACCGCAAAGAATTAATACATTTGCTCCGGAAACCTTGCGAATCTGGTACTCATTTAAGTGACCTTCGGCAAATGGTGAGACAAATCCGGGAATTTCGGAGATGAAACCCTTATGTTCCGCGAATCCGATGGAATCCTTTATAGATGCCCAGCCGCTTCCAAGAATCACCAGTGTTGTTATCCCATCGATCTGGTGGCGCTCCCGAATATAGGTTGCTGCGTCCGAGGCGGCGGACTCTGGGGATGCATACTCCTGGACTCTCATTAATCGACTCCTTCCAGAGCCGAATATTTATCACTTTGAAAGAGGGGGCTCATTCTGATCTCATCAAATGTAGGAACTTTCTCTGGCCCAAACTTTGTCACAGATATCGCTGCCGCAACGTTGGCAACATATAGAGAGGTGAGCCAATCTAGATTTCTTGCTCTCATCGCAAGCAGAGTTCCCAGATGAATATCTCCGGCTCCAGTCGAGTCGATTGAATCAACGCGAGGTGCATCGAGATGAGTAATCATCGCTCCGTCGATTAGGGTAGAACCTTTTGCGCCGTCTCGAAGCACAATAATTGCATCATGAGCTAACCGCTTAATTAATGCCGTTGCATCGCCGCCCAGTAGCTGAAATTCTCTTTCGTTAAGGCTGAGGATTTGAGTTCTCACTAATACCTGCTCAAGCAAGGCAATTGGAATTTCACCGACAAGGGGGCCGGGATCGAAGGCTAAGGTGCCCGAAGCCATCGACTGGAGATGTTCTACAATTGCAACTTGCGAAGTTGAATAAGCAAGGTCGTACCCGGACACGATCAAATAGTCATCGGCGGCATATTTCAACTCTTTATAGAGGCCGGTAGTTATCTCGGCTTCAATGCCGGCGTGGGTTATGAATGTTCGTTCCGAATTAGGTTCCACCATCGTTATGCAAAACCCCGTGTCTCTCTCGTTCGTCGCAGGCAGAAAGCTCGATATTCCCTCTTTTGCAAATAAATTCTGGATCAGTGACCCGCGAGGACCGCTACCGCATCGACCTAAATAAGTAGATGGGACCCCACATCTCCTAGAAGCGAGCAATGGATAAATTCCACCCCCGGGAGTCTCTCTGAAATCTTCGCCCAAGACATCTCCCCCTGCGCTGGGTATGTAGGGAACACTTAGGACTAAATCTATGATCGCACTTTCAAGGCTATAGACGGTCATTCTTCAACTCTTAGTTCCAAGAGTGAATCTACTGTCGTTTCCACATTCAAGGAATTCACTCTCCGTACCAATGAAATTGCCCCCTGCGGCCAGCCATCCATTCCACATTTGGCACCAATCATCGCCCCAGTGATTGCCCCAATTGTGTCTGTGTCTCCACCAACTCCCGCCGCTAAAGTGATTGCGTTCCATGGAGAATCCTGCCCCAATGAGAGACAAGCAAATGCCATCGGCAAGGATTCGCGCATCTCTACTGAAGTTCCAAACCTCTCTATCGCCTCTTCAATTGTTGTGACAGTTAAGGCGCTCTCGATTAAATCTGAAAGTGGAGGGTTCGCTGTTTGATTGCCAAGTTTCATGGCGATATTTGCGACTTCAATGGCAAAGGCAATAGCCTGCGAAAAAGTTTGACCATCAATAAAAGCGGAGATTGCTGCGGCAACCGCGGCAGCGCCACTAATCGCCACATCTGTATTGTGAGTAACGAGGCTAACTTTGACGCACTGTTCGACAAGTTCGCGTCGCTTGGTTGGAGGGTAGAGAATTCCAACGGAACTTATCCGCATCGCAGCACCATTAGTCGTTCCCAGTCGTCCAGTTTCTGAGGGATCTTTTCCTGCTCGAAGTTCTTCCAGCGCCCGTTTTGTAGACGGACCTAACAAGCCAAAACGGCCGAGAGCTATCTGTTGAGTCTCCCACTCTTGCAAAGACTGAGCAATCTGCTCTGGAGAGATCACACCTAAATTTTCAATGAGCAATTCTGCGAAGAGCAAAGTCTGCTCCGTGTCATCGGTGATCGATCCTGCTTTGAGACCAGTTGCAAAAGGATGATCCTGCGGTGCATCTCTAAAAGTCGGCGGATTACCTAAAATTTCTAATGATTCTGAACGACTGAGTTCTTGAGTAGGCATGCCAAGAGCGTCTCCTAGGGCTAGACCCCAGAGGGAGCCTAAAGCTCTTTCTCTCATCGTGACATTCATCTGTTTACCTTACAGTTCTCCTGAAGTTAATTTACATACTCGACTCAGTTAATTCATTGCATTTATCCACATGTCGTACCATAAGACTATGGTTATTTTCGTGAGTCGATTTCGAGGGATTGTCTGGATAACCACATTTCTATTGTCCGGAGNGCTCCTAGGGTTAAATTTTGTCCCTGCACAAGCTTCCGTCATAAAAGTTGGAAACTTATGCCAGAAGTCCGGGATCACTCAGAAGCAGGGAAATCTGACTTATCAATGCCAGAGAAAGAACAACAAACTCACCTGGATATCGATAAAGCTGCAAGTAACAAAAAAAAAATTCCGCTACCAATAGTGACCAACGACGATTTCACTATATCGGCCGACAATGGTGATTTATCAGTCACGGTTTCTGCAATAAACCTAATTAAAATAATTGCGCAATTCCACGCCACATCTTTTGTTGCTCGATTTATGTTGAATGATGCAACTTTCGTTATCCCGCTGGCAGTCTCGTCCGATAATCTGGATGGTGATGGTGCGTTGAACATCCTTGAACCGAGTGCGGATTCTGGTACTTGGCAAGTAAGTCTCGCTGCAGTAAATGCATCCGGCCAAGGCAAATGGTCATCCTCGGAAGAATTCACTATCGATCCCTCTCTGCAATCCGTTAATGCCCCTGATTTCACACTTTCAATGCTCAATGGCAATCTCACCGCAAAAGTAGCGGCAATCGATGTTTATAATTCTGTATCGAATTTTCAAACATCGAGTTTTACAGCTCAATTTACCTCCCCCACAGGTCTGGTAAGCAGCGAGACTTATGAAATTCAGGACCAGAATTCTGACGTATTACTGTGGGTATCTACCCCATCGGCAGGTACTTGGTCTGTATCTCTTGCAGGTACTAACACTCTAGGGGAAGGAGATTGGTCCCCACCAAAACAATATGAAGTCTCACCTCCGATAAGCCTTACGCCTCCCCCTGTTTTGGCCTGCGGCGTGACCCCACTTGAGTCTTACCAGAAACCAGGGTGGTCAACGAGCAGCGCTTCTCAATTGACTACGACGTGGATTTCTCCCGGAGTCCTTCAAGCGGATTGGTGTCCAGCCAGTGTTATTTCGAGTGGCGACGGTTACGGACCAATCATCTACACTCTGACGGTTGATCCCGGGGGCGAAACTTGCACGACGTGGACGAGCACCACCTGCATAATTAGCAATATCCCAAGTGGCCCCACCACAACCTATTTGATGGCCACGAATGAAATAGGTACGAACGTAAATGGCATATCAACAATCGCCAATTCGGGAGCAATATTCAATTGCATACAGAACGTTACTGATTGTTATCCAGGACCAATCAATGACGTCTTTCAAGCTTATGGGAATACCTTTGCTGGCCTAGGTGATTGCACCTTCGCCGCGGCTGCAGATTGGGAGCAACTCAATCTTGGAATCAATCCAGATGCCGCAACTATCGGAGCGGAGTTTAGCGACGCGGGCGGATCGTTAATTTATGGACTTACGCCCCAGGCTCTTTTTAACTATTGGCAGACTCACGGTATTGCTGGTGTAGTCATAAAAGGCGTGTCGAAGTATTACACCGACCAAATAGATGTCCAAAACGGCGTTAGAGATTATGGGGAGTTACTGGCAACTTTGACACTATCCCCGGGTCAAAATATTGCCGGGCAATCGACAACCGGAGGCGGACATATGCTCGTTGTAGATGGATTTACTCCGCAAGGTCCAATTGTCGTAACATGGGGAGCGACACTACAAATGACCTGGCAACAATGGAATCTGGAAGTGACCGGGATGTGGGGAATAAATAATTAAAACTAGATTTACTCCGCTACCAGCACCACTCTCGTCACATCGGTCGCGCGAACGCGCAAACCTGCTCTGCTTGTGATTTTGCACCATAGAAGACAAACCAACCATCTTTTAATTCGTATGCGACGGCCTTGACCGTCTCATTTGGCTTATCGATGTGATACTCGATTTGGTAGGTAACTACTTCCATGACGGCTCGATTCTCTTTAGAGGTTAATGGTATCTAGAATCAAATTAACGGGTATAGGTGCAAAAATGTGAGGATAGAAGTCGCCCTCTCCCCCATCTTCCAAGCGGACTTCGATGCCGGCGTTTGCTAGTGCTTTTTGACTTATGACCAGCACCACTAAGTCTTGGGCGGTTGCGCCATATACATAATCTTTGGTGCCCTCTAATTGAATAGCGGTTGAAGCGTGAATGAATCCGACTTGTTCGAAGGATTTGCCTTTTGTGGATCGGTCGTAGATTCCAGTTCTTTGGGCCTGCTGCCAATCGGCGAGTGTGGTGACATGGTAAATCAGGTCGTCATGCGAATTTTCGGAGGCGGCCAGGTCCATGCCCGCAGTTTAACGAAGATGAATTTTGGCGATAGATGCATTTCTGGACTGAATGTCGCGTAGATACGGCAAGATGCACCCATGGACGCGGTGCTAGCGATACTGAGCGGAGCCTTTATCGGCTCCGTCCTTGGATTTGTTGGAGCCGGCGGGGCTATGACCTCCGTTCCGATTTTGCTCTACGTTTTTCACTTCACCCCGACTCAGGCGACCACCGCAGCGCTGGCCATTGTTTTGCTGGCGGCTCTCTCTGGAGCTATACCTAAGATGCGGACCCACGAAGTTCTTTACCGCGAAGCCTTCTCCATTTGGGGNATTGGCTTGGTNACCAACATTGGCGGNGCGGCTCTCTCNAAGCACCTCCCAAATTCNNTNATCACNACNGGCTTTGCATTGATCTTGATCTTTGCNGGCTTTGCCACCCGGCGCGGACCTATCAAGGTCGAAGATGAGAAGCGGATGACTGTTGGAGTCTTAATCGCAATCTCTTTAGTAATTGGCGCCATGACNGGAGTCTTTGGAGTGGGCGGCGGGTTTCTTGCAATTCCAGTACTGGTTCTCTTTTATAACACTCCGCAGAACAAGGCGGCGGGCACATCTCTCTTAATTATCTCGATCAACTCCATGACTTCCTTCTTGGGTCATCACGGGGTCTGGCATGAGGTTAAGTGGGGTATCCCTGTTGGGATTGGTGCCGTAGCAATTGTGGTCTCAATGGTGGCTTCTCATAACACCAAGCATGTACCGGTGGCTCTTCTTCGTCGCTCGTTCACCTATTTGCTATTTGCCCTTGCAATTTTTACCTTGGCCAAAACGTGGATCTTTCACTCATAAGGTAACCCAAGGTAATTTTGGGTAAAGTGCGGCGCGTGAAACTCTCCTACGAAACTTCGGGAAGCGGTGCCCCGTTGCTTCTTATTCATGGAATGGGTTCTGCATCAACGGCTTGGAAAACAATTAGGCCAGCATTACAAGAGAAATTTCAGGTCACGGCGATCGATCTTCCGGGGCATGGCAAATCAGATTTTGATCCGCGTCAAGCGATGGATCCCTATTCGCTCGCCTTACTTATGACCAAGCAGATGGATGATTTAGGAATTGAGAAAGCGCACATCGCTGGGAATTCGCTAGGTGGGTGGATTGCACTAGAGATGGCGGCCGCTTTTCCAGATCGCGTATTAAGCGTTACTGGATTAGCGCCTGCGGGCCTGTGGCTGGTACCCACCACCCAACGAACGCTACTAGGCGCATCATCAAGAATCATGGCGCAATACAGTTATAAATTTGCAGATCAGATAGTGAAGCAAGAGTGGGCGCGCAAAATCGGTTTTGCAGAAGTCAGTCCAAGGTGGCGCGATTTTCCAAACGAGGTCATGGTCGATGCAGTTGTGGCCTATGGCGGCTCAGATGGATATTTCCCGGCGTGGGATGGAATGCTCACTCGTCGCTTCGATAAATCAATAAGCGAGTCGATTCCTGTAACAATTCTCTTTGGCGACAGTGACAATACCTTGCCGGCTCAGACATCGCAGGAACGCACCTTAGCTCCAGCACATGCGCGGTGGATTACCTTGTCGCAATCTGGACATGCACCAATGTGGGATAGCCCGCATGATTGTGTAGCCGAGATAATTCACACCGCCTCCTTAGTCCAATGATTACCGTTGTTTACTTGTGGCGTATCCCGATTAAACGCGCGCCGCAAGCAATCTGGCATATGGCGGTCGATCGACTGTCGCTTAAGAGAGATAACTCTGTTGGGTTTTTTAAATTAATTGGAACCGGTACCGGCGAAACATTCACGCCGCGCGACGCGGACCCAACCCTCTGGGGATTGATCGTGACTATGGATGAAGAGAGCGTTGCTGATTTTGATGCCGGAACCGTCGTCACTGCTTGGAGGAAGTTCGCCCTTGCGGAAAGCCGGTACCTCGCCTCCCCCATCTCGGCACACGGTAAGTGGGCGGGGCTCCAACCCTTTGAGGTCGATTTCGAATTGGGAAAGACTTGGACCGGTCAGGTTTTGGCAATCACTCGTGCCAAGATTCGGTGGAGCAAGAACCTACGCTTTTGGCACGCAGTGCCACCAGTGATTGAAAGTTTGCGCGGTGGCAGCGGCGTCGAATCGGCAATCGGAATCGGTGAAGCCCCACTTGGATTACAAGGAACGCTTTCCATCTGGAGTGATGGCGCCGCCCTCAAAGATTTTGCTTACAAAGGCGAGGCGCATTCGGCGGTGATCCGAGAAACCGTCTCACGGCGCTGGTACTCCGAAGAGCTCTTCGCGCGCTTCGCGCTCCGTGAGGTTCGTGGCTCTGTTACTAGCACCAAGTAGGGCAGAATAAAGGCGTGACCATCCGCAACTTCCGCCCGCGCCAACAGGCACGTAGGTCAACGTCGCGGACACAAATGGTCGGGCTCTTCCTAGGAGTTCTTGCAGTTATCGGATTACAAATTGCATATCCGCTCGTTCACGGTTCCGTGTTGCGCGATGTAACGCTCGCCACGGTATTTGTCGGTGCTGCAACGATGGTCTTTCATTCATACCTTTTCTATGGCCCACTCTTCGCAACAACGTTTACCATCATTACCTTCGCTTATTCTTTGGGCATCGAAACCCTTGGCGTTAAGAGTGGCTGGCCCTTTGGTCGCTATCACTATGACCACTCTCTCGGATTTCAGATCTTTGGTGTTCCACTGCTCGTTCCCTTTGCTTGGATGATGCTCTCTTATCCGCTCTTGATAGCTGCGCGTCGCGCCGCTGCCCATTGGGTCTTTCTCTACGGTGGCATCGGGCTAATGATCTGGGATCTCTTCTTAGATCCGCAGATGGTTGATGCCGGTCGTTGGAGTTGGAAACTCGTTGGTCCGCACACTCCTTTTGAGCCGCAGATTCCGCTCTCAAATTCCGCCGGGTGGCTCTTCGCGGGAATGGGTTTAATGGCTTTGCTACACAAAGTATTGCCGCGCGGTCACCGCAAGAAATCCATAAGTTCTCTGGCCCCTGACATTTTGCTGTTCTGGACTCTTTTCGGCGGAGTCGTGGGCAATATCTTCTTCTTCCATCACACTCAGATCGGAATTTTTGTAGGGTCGCTCTTCTTTATCTACCTGATCCCTTATATGTTCCAGCTTCGCTTTGGCCGGCCAGATACCGCATAGCCCATGATCCTTCTCCTTGCACTCACCGCAATTCCTTTGCTCTTTACTGTTGCTAACTCGCTTTCGATGCGCGTTGTACACAAAGGTCAAGCCCAAGAGATCAAAGGTGCGGTTTCGATCTTGATACCGATGCGCAATGAGGCTGAGAATGTAGATGGCGTCCTAACTGCCGTGGCAGCATCGACGCTCATTTCGGATTTCGAAATTCTTATCCTTGACGATCATTCCGAAGATTCCACGGCCGCTCTGCTCCGCGGTTTTCCTGGAGCAACAACCTATGCCGGTATCGATCTGCCTGAGGGTTGGCTCGGCAAGAACTTCGCCTGCCACCAACTCGTGACCCATTCCAAAGGTGAATATCTAGTCTTTATCGATGCCGACGTGCGTGTCTCCAGTTCGGCGATCGCCACGGCGATTACCTATATGGATTCGCTGGGCTGGGACTTTATTTCACCCTATCCCCGCCAGATCGCCGTCACTTTTTTTGAACGCTTGATTCAGCCGCTGCTGCAGTGGTCGTGGCTCGCCTCGGTCCCCTTGCGATTTGCAGAGCGTGCAAAGTTCCCATCGATGATTATCGCCAACGGTCAGTTTATGGTCGTGAAGCGATCCGCGTACCTAGCCTCGGGTGGACATAAGGCGATCAGGCACGAAGTACTCGATGATCTGGAACTTGCACGATTGCTCGCAAAGAATGGATTTAGCGGTGGCGTCGCCGATGGCAGCGAAGTAGTCGCCTGTCGGATGTATACAACTCGCGAGGAACTCTTTGCGGGATATACCAAATCGCTCTGGAGGGCATTTGGTTCACCTCTTGGTGCTTTTTTGATGGCTTGCTTCCTATTCGTGACAGGCGTTCTTCCAATCCTGCTCGCCTTATCGGGAAATCGAAACGCATGGCTCGGTTATTTCCTTCTCGTTCTCTCTCGCTATGTCGCAGCGCTACGTACCCGATCTACTCCCAGCACTGCGCTCTTACATCCGCTTGCTATCCTGACTCTTATATTTCTTCTCTTCAAATCTTCTTATCTCAAAGCGACGGGCCAATTAACGTGGCGCGGACGGAGCGTGGCTTAATTGTCCAAGATCGTTGTGATTGGTGCAGGAGTAGGTGGCATGACCGTTGCCGCCCG
>TBL_comb47_HYPODRAFT_10004078_pt1 | contig 16914 bp, 17 predicted proteins | sample TroBogypolimnion_40_FD_10682 | JGI IMG/M metagenome (IMG submission 10682)
ATTTGCTGGTAGTCCACGTGGTCAAAACGTAGGTGCTAATACTGGTGATCATGAAAATACTGGCGAGAAGAACACTAAAAGTGTTGTAGCTGGTAAGAATGACATGGGTGGTACTGCCAAGAATCTTGTTCAAGGCGGCTCAAACGAAGATCCAGATAATAAGCAATACAAGAAGCCAAGTAATGCTTATGCAAAGGGTGACGGAAAGTTTGGTCCAGCTAAGTACGAAAATTCTCCAGGCGGCGACGCAGGAAAGTCTTTTTCAGGTGCTAAGAAGCCAGTAACTAGCGAACCAGCTGGTGTTAATAAGCGTTCTGAACTTGGCGGAAAGAAGTAAGGAATAAAAATGAGACCTTTTTTAACAGAAAATCTTAGCTTTGATCAGGCTCGTATGGAAACAATGCGTTCTAATGAAGGCAAAGACCTGTATATGAAAGGCATCTTTATTGAGGGTGGGGTTAAAAACGCCAATCAGCGTGTTTATCCCCCTCACGAAATTGCCAGAGCAGTAACAAATCTAAATGAACAGATTAGCAAAGGTTACTCTGTGCTTGGAGAAGTTGATCACCCCACTAATCTACGAATTAATTTAGATCGTGTTAGTCATATGATTACAGAGATGTGGTTAGATGGCGCAAAGGGCTGCGGCAAAATGAAAATCTTGCCTACACCAATGGGTAAGATAGTAAGTGAAATGTTAAATGCTGGTGTAAAGCTCGGAGTTAGCAGCCGCGGAAGTGGTGACGTTAATGAAGGTAGCGGAACAGTTAGCAATTTTGATATTGTTACTGTTGATATCGTAGCACAACCTAGTGCACCAAGTGCATATCCAACTGCTGTTTATGAAGGTCTTATGAACATGCAGGGCGGGCACCGTGTATTAGAAATAGCTAAAGATTTAAACAATGATCGACAAGCACAAAAGTATCTTGCTAGTGAAGTGGCAAGATTAATCAACGAATTAAAGATTAGATAAGATTCAGGAGAATATAATGTTCGAAGCATTAAAACCATTAATAGACAACGGTATCCTGAACGAAGAAACTCGCGAAGTTCTAGAGTCTGCTTGGAATTCCAAGTTAGATGAAGCTCGTGATACTATTCGTGCAGAAATCCGTGAAGAAATGGCAAGTCGTTATGAACACGATAAGTCAACAATGGTTGAAGCTCTGGATCGTATGGTATCAGAAACACTTGTAGCAGAAGTCGAAAAGATTGCTGCTGAACGTGCTTCTATTGCTCAAGATCGTGTAAAGTTCACTGAAGCAATGATGGCTAAGGCCGCAAACTTTGAAGACTTCTTAAACGAAGCTCTTGCAAAGGAAATTGCTGAACTACACTCTGATCGTGCTGCTATTAAATCAGCAACAGCAAAACTAGATGACTATGTAACAGAAAGTCTTCGTAAGGAGATTGTTGAATTTGCTGAAGATAAGGCAGATTTGGCTCGTGCAAAAGTACAGCTAGTTGTAGAAGGTAAAGCTAAGTTGAAGTCATTGAGTGAGAAATTCATTCAGCGTAGCTCAGCTCTAGTTGAGCAAGTAACTGATCAAACCCTACGTACAGAACTCAAGCAATTGAAAGAAGACATTCAGGAAGCAAAAGAAAATAATTTCGGACGTAGAATTTTCGAAGCTTTTGCAACAGAATTCACTGCTACACATTTAAATGAGCGTGCCGAACTTAAAAAGATGATGTTAACCGTTGAAAAGATGGAACGTCAGATTGTGGAAGCTCGTGAAGCAGCAGAATTAGCCCAAGCTAGTGCAAAGGCTAAGGAAACTGAGATCCGTAGAATTAATGAAGCAATTGAGCGTAATAGTAAGATTGACGAACTAATGAAGCCACTCAGCAAAGAGAAGGCCAACGTCATGAAGCAACTCTTGGAATCAACTCCAACTGATCGCTTAGAGGCCGCATTTAAAAAGTATCTAAATCCTGTCATGGAAGGACATGCTGCTGCTCCACAGAAGACTGTGATCGCAGAATCTAAGATTGCCGTAACTGGAAATAGACCAACTACCACTGACTCCCTAAACAACAATATCATTGAGATGCGTCGTTTAGCTGGTCTTAAAACAAACTAATAATGGAGAAAATTTAAAATGTCACAAGAATTACTAGAAGGACGTTGGAACGAAACTAAGGCAGCTTTGCTAGAAGGTCTATCCGGCAATCGTAAAACATCAATGAGCATTGTGCTCGAGAATACAAAGAAGTATTTGGCAGAAAGTGCAACTGCTGGTGGCACTGCATCAGGTAACGTAGCAACACTAAACCGTGTTATCCTACCAGTTATCCGTCGTGTTATGCCAACTGTTATTGCTAACGAAATCGTTGGTGTTCAGCCAATGACTGGACCTGTTGCACAGATCCATACTCTACGTGTTCGTTATGCAGACGGCTTCACTAGCAGTGGCTCAGGTCAGTTTGCTACTGGTGCTAACGTCGGTGACGAAGCTCTAAGTCCATTCAAGATTGCTTCAGGCTACTCTGGTAGTGCTCCTGGTGCAACTGGTACTGGTCTTGCAGCAACCACAGGTTCAATGGAAGGTACTCCAGGTCGTCGCTTGAACGTGCAGATCTTGAAGCAGCCTGTAGAAGCTAAGACTCGCAAGCTATCAGCTCGCTGGACTTTTGAAGCAGCTCAGGACGCACAGGCAATGCATGGTCTTGATATTGAAGCAGAAATCATGGCAGCTCTTGCCCAGGAAATCACTGCTGAAATCGATCAGGAAATCCTATACAGCCTACGTTCACTAGCCCTAAGCGAATATACATTCAACCAGGCTACTGTTTCAGGTACTGCAACATTCGTTGGTGACGAACATGCTGCTCTAGCAGTTCTAATCAACAAGGCTGCAAACGTAATTGCTCAGCGTACACGTCGTGGTGCTGGTAACTGGTGTGTTGTTTCTCCAACTGTTCTAACAGTTCTACAGAGTGCAACTACTTCAGCATTTGCTCGTACTACTGAAGGTTCATTTGAAGCCCCAACTAACACTAAGTTTGTTGGTACTCTAAATGGCGCAATGCGTGTTTATGTTGACAGCTATGCTGACGACACTATCCCAGTACTAGTTGGTTATAAGGGAACTTCAGAAGCTGATGCTGCTGCATTCTACTGCCCATACATTCCTCTAATGTCAAGTGGTGTTGTACTAGATCCATCAACTTTCGAACCAGTAGTTGGCTTTATGACGAGATATGGCTACATTGAGCTCACGAACGTTGCTTCATCTTTTGGCAACGCAGGTGACTATCTTTCAGAAATATCTGTGAGTAACCTTGCCTTTAGTTAATATCTAAAGTCAATAAAATAATACTAAAGGGGCCTTGTGCCCCTTTTTTTATTGGGAAAATATTGTTATTTAGAATTAACTAATGTATAAATAAATACATGAACAAATACAATCGTTGGTATAATTTAATAACTTCTAATGCAAAAAACAGAACATTGAATGGGTATAGTGAGAAGCACCATATAATTCCAAAAAGTTTGGGAGGTTCTGATGAAAAAGACAACCTAGTCAATTTAACAGCAAGGGAACATTTTATATGTCATTGGTTATTGACCAAGATATATGAAGGTGAATTCAGAACGAAAATGATTTATGCCTTAAGAATGATGAAGGCTGAAAATCCAAATCAGCAGCGTTATAATAATTATATAACTGCCAGAGTATATGAAAACCTTAAAGAAGCATATTCAAAGTTACAAAGTGAAAGAGTAAGTGGTATAAACAATCCCATGTATAATAGACCTGTTAGTGATGAATTACGTGCATTTAGAAGTGAGATGAATAAAGGCAATAAAAATCCTGCGAAAAAAGAAGAGTCAAGACGCAAAATAAGTGAAGCAAAAACGGGAAGAAAACGACCACCATTTAGTAAAGAATGGTTAGAAAAAATGGCGGAATCAAATCGTGGTGAAAAGAATGGTATGTTTGGTAAATCTCATAATGAAGAAACTAGACAAAAAATGCGAGAACGAGCATTTGGAAGAAAGCAGGATGCTGAAACGATTCGTAAAAAAGCAGATGCTATTAGAGGTTCAAAAAGGGAAAGAAAGACTTGCCCTCATTGCCAAAAAAATGTCGCCGTCAATATCTATGCGAGATACCACGGCGACAAATGCAAAAATTATCTAAAAGCCTGTGACTTAACACTTTCGAAAGCAACTCGTGTAATATCGTAACGATTTAATCCTAAATCTTGCAATTCACGATCATTTAATTTGTTCAATTCATCATATGCACGACGTGCTCTGATGCCCTTGTCAACTGAGTTGAACAAAGTATTGATACTATTATAAAATGCATCTGTAAAATAATTCAAATATGTTATCATTTTCTTCATCCTTGTTATTAATATACAGGATATTTACCCTAATAGCAACTGAAACTATGCTGCACTGCACACATACCAGCTATGCTTTTAGAAAAAGTCAAATTCAGTTAAATATATAATACGCTGGGATCATGCACAATGCTAAGACGGTATTACGGTAAAATTGGAAGACTTCCATTAAACATATTCGTTGGACACGACGGTGAATTAGTCGTTGATGATGAAACAGGACGCACATATGTTATGGATGGCGTCACTCCTGGTGGTCATGAATTAATTGGTGCAACTCTTTTAACAAGTAATGTTCCGCCACCATTGCCAACTTCTGGTACATTATGGTACGATCCAACTGATGGTAGATTATTCGTATTTTTTGAAAATACGTGGGTTGATGCAAGCCCTGATAGCAAATATACATTGCCAGTGGCAAACACTGCTACATTAGGTGGTGTTAAGATTGACAATGCAACTATTGTTATTGACGTTAATGGTGTTATTACTGCAAATGTTGCAGCGTTCTCCCATTATAGCAATAGTAATGTAGCATCATATCTTCCAACTGACAGTACAATTACATCATTGATAGCTAATGCAGCTATACAATCAGCTAATCTTCTAGCTCTTTATAGTAATGCATCTACACAAGCCGGATTAATATCATTAATTAATGCCAATATCTCTGCTGCAAATGCTAATGCTGGTATTCAAGCAAACAGCATTACTTCTTTATATTCAAATGCAGCGACTCAAGCTAATTTAATTTCATTAATTAATGCTAATGTTTCAGCAGCTAATGCTGCTATTGCTGCATTAAATGTAGGATCGAGTACATATTCTAATAGTAATGTTACTGCTTATTTGCCAACAGATAGTAATATAATAACATTATATGCAAATGCAGCAACTCAATCTGGATTAATTGCATTAATTAATTCTAATATTAATTCAGCAAATAGTGCTATCAGCATATTAACTGCAAATGCTGCAAGTCAAGCAAATGATATAACAATCTTATATTCAAATGCAGCAACTCAAACTAATTTATTAGCTGGTATAAACTCAAATGTAACTGCTGCTAACAGTGCTATTAGTACACTGAATTCAAATATTAATGCATATGAATCATTTGCTAATATTTGGTTTGGCAATCTACAATCAAATATTAATAGTCAAGCAAATGATATTATAACACTTTATTCAAATGCCGGAGTACAAGCAAATAGTTTAACTAGTTTAAACAACTCAATGTTGACATTATCAGCAGTAGTTGCTTCGATTAATGCCGGTACTGGATTTGCTAATACTGCTCAAATAACTGCTGCTAATGCTGCTATTTCCACACTGCAAGCTAATGCAGCAACTCAATCAATTGATATTGCTAATTTATATGCTAATGCTGGTACACAGGCAACACAGATAAATGTAATTAATGCAAACATCACAGCAGCAAATTCTTCAATAATTTCTGTTACTAACTATGCAAATTCACTTAATTCAGCAATGACTGCTAATATCACAGCAGCTAATGCAGCGATATCGACATTAACTAGTAATGCAGCAAGTCAAGCAAATGATATAACAATCTTATATTCAAATGCTGCTACACAAGCTTCTAACCTTGCTACATTAACCAGCAATGCATCTAGTCAAGCAACAGATATCACAACACTTTATTCAAATGCTGCGGTACAAGCAAATATACTCAACACATTAACTTCCAATGTAAGTTCATTGAATACTACAGTAGTTAATTTAATTGGCGGCGCATTTGCTTACAGTAACTCTAATGTTGCAACTTTCTTATCATTTTATACAGGTAATTTAACTGCTGGTAATGTAACAATTAGTGGTAATTTGTCAGTATTAGGTAACATAACTTCAGTAAATTATGAAACTGTTAGTTTAACTGAATATGCAAATAGCATAATTGCCAGCGGTAATGTTACTGCTCCAAATTATTTCTTTAGTAATGGAGTTAGTATTTTAGCTAATTTGAGTAGCAACATAACAAATATTAATGCAAATGTCTCTTCAGCTAACTCAGCAATATCAACTATTAATGCAAATGTCTCCTCAGCTAACTCAGCAATATCAACTATTAATGCAAATGTCTCTTCAGCTAATATTGTGATAGCAGGTCATACAACAAGTATTAATACAATTAATGCAAATATTTTAGCAGCTAATAGTGTAATTGCAACTAAGACAACATATGCTAATTCAAATGTTGCTGCATATTTGCCAACATATGCTGGTAATAGCAATGCTGCTTTCTTCACAGGGAATGGGTATTATCTAACTGGCATTACTATGGGAAGTTCAACTTATAGTAACACAGATGTTTCAGGATATCTACCAATATATTCTGGTAATAGTAATGCTGCTTTCTTTACAGGTAATGGTTATTATCTAACTGGTATTACTGGGGGAAGCTCAAATTATAGCAATAGTAATGTTGCTGCATATTTGGTAACTTATAACGGTAACCTATCTGCAGGAAATCTATCTTTAAGTAGTGGTGCTTCGGGAAATATCAGTGGTACTGGATATGTAATTGCTGGTAATATGATAGCAAATACAAACATGTATGCTAATAGTTACTATTGGTATAACAACAACGCACCACTAGCAACTACAATACCTGGTACATATTCTAATGCTAACGTAGCAAGTTATTTGCCAACTTACACAGGCAATGTCAATGTAGGTAATATACTTCTCACTGCAAATGGCAACATACTAGCAGGTACCAGCACTAATATGAATATACGCACATATGGTGTATATAACGTTCTTACTTTATATGGAATTGCAGGTGGATATAACAGTCCTCCTTATACTAACCAATCATTGACAGGTGGCAGTGGCAGTGGAATGCTCGCATCGTATAGTTCAACAGGCGGTTATATCACAACAATTACAGTAACTAATCCTGGTACTGGATATAAAAATGGTGATGTCTTAACTGTGCCAGGTGGTCTTGGTTCTACTGTTATTTTATCAAATTATAATCCTAACGTAGTCAGCAGCAAAGCATATTATTGGTCATTTAGTCAATACGATGGTAACGTAACTGTGCCAGGAAACATCGTAATGCCAAGTAACAGCTATGTTCTTGGTGATTTTACTAATAGTACATTTGCTTATAGAACTGCATTTCAAACTCTGACAGCTAATAGTACAACTGGCATCTATGCTCTTCCAAGTGGAACTAGCACTGGTGCAAGTTGGCAAGCATTAAACAGTTCAAATGCAAATAACGCCAGTAAGATCTTTATGGCCACTAATGCTAATACTGATGTACAGTTAGGCAGTGGTATTAATGGCAGTGGCGTTTATCTACCATTAAGTTTTTATAATAGCAATGCTGCACAAATGGTTATCTATCCAAACGGTAACGTATATATGAGCAATGCTAATCCAATTACTACCACCGGTAATATATCAGCCAATTACTTTGTTGGTAATGGATCGGCATTGGTAGGTATTCAAGCAAACTTACAATCTGGAAATATCTACGGTACAAGTAGTAATGTTACTTTAGTTGCTGGTAGTTATTCTTTCCTCTTTGATAATACAGGCAACTTAACTATTCCTACAAATGGTAATATACAATTACCAAATGCAAACTCTGTAATCAATATGTCTGGCAACATCAACGCAGGCAATGTTATAGTAACTGGAGCAAGTGGACCTAGAACACGTTTCTTATGGGATACTTGGCAAGCTAATTCTAATGCATCTGTGTCTTCCTTCAGTCCTGCTGGAACAGTTGGCGGGTATGCTTCATGGGATCCATCACAAGTAAATGGATTAAAACTAACTCCAAATTCTAACTCAGTGAATGGTTACATCAACTGGAATAGTGGTACAGTCAACTATAACTATGATATGACTATAACTGCTAGTTTGGGTGCTGGCGGCGGCACTGGTGCAGACGGACAATGGATTTATTTTGGAGCAAACGCAGCGGCACAGTCTAATCCCAACACTAATAATACATCTGGTGGTATAGCAGTTATGAATCACTTTTATAGCAGTGCTAACCAATTTGAAGTATATGTTGCTGGTACACAATACAATATTCCTTATACTGGCAGCGGCAACTATATAACATCCGGTGTTACTCTTTGGAATGCCAGTTACAATAGTTTCTATAATATGACGGTGATGATACGTCGAATACAAAATGGCAATCGTATGTTAGAGGTATATCTAAACGATATATATCAAGGATCGGTAAACATATCCAGCTGGACCCCAGCAGGTAACTATTTTGGAGTAGGCGGATATACCAGCGGCAGCAATGCTAATCTTTGGGTACGTCAAATTCGGATTGATTGGTAACATGATTATATCGGGGCTAACTCTTGCTAATGTTGGATATGTCGTTGACAATAAGCCTGGATTGGCTGGCAGTTTAGCGTTTAATGGCGGCTCAAATGGAAGTGGCTCATTCTTGAGTTTAAGTCCTGGATTTACCATGGGCAGCGGAGCATATACTATAGAAGGTTGGATATACTTGCCTAACTTTACCAGCGCCTATGGTATTTTAGGAAACTTTAATACCCCTAACGGGCCAATGAGTTTATTTGTTACAAACTCAACTACTTTTAGCACAGACTCATATGGCGGTGGCGGTGCTTTTAGTTACACAGTTCCTACCATGAGTGCTAACACTTGGTATTATTTCGCACTGACAAGAAACGGTAGTAGCCAATCTACCTTATTCCTTGGAAAAACTCCAGGAGGCTCTGCTGCTAGAAGTTCTACCGGCATTGTCACAGATGCTATTAACTATAATTCAGGTGGCGGCAATATATTGAATATTGGTACTTATTATGGTCAAAACTGGCCTGCTGGCGGATATATGACCAATTTGAGAGTTGTGACTGGATCTAATGTTTATGATCCTACACTAACAAGTATTTCAGTACCAAGTGCTGCACTAACAACAGTTACAAATACAAAATATTTAATGCTAGGAAACTCTATTACTACAGATGCATCTGGTATACAAACAGTTACTTCACACGGAACTATAACACAAAGTTCATCAGTCAAACCGTTTTAAGGATTAATAATGTCATTTACTATACCAAACGGGTGGAATATTAGTGGTAACTGGAATATGAAAAGTTATGATGCTATCATAAGCGATAGTTTATTATATAATCTTGATATGCAGAACTATTCAGCAGCCGCAACAACTTGGACAGATAGTAGCAGTAATGGTTATGTTTTTACTTTTTATACTGGTGTTGGTGGTGTAACTCCTACTGCACCTAGTACTACTGGTGTTGGTACCAATCAAGCATATTTTACAACTTCTGGTACTAGTTGGGCAAGAGCACCTAGTGCTATAATGAATGCCAGTGTTAGCTATAGTAAAGGTGCTGTAATTCGCGGACACAATACAAGTCTTGCTCCGTTTGGTGCAGGTTATCTGCAATGCACTGTTGAAGCTAGAGACACAACCTGGTTCAACAACGGTCAAAACATCTTCTGTGCTGGTAATCATTATATTTCTACTTACACTGACGTAGCTCAAAATGTAGGAACTGAAAGCCTTAACACTTGGTATTATGTTAGTGTTTCATTTGATACTGGCACCGGGTGGAAATTATATGTAAATGGCGTTCTGTCCGGTGTTAGTGCCACTGTTGCAGTTGGTCAAAATCCTACTACACCGGTTATTGCTGCTACACAAACATCACCTGGATTTGTTGGTGATATAGCAGCAGCACACTGTTATAAAAGAGCACTTACACCTATTGAACATTATCAAAATGCCAGCTATTGGCTAACTAGATACAACGGTTCAGCCCCTGCATAACTTGTGGTAGTTTAAACATTGATATGATCAATGACGACATGGTGCATTTTACAATTGGTGGAACGGTTACAGTAGTATTAGGTAATATTGTTCCTGGCAAAATAGTAACAGTGATGGCAACAAATACTTCTGGCGTTAGCAACAGAACATTGAATCTTGGTGTGACTCAAAATAATACAAGTGGTTCTAATACTTCATTTTCAGTTGGTACTAATAGAACAAGTCAGATAAAATACAGTAGTTTTGGTACAGCTAACTCTGCGGTATATGCAAGCACCACATAAATATATTTGTTCGAATGAACTCTCGGAGCAAGCCACTTCGGGCGACATAGAACGTCGCAATTTAAAGGAATAAAATAAATGGCAAAGTTTAAAATTCAGAAATCATCTACAGTAAACCAGTATTTTGACACTAACAATGTTGTTGGTGGTACTGGTGGTCTTACTTCAATTTCAGGCGGCGGAACACAAGTTCGCCCAAACGTATTCGTTGCTGGCAGTTCAGCTGGTGCCGGTAGCATTTTAGCACAAAAAGGTGCAGCAAAGTTCTTAGTACAAGATGGATCAAATTTCAAAGGTCAATGCACTTTAGTTAATCTACCTCAGGCTAACTTAGCAGCAGGTCAGATGAATATTGCAATCGATACTGCTTCATTTACTGGTAATGCAAATTCATATGTTGGAGGAGCAACAACTTACGCATATATTACATTTGCAACTAGCACACTTGTTGGTCCAGCAACTCCAACTGTTGGTCAGTTCATTCGTGGAGCAGGTATCACTTCAACTGGTATTACTGGCAATGTCACAGTTACTAGCTATGCAGTGTCAAATGGTTTAGCAAATGCTAACGTATCATTTAGTAGTCAGACTATTTCTAATGTTGCAGCTTCAACTTTCTATGTTGCCAGCTACGCTTCAAACTTAACTAACAAGTTTGTAACTGATTTCAGTAATAACAGATATCTATGGACATTTAACAATCCAACTAGTACAACTGTTCGTATCCCTGGAGCTTAATAGTTTATTTCAAGAGGCTGACAATGTTCAGCCTCTTGTCACGACTATAAATACATTATAATTGGAAGTTAGAATGGCTAGCATTAAAAGAGTTACTGGTAATTATGACATCTACGCTAATGTATTAACTATACATGGCAATTTACAGGTTGCGGGCACCACAACAACAGTTAATACCGAAATCATCAATCAAGATGAAACTATTACTGGTAATTTAACTGTTAATGGGCCTCTGTATGCCAGTGGTTCAAAAGGAACAAACAACCAAGTATTAACTTCTAATAGCAATGGCGTATTTTGGGGAGCATCTGGCGGAACAGCATCAGCTGGCGGCAGCACAAATAATATTCAGTTTAATAATTCTACTATCCTAGCTGGTAGCAACAATTTTAATTACTTTGTTGCCAATGGCAATGTTCAAATTGGCACAACATTAATTTCTAATATTAATATTATTTCTACTTCATCTGGAGATTTAACATTAAATGCAGCTGGTGTAGGAACTACATATCTTAAAGATGTTCTTAAGATGGATTATCAAACAGGATCAACTCCTACTAATGTAGCTAGTACTGTACAGCTACTTGCTAATACCCCAGGATCTGGTGGTAGCGGACTATTTGTTGTAAATAGTAACACATCAGATGAATTAGCAACTAAGGCTAAAGCTTTAGTTTACTCAATAATTTTTGGTTAAGGAAATAAAAAATGGCAATTTTAAATACAGTTCTAACTACTACACCAACAGCAGTTTATACAAGCTCTGGATCTACAGTAGTTAATCTGTTGTATTTCTGCAATACTAGCGGAACAACTAAAACTGTTAATCTATATCTTGTTCCCAGTGCTGCTGGTGCTGCTTATGCAAATAATCAAGTATATAGTAACTATGCTATAACTTCTTCGGATACACTAGTAGTAGCAAGCGAAAAAATGATTTTAAGCAACGGTGATGCTATCTATGCTAATGCTAACGCTAATACTTCGATCACTACAACTGTAGGATACATTACACTCTAATGGCTAACTTACTTAAAAACAATGCGATTAAGACAGGAAGTTCAGCAATTCAGATTCCATCTGGCGCTACTGCTGATAGACCCAGCAATCCTATTAATGGGCAAATGAGATATAATACTGATCTCAGTCGTTTTGAAATTTATTATAATGCTTGGAAGCAGTTGGCTATTATTGGAACAGTTAATATAATTAAAGATACATTTACCGGCGATGGAGTTACAACTACATTTTCATTAACTCAAACTCCTATATCAACTCAAACTATTATCGTGTTTGTTGGTAACGTAAATCAAAATCCGGATGATGCATATAGTTTAACAGGAAATCAAATTACATTCTACAATGCTCCTCCAAGTGGGCAAAGTGTAATTGTATTTCATAATTTTGCCTCAACTGACGCAAACTAATTTTACAACTTCCGATAGCCATAAATAATATAAACTAGGAATATTCATGAGCGTATTGGGAAAAGTTGCCGGTACCATGCTAAAAGACAATCTTGCTCGTAACGGGGTTGATCTTGTAGTAGATGGCAATTTAATGTATTTCGATGTAAGCAATCGTCGTGTTGGTATTAATACAACTTTACCTGGCAATACATTAACGGTTAATGGTTCAGCTACTATTAACACTTTATACGCCAATAACTTTTATTTTGGTAATGGTACTCCATTTACTAGTGGTAGCGGTGGATCATCAACATATTCTAATTCAAATGTTGCTAGTTATTTGGCAGCAGGAATTGATTCTACAATACTTGCGATCAATGCAAATATTTCTTCTGCTAATAGCGTGATTTCTAGTCACACAACAAGTATTAATACAATTAATGCAAATGTGATAGCAGCCAATGGTGTAATTTCTGGACATACAACAAGTATTAGTACTATCAATGGTAATATTACTGCTGCTAATTTATCGATATCAACACTACAGTCAAATGTTGGTGCATATGAGTCATTTGCTAATATTTGGTTAGGTAACTTACAGACAAATGTCAGCACTATTAATGCTAATATTGCTGCTGCAAATGCAGCAATTGCTGGTATTCAAACAGGTAGTGGATTTGCAACAGTAGTTCAATTGGCAGCTAATATGTCTGCTGCTAACTCAGCAATATCAACACTACAGTCAAATGTTGGTGCATATGAGTCATTTGCTAATATTTGGTTAGGTAATTTACAGACAAATGTCAGTACTATCAATAGTAATATTACTGCCGCTAACAGTGTAATTTCTGGACATACGACAAGTATTAATTCAATTAATGCAAATATAGTAGCAGCTAATTTATCAATATCAACACTACAATCAAATGTTGGTGCATATGAGTCATTTGCTAATATTTGGTTAGGTAACTTACAGACAAATGTCAGCACTATTAATGCTAATATAGTAGCAGCTAATTTATCAATATCAACACTACAATCAAATGTTGGTGCATATGAGTCATTTGCTAATATTTGGTTAGGTAACTTACAGACAAATGTCAGCACTATCAATAGTAATATTACTGCCGCCAATAGTGTAATTTCTAGTCAGACAACAAGTATTAATTCAATTAATGCAAATATAGTAGCAGCTAATTTAGCAATTTCAACTCTTCAAAGTCAAATTTATAGCAATAGTAATGTTGCTGCTTATTTGCCAACATATACCGGCAACATATTAGCTGGCAATATTAGTGTATTTGGTAATTTAACAGTTACTGGGAATATCACAAGTGTAAATTACGAAACAATAACACAGACTGAATATGCTAATAATATTGTTCTAACAGGAAATTTAAAAGCTGGAAATCTTAATGCAGTAACAGCAGTTTATAGTAACAATTATTATTATGCAAATGGTGTTGCATTTACCAGTGGCGGCAGTAGTAATTATGGCAATACACAAGTAGCTGCTTATCTATCTGCTTCGGGCATATCAGGAACCGTTGTTACATCTGACCAATTTACAGGCGACGGTTCAACTGCAACATTTACGCTATCGCAGTCGACTACAACTGCTGGTGCAGTAATAATGGTCAATGGTCTTGTGCAGATTCCAACCGTAAGCTATACAGTATCGGGCAATCAATTAACATTATCTGAGGCGCCGACTTCAACTGATATCATTGATGCAAGGACTATTGTTGCAGCAGCCAGTGCTAGTAATTATGGTAATGCTAATGTTGCTAGTTACTTGCCAACATATGCTGGTAATTTAACTGCTGGTAATGCATACATTACCAACAATGTTGGCGTTGGTACTACATCGCCGAGTTCAAAATTAACTGTTGCAGGCGTGGTTGAATCAACTTCAGGTGGATTTAAATTTCCTGATGGTACAACGCAAACAACAAAAGCTACTAGTAGCAACGGTACAGTTACTTCAATTGCGACTGGTACAGGATTAACCGGCGGAACCATCACAACGAGTGGCACTATCTCACTCGTAACAACAGCTGGTGCAGTTGGAACTTATGGTTTTTTGCTTGAAGCATCTGGCGCATCGCTAGGACCGGGAGCAACAAAAGCAGGATCGGATCTTTATTGGTCAGCTGTAGCAGGGACTGGAGGTACTGGTATTTCGACGTCAGGAACTTGGCAACTTATGGGGGAATCATTTCATACTTGTTGCTCTTTCGGGCCTCCCATTTCTCTTTGGATTAGAATAGCTTAAGGAAAAAAATAATGAGTGAAGTTGAATATATTAAAAATCCAGTGTATGCAAGCGAAGACGGAAAGGTCATTGATTGCATCGTTAAATTTTCTACTGTTGCTGTGGAGCTACCATTTACTGCCAGTGCTAATGATATTGAACCGCACGGTGTTGCTATCTATGAATCTATTTTAGCTAATTCAGCAGGACCAATTGGTGTGTATGTACCAAGAGTATCAGCAAATACAGCCAGCTCCGGTAACAATAGCGGACCAAAAGTAATTTAATAATGCTGCAATTGACGCCACTACAACTTGGTAAGTTAAATGGCACTGTTTTTGATTTTCCCGAAATCAATGACACACTTGCAATGCACAAACATACTGAAACAGATGTACATATAACAATTGTTGCTAGAGGTTCTTTTCGAGTGCATGGTGAAGGTTATGATATAATTTCAAAAGCTGGTGATGTATTAGATTGGGATGCTAATCAGCTACACGAATTTATTGCATTAGAGCCTAATTCAAGAATAGTAAATATCATAAAAGGTTAGTACAGAAAAATGACTTACGGTTGCCGGAAAGTAGATAATTCTCAATCTGTGTTCATGTTTCTAATTAATAAATATTAATAAGCCAAGGGTTATTATGACTTATAATATTTCAGTTACTAACGGTTCTCCTATTGCTATAGCTACTGGTGTCTCAGATACTAGTACAAGCTTGACATTAGTTGGAAAGAATGTTCCAAATTACGGGCAGTTGATTGCACAAGATCTTGTAAATCTAATGCAAAATTTTGCAGGAACAACTCAGCCAAATGGTGTTGTAACTGGACAACTTTGGTATGATACAACTGCAAATACATTAAAGTCTTATAACGGCAGCACCTTTGATAGAATAGCTAATATTATAGTCGGGGTTCCAACCCCAACTGGTCATAATCCAGGTGATTTATGGTGGGATACAACTAATGTTCAATTGAAAGTTTATAGCGGAAGTACTTGGGTCGTTATTGGACCAGCTGTTGCTGCTACTTCACCAATTGTATATGATACTATCTCAGATAATACTAATACAGCACATCAAGTGGCTAGAATTGTTGTAGATGGTGTTAATGTTGCTGTACTCAGCAGCCAAACTTTCACTGCAAAAACAACTTATGCAGGTTTAACTAATATAGTAACGGGTATGACTATAGTAGCAGGTCAATTTGTTGGTGGCTTATCAGGTAATGCAACATCAGCTACAACTGCTGGATCTGCAACATCAGCTACTTCTGCTACAACAGCTAGTGCAGCAACTTATGTTACTAATTTATCTGCTGCAAATGTACAAGCAGTAATTGGGTCAGTTTCTACAGCAAGCTTCCCAATTCTTAATCAAAACACAACTGGTACTGCTAATACAGCAACTACAGCAAAGTACGCTGACTTAGCAGAATATTATACTAGCGATGCAGATTATGCTCCAGGTACAGTTGTTATGATTGGCGGAGACGCTGAAGTTACTGCTGCTAATTTAGTAGGAACTACCATGGTAATGGGTGTTGTTTCAACTAACCCGGCGTATTTGATGAATGATAATTGTGATAGTCCTCGTGTTGCAGTAGCTTTAGTAGGTCGTGTTCCATGTAAAGTTATGGGAAATATACGCAGGGGTGATTTATTAACAGCAAGTGACATTCCCGGTGTTGCTATTTCTATTGCTTCTCCAACTCCGGGTAGCATAATTGGTAAAGCTTTGGAAAACTATAACTCAGTTGAAGTTGGAAATATTGAGATCATAGTTGGAAAACATTAAATATAAATACTAATAACGGGAATGTACGATGGCCTACAGTTCAGGTGGATTAATTCAAGCTACAGATTATAACGGATTCGCATCCAGTGTTAATACATTGTGGGGTACTGGATCCGGTAATAGTGGCTATGGACAAAGCTCAACTGTGCCAACTGTTGCTGCTAGTAATACTGTAACTGCAACACAATGGGCTACATTAATTGCTCGTATGCAGAGTATACAACAGCATCAAGCAAAT
>TBL_comb47_HYPODRAFT_10004079_pt1 | contig 16913 bp, 25 predicted proteins | sample TroBogypolimnion_40_FD_10682 | JGI IMG/M metagenome (IMG submission 10682)
CTAGTAATGTAATAAATGCACCGATTCCTGTTGCAGCAAATCCGGAAAGAGCCCATGCGCTAATTGTTGCTCCTATGTAAAACAATCCATAATCTCTAACGAACGGATATATCATTTTCGCTACTTCTGTAGCCTTATCTTCGTTATTCATACTTTCAGGAAGATTTTTAATTTTTTGGTATACTTTATATGCCTCGATTACTATAGCAATTTTAAAACCGGCCTTCATAGCCTTCATAAGTTGAGGAGTTCTCATACGGGAGAATAAATCACTCCACCACCCTTCATTTAAGAGTTCGCTTTCCGTTATTATTGTGTTCTCGTTATATATGTATCCGAAGCTTTCGACTAAATCTTTTGCTATTGCAGATTCGCTTTTAACATTACCCACTGCTCCTTGCAATCTTTGAATTAAAGCATTCAATTCGGCAATCTTTTGTTTAGCAAGTTGAGTCTTTTGGGCAGTATCAGCATTTAATGCAGCCATATCTTTTGCTGCCTGCTGACCTTTCTGTTGGATTTCAGGATTATCAAACATTCCTTCATCAATTGCATCGAGTTTAGCTATTAAGTCTCTAATATTCATTTTAATTTCCTTTCTTTGGTATGCAATTTGGAACAGTTTTTTTACCCTTTTTCTTCATACCTAGTTGTTTGTAACCTTTCCAACAAGACTCGTTAGTCGGAGAAGGTAACATTTTTTGATCGCCTACGATTTGATCGTATTGATCCATAGTCAGTGTATCACCTTCTTCACTTAAATGTATTAACATTTCTGTTACATTGTGAAGATCCATATCTGTTTTAGCATCTTCTCTTGCATATTCCAATAAACGAATCAATAAAGGAACATCCAGTTTAATAACATCTGGTTCATTAATGTTTTCATCTAAATCCCAGTCGTCGTCTTTGTTTGGAAGGTCGTAATTTCTATTTATTGGGCTCCACGCTTTCCCCATTTTTTTTAGTTCGTTGCTTGCTCGAACAGCATCTGGATCATCATCCCACCAAGTTTTATCATGACGAGGGTCGTCAAATTTAGCAAGTGCTGCTTTTCCATGTATTGTATGTCGAGGCAGATATTCTCGACCGGATCCGTCAGAATCACTAACATCGTAATGATGTTTGCCTTCTTTCATCAATACTCGCTCTGCAATTTTACGAGAATACATGCTAATGCGTTGTTCTTCTATTGCTTTTTGTGCAGCAAGCTCGTCTTCTGCTTCTTGGATGTATGCTTTGAGGATACTTTGTTTAGGCTTTGATTCTTGTACAGGTTGTTGATAATGTTGCATTGCCATTTGTACAGGAAGGCTAACCTTATGTGGATTAGCCCCCTCTGTAATAATAGACATAAACTTTTTCATGTCATTAGAACCTTCTACAGGCTTTTGTGAAGTGCTATCTAACGCTTGTAGAATTTTCTTCATGTCCATGATATTATCCGTTTAAACGAGTTAAGAATTCCTTCATACGAGTTAAATCTGTAGATTCGTTAACACATTCTTTTTCTTTTGATGCCTTAATGGCTTTATCTACCGATCCAGCATGTTCATCTTTGCCGCTTTCGATTTTACCATCGCCGTCGTAATCTTTCTTTGCTTTCTTTACTGCTTCGGCAACTTGGTCTTCTTTTTTAATATTCTTCCACATTGCAGCCGCTGCAACCTTTTCGCCCTTTTCTTTAGAGCCGTATTCTTTAGCAGCCTTAGCAGCAACCTTCTTAAAACCTTTACCTGGCTTACCGATGTCTTTACCTGCTTTTGCTTTCTTTACAGTAGCAGACTTTTCTTTCTTCGAAAGTCCTGCACTCGGTGCTGCTTCGTCGCACTTCTTTTCTTTAGCAGCCTTCTTCATTGGTTCTTTTTTATCGCCGTCGTTATCGATATCGATATAGTCTGGCTTTTCTGATTCCTTTAAAGATTTGCTAACACCTTTCAAACGTTTAGAAACTTTTTCTTTATCGCCTGCTTTTGCAGCCTTTTCCATATCTTTACCGGCAGCATCTCTGTATGCCTTCTTCTTTTCTTCCGAAGTTTCTTTCACGCATTCTGTTTCTTTCTTCTTTCCAGAGATTTTATCAGCTTGAGCTTTTTTAAGCTCTTTGATCTTCTCTTTTGCTTCCATTAACTTATTCTTAAGAATGGCTCTAGTTTCTTCATTGAATACTTCTGCGTTATCTAACTTCTTTCCGTATTCGCTGAATTCCATTTCGTATTCAATGTAATGATACACAGAAGCAATGTAATCTGCTGCTTTAGTAATTTTAGCTTGTACCCAAGATTCTAACTGAGTATTGTTATCTAATTTCTTAAATAATTTTGTTGAATAGTTAGCGATCTTATACAAATCTGCCTTTGCCATTTCGCCTTCTGAATCGATGCCACCGTGTGGTAATCCAGGATCAGATACTGCAGGATGTGCATGAGAATGAATCGGTTCTTCCGGTGATTGAATTGATGTTGCAACTGGATTTAACTCTCCATGCATACTTAATTCGTCTAATTGTGTTGTTTTAGTTTTCTGTCCACTCATGAGTGTTAACTCCAATAATAGTATATTTATCGTCTTTTAACAGTACCGCCGCCAAACAAGTTAGCGCCTTTCATGTCTAATGCGTTTACTGCTGTTCCTGCTGATGTTTTAGGTTGTACTACTTTCGGTACTGCAGGAGCTTTAGTACCACTCTTTCCTGGTGATCCTGTATATGATTTGTTGCCGATATTTTTTTTACCAATAGCAATTTGCGGACTTACTACAGTTCCTATATTTGCTGCACTAGTTGCTCCTGCTGTTGCTGTCTCGCCTAATAATTCGCTAATTTTCATCTTTTATCCCCATACCATAACTCAAACCATGCTGGAGTTCCTGGTTGTATATTATTCTCTCTTTGGTAGCGACCTTTGTCACATTCTACTTTAGAAAATTCTTGTTTAGCACGATATTCATCTAAGCGTGCTTGTGCTCCTAACCCATCCATGGTATGAGCAATAATTAGTTCGTGTATAGGATCATCCGGAGCAAGATAACAATCCTCGTCGGATTTATTTGGAATGTTCTGCGATGTAATCCTAAACTGTTTCATTATACACCGTATTTGTTCTTTTTTGGTTTAGCAACAACACTGGTAGTATTTGTATTATCTAATTCAGTACTACGATTATTACCTAATTTTTTAATAGGGCCTGCGCCGACCATTTTAGCAGCAGAATTAACCATTTCCAATTCTTCATCGGTATATGTAGATAACAACGGATCACCTGCAAAGGCGCCTGCAGCTTGTGTTGGATATTCTGGTGCACCTGCCAATGCTAAACCGAATCGATATTGTAAGTATGAACTACCATTTGACTTATTCTGACTAATGCCGGGCATACTAATTGCACCTTTAAATGCTGATACTTGATCATTCGGCATTTTCTTTGCATCAGCTGGAGTATCAGACTCTGTAATTATTTCGTAAATTTTCATTTTATTAATCCTTATATTTGTCTTCGTCTATATGTTTGCAAAACTCTTCATGAAGTTTCCCGCATACTTCTCTAATCAGCTTGTCATCTAGACACTCTGGTAATTCTCTGATTGGAAATTGCTGAAGATATTTTTGATAAGAATCGGTTGCAGCTTTTTTGAAGATGCCTGGACGAATTGATTCGTTCTTTTTGTGTTTATGCAAACAAGTTGCAATAGTTGGATATAAATGTCTACGATAACTTTCGTCATCGTGATTCATGAAATAAACAAGATCTTCTGCTAAATCGAATTGTAATTCAGCTTCTCCATTCTTGTATTCAACAAACCCTTCTAATTTGTGTTCAAATAAATCTGTAATACGCATATTAAAAACCTTAAATTTTAGTCGCAAGAATAATTGCGGATATTATATTTATCCGCAACCGTTTGTATTGTTTAAGGTTTGACGATTCGTTCGACTACTCGAATTACATCGCCGAGATGTATTTTAGTCATAAGCAAGGTTTTTTCGCCTTTGACATAAAAATATGATGGACTGTTAAGATATTTTTTATAATATGTAAGCGAATCTTCGCAACTTTTCAGCAATTTTATGTTTTCATTTGATTTTGCCCATTCTACAAAGGCAGAATGATCTTTATCGATATTTCGAAGAGTAACTTTAAAGTCGTAGGGCACATTTGAAATAATTTCGCCATCAGTTAGCGGTTTTGGAGGACTGTATATTGATTTTACATGATCTGGTCTGATACGCCTTATTTTACTAATATCTCGATCGTTGTTACTGTAAATCGACAACCAGACTCCTTCGACACGTATTGTATAATTTTCTAGATCTTTGAGACAATCATAAATTTCGTATAGAAATGCTATCTCGGTTTTCTTTCTTACGAACGGATAGTAGCTAGATGCATTAGATAAATCGGAAAGTTCTTCTTGTTTAATAATTCTTGCAAGCGCCGATTCTATATTATTGCCTCTAAAGACATGACATCCGGGGGCTACCAGCACAATTCTGTGCTGGTATATACCTTGATACAGTTTTTTAGTTTCTTTATACTGTATCATCGACTGTTACAACAGAAAGTAACGGTACCTTAGATGCCTTTGGCTTTGCAATTAACATAAGTTTATCGTCGACTACACTGATGTGTAGCCATCCTCCGTTCTTCAGATCACCGAATAGCATCATCTTAGCAAGATCCTTCTTGATTTCTTTATCAATAACCCTTTGTAACGGTCTTGCGCCCATTTTATCATCGAATCCTTTCTCAACAAGCCAGTTTGTTGCATCCTTATTGATCTTAATACGGATACCTTTATCAGCAACTTGTGCTCTAAGTTCATCGATAAACTTATTAACAACTTTAATCATAGTATCCTTACCTAACTTGTTGAAGGTAACAATTCCATCCAATCTGTTACGGAACTCTGGAGTGAAGAACTTCTTAAGATCTGCGTCACTGTAATCCTTTTGTTGTGATCCAAATCCAATAGCGTTCTTTTCAGCAGCCTGTGCACCTGCATTTGTAGTAAGAATTAGCACAATATTACGACAGTCTGCTTTCTTGCCATTGCTACCAGTTACAAATCCATTATCCATTATTTGCAATAGGACAGTTGTAACGTCCGGATGTGACTTTTCAACTTCGTCGAATAATACAACAGCATTCGGATTTTCTTGAATACTAGTAATCAGTTGTCCTGCATTTTCTTCGAATCCAACATATCCCGGAGGACTTCCGATTAGCTTACTAACACTATGTTGTTCTTGATATTCTGACATATCAAATCGTAACAATTTAACACCCAAGTGTTTAGCAAGAGATTTAGCAGTTTCGGTCTTACCGCATCCTGTCGGCCCCATGAATACAAATGATCCTATTGGTTTATTTTCCGACTTCAATCCTGCTTGTGCCACAATAATTTTATCAACTACTTCCTCGACGGCAATGTCCTGGCCATAAACATCGGCTTCTAGCCCATCTTTGAGCTTTGAAAGACATACGCTTTCAGTCTCCATGATTTGTTCTTCAGGAAGATTAACCATTTTACTTAGTTCGTATTGAATTTCATGTTCTGATACAATACGATCTTCAGCTAACTTTAAATTGAATCTAGAACAAGCACAATCGATTAAGTCGATAGCCTTATCTGGAAGTTTCTTATCAGTTTGATACTTAACAGACAATTTAATAGCAGCTTGTAGCGCATCATCCTTAATCTTAACCTTATGATGACTTTCGTAGTACTTTTTGATGCCCTTAAGGATCTGCAATGTTACTTCTTGTGTAGGCTCATCGACAGTAATACGTTGGAATCGACGCATCAATGCACGATCCTTTTCAAAGTGTTTACGGTATTCTTCCCAAGTAGTGGATGCGATCACCTTGATGTTACCTTTGCTAAGTGCCGGCTTCATCATGTTAGCAAGATCGTTTGCGCTATTTCCGCCTGACCCTGCACCACTAATCATATGTGCTTCGTCGATGAACAGCACAGTCTTGCCCTTCTTAGTAAGGGCCTTAAGAACTTGCTTAAACCTTTCTTCGAAATCTCCGCGGTATTTAGAACCAGCAAGCATTGCGCTAATATCTAAATTATAAACGGTATAATCTTTTAAGAAATCTGGAACTGCACCTTTAACGATATTAAATGCAAGACCTTCGGCAATTGCAGTCTTACCAACGCCTGGATCGCCTACAAGAATTACATTATTTTTGCTACGACGACCTAATGCAAGTGAAATATTTTCGAGTTCGTCGATACGACCGATAACAGGATCAACCTTTCCTTTGCTAACTGCTTCATTTAGATTAGTAGTAAATGCATGTAATGCTTTAGTACTAGCATTATCGGGCTGCTCTTGTTCTTCTTCCTCTTCTTCTTCAATAACATTGTTAAGATAATCGGCAAATTTATCCTTATCGATATCTGCTTGTTGTATATAGTAAAATGCCCAACTTTTCTTTTCACCCATTAAGGCAAGAAAGATATCAGTCGGTTCTATTTTTTGTCGTCCGTTAAACAGGACTTGAGTAAATGCTCTATTGAGAACTCTTTCAACAGATTGAGTTTTCTTAGGCTTAACCACTACTTCCTGAGTAGTAATTTCATTACATTTAGTTTGAAGGTATGTGTCTAACTCAGTCTTAAGACTAACCGGATCGGCTCCATATCCCTTAACACATTTTGTAAAAGATTCCTCCATGAGCATGGCATATAGAAGATGTTCTATTGTAAGATACTCGTGATGAAGCTTTTTTGCAGTTTCTATTGCTTTTTCAAAAACTGCTTGTAAATTGTCGCTGGGTTCAACCATTTTATTTCTCTCTAAAGTTGATTAAGTTTAATAATAACATAAAAACACAAGACGGTCAATTAATACCATCGATTTCTCGTTGAATGTTTCTCAATTTCGAAACAATTGCTGGATTAGTAACAGCTGGTACTCTGATATTTACAACAATTACAAATCTTCCTTTTACATGTGTATGTGGACATGTAAATCCTTTTCCTTGACTTGCAAATTCTGTACCTTCTTCGACTCCGGCTCGTACATCCAGATCCATCGATTGTCCAGTTATTAACTGAACTTTTTTCCTGCATCCTATCATTGCTTCAATTGGAGAAAGAATAATTGTTGTATATAAATCGTTTCCTCGACGAACAAACTTGGAATCTGGAGAAACAATAATTGTAACATTAAGATTTCCACGAAACATGTTAGGAATAGAATCGTCTCCTAAACCTTGATATCTAATAGTTGCGCCATGCTCCACGCCTTCCGGCACATTAATAACAACAGTTTGTGTTTTTCCGCTAGGTAGTGTATAACTAGCCTCCATCTGTTTTCCTTGATATGATTCAAGAAGCGTAATTTGGCACTGGATATTCAAATCTCTATTTCGTCGAACTTGTTGACGTCCGAAAATATCTTGGAAATCTGCTCCGAACGGAGAATGCTGACCAAAAATGTCGCTGAAATCTTGAAACCCGCCAGTTCCGAATTGTACTTGAGGTCCTCCTCTTCGCATTTGATCATATTCGGCACGTTTTTGTCCATCGCTTAGTGTATCGTATGCAACTGACACATCTTTAAATTTTGCTTGATCGCCGCCACGATCTGGATGATGCTTCATAGCGAGACTACGATACGCCTTTTTAATTTCGTCATCTGAAGCGTTTTCGCTTACTCCTAAAATTTCATAATAATTTTGCATATTTGTTCACTCAAAAAAACAGGTCAAGTAATATAGTATAATTATACTACATTAGTCCTGACCTGTCAAATTTTTGATTATTTGCCTTTCTTTACTGGCGGAATCGCTGTGCCTTCTACTTTATGATGCATCTTCATGTTTTTGCATTTTTCTTTGCCATTGATTACAACACAAACTTTCTTAACTTCGCCTTCTTTAAAGTCTTCAGCTGCCTTAGGTGCGTCTTTTGCTACTTCCTTAGATGCTTCTGCCTTTGCTGGTGCCTTGTCATGTTCACATGCGTTTGCTACGCTTACTGTTAAGAATCCTGTTAAAAAGATTGCTAATAAATGTTTCATAATTACTCCTATAGTGGTTCGTCAACTTGTGGTGCAGGCCCTGGCCCAAATGCTGTGTTTATTGGAGCCGCTGCTACTGGAGCAGGTGCAGTATAAACTGGAGCAGGCGCGACTGGTGCCGCAACCGGTGCTGGTGCTATCGGAGCAACTGGAGGTGCCATCGGTGCAGGTGATGCAGGCGGAGTCGAAACTCCATTAATCTTTTCTTGTGTACGACCGTATGCAGAAATACCTAAAATTGCACCCATCGATAAGTGATATAATCCACCGCCTTGAAGTGTAACTGCTTGCCACATATCAACATGCTGACCTGGGTTTAAGAATTGTAAAACATTATAAACGACTGGTCCGACAATGAAATCGAACAAACATGTTGCCATGTATGTCCAACCCATAAACGGGCGCCATTTTTCTGTAATTGAACTTTTTTGATCTTCCATAATTCGCTCCTTATGCTTATTAAATTGCTTTTGCTGCAATTGCTGCTATAGTAATTGCCGCGTTTACTATTGTATTTAGTTGCTTTTGTGCTGCTAAATCTGATGCACCTTCTAAGATTCTAGTTTGTGTTTCTAAATCTTGAAGCAATTCACCGTATTCGTCTGCATCTAAACTACCATTGTTAAAATTTTCTGTTAATGCTTTTGCTTGCTGAGCAATGCGTTGTAATTTCGGATCAGCAATATTTTCATATTGGCTCAATCCATATAAAATATCGTTAGTGGTACTCATCGAGGTTTATCTCCTATAACTTCTTGAATTGTATTTGCTGAATCTTCTATAGTAACAAGTTTGGTTTTACAATAAGTTTCGCTAATCTTTTTTGGATCAGCATACCTTTTATTTAACCCTTCTAACTCTTTAAAGATCTCAGCTGATAAAACACTTGCTTTTTCGTTATGCGGAATATGAGCTGTATAATTTTTGAACTCAACTCCTTTAAGGAACAAGTATTGTGCTACAGTATTCATTCTTTCTCTATCGGCACAATTTTGAACATTTGCTTCGGCGGTAGACTTAATTTGGTTGATCAATTGATATTCATTTGAATCAAACTTTGCCATCAAATATGCATCCACAACTGTACATCCTGTGAGAGGAAGTAATAACAAAAGAATTATCGATTTCATTTTATATCCTCAAAAATTTGATGTTGCGCTTTATACCATTCTTGCCATGCGATATACTTTTCCCTCAGCTCGTAATAACTTCCATAGTTACTATTAGCGTTTTGTAATAAATCGCTCAAGTTACTATCATTTTGTTGCAGAGGCTTTAGATCCGGAACCGGTTGCATTAGTACCGGAGGTGCCTCCGGGAATGCCATTTTTAACGGAACGGTTGTAGAGCACCCGAGCAACATCAGGCAACTTACACTCAGCATTAATTTCTGCCTTGTGTGCTTGAATAGCCTTTTTGTTCTCATGAACTTTTTCCTTAATAATTTTAATTTTTTCTACTACTTTTGTTTCTATTTGAACGTTGACTTCTTTTGATTTAGCTTCAGCTTCATCGAGTTTCTTTTGAACTTCCGCGACACGATTACGCCAAACCATTTCAGTATCATAGCCGCCCCTAAAATACATTCCTGCTATTATTAGTATCATAGATATTAATGTAATAGCAGGTTTGTATGGTATCAATATCGGAATAAAAAAACAACACCAAGATAAAATGAATAACCCTATACCTGTTATTAGTGTTACATCAATAATAAAGTATAAGAGGTTATCCGGAAACAGGTGTAGTAGAAACATTTTTATCCTTGTAATACGTGTACAGCATGACTATAGTGTTTCTTACGATCTGCAAGACCTATAGTTCCACCGTTAATTCTTTTAGTCATTGTTAAGATGTCGCCGTTGTCTGCATATTGATTAAGATTATTTGATTCCCAGAACCAACATGCTGATTGTACAGCACCTTCGAATGTTGAAAGATATTCTGTCACATCTTCAACCTCAAGCCCCATACTAGCAGCAAACCATGAATAGTTTTCCTTACCAGTTAATTGTATTAAACCTCTTCCGCAGTAACGGAATCCGTCACCACTTGCTTCGTCACCATTCCCCATACGATTAGCATAGACTTTATTTGCAATCTTTTCTTGTTGTCCTGCATACTGTGCTGCTAGTGCATCAGTTGGGAAATATTTAGGAAATACTTTTCTTAAAGTAGGCGCACGATAGTTTAAGTTTTCTTTTAAGAACTTAAAACCACCTGATTCATGGGCGCATTGTGCTAAAAATGCTGCTACACGAGGTGCTGTGTCGATTTCATAATTTGGTAGAATTTTGCTCAATGCTTCATACCAATTATCAAGATAAGGATTACCAGGAATAATCTTCGCTAGTTTATCCTTTGAAAAATTAAATTTAAATCCGTCGCTCATTATTTTCTCTCCAATGCTACGGCCCAGCCGTTATTTTCGAATACGAATGTGTTGCCAATTTTAGTAATGTTATAATTACCGATTGACTTAGTTAGATATATCACTTCGGAAATATCTTTGTGTTCTAACATAATAGGACCACGAATAGAATCATATACTTCGTGTTTTGGCCCGCTACTAATAATTTCAAAAGTTAAAGAATCTGCCCATAATTTTTTAAATGTGATAGATTCATTTGTTACACTAATTTCGTCGGAAATACTGTTAACAAAGAAATTACTGTAGTTATTTATGCTATGCTTTTCTGCTGAAACTCTGTATGCTTCGGAATCCATTGGAATAGCAGCTTCTAAATTTTCTAAACTTGCTTCAATACTTCTGAAACTTTTGAAATACCTGAATCTAAAATCATGTATTCCAGTAAGTTTTTCAACGCCATTTAATATTTCTTTGATTTGTTTTGCAGCATGCCTCGTTCTTTCGAGTTCTATGTAGACTTTATAAGTGCCATCGTCAGTTTCGCCCGGACTAACATCAGCATCTAACACATAATCATACCCCATTTCTATAAAATGTTCAAGATCTTTTGCAGGGTCTTCTTGTTCGACAGTGAAACTCATAGTAACAATATCGTCATCGTCTCCAATTTTACTTTTAAATGAATCGATTTCGAAAACTTTCTTAACAAAATGCCTTAAATCTTGTGCCCTTAAACTTTCATTAATCATTATATTACACCGCCTTGCATACCGCCTCCTGGAGCACCTCCAGCCATTCCTGGCATACCGCCTCCTGGAGCACCACCAGCCATTCCTGGAGCCATTGGGGTAGTAGGAGCAGGTGCTCCTTGTGGAAGTGCTGACGGTGAAGGTGCTGCACCTTCTAGCTTTTCGCCCTTTAATTTATCCATATAACCGCGATAGATGTCAAATGCTATCTTTTTTGGCATCTGTACTTCTACAATCCAAATTGGCTTATGATCGATCTTTCCTTTTTTAGTTCCTGGTCGATAATCTTCGGGAGTTTTGATTTTTCGAGGTTCAAGCAAGTGGCTTTTTTGATACTTAACTTTACAACCTAATTCGGTTAACCTTTTTGCTGCTACTGGATTAGGCATTTTATCGTGCGGCCACATAAACCCAGCAGTAATCCAATGCCTATCGACTTGTGGTCCGTAAGCTAGTTCACCATCGATCCAATTTTCGTAAACATACATGTCCATCTCGTCGAATACACGTTCAAAATCTTTTAAGATTGCCAGACTTGTATTGTTTTCGTAAATGTCGTCTATGTTTTTAATAACGTCTAAAATATCGTACATAATGATTCCCAGAATAACTTTTACTTATTTAGCTGGTTTAAAGACATATTCGAATATATTACTATCAGATTACTTTTTAAATAATCACTTAAATATATTGTAGGACCTCTGTAGTTATCGGGCGGTCACTACATGTCCTACTTTACTATTAGAGTAGGAGATATAAACTACATGAGTAAAAGAGTGAAAAAACGCTTTACGTCAGACGTTCAAGTAATCGACTTTCATCAAACATACCTTCCACCGAAGAAGTATCGTGTATCATTAGTGCCTCGAGGCGACAATCAAAAACAATATCTTAATAAATTAAAGGATGAAGAAAAAAGTATTCTGTTTGCGATTGGACCAGCAGGTACCGGTAAAACAATGTTAGCTGTGTTGCACGGTATTAAACTTCTTCAAGAAGGAATAATTGATAAAATTGTAGTTACAAGACCCGCCGTTTCTGTAGACGAGGATTTAGGATTCTTACCAGGTACATTGAATGAAAAGATGGCACCATGGACTAGACCTATTTTTGATGTGTTTGCAGAATATTATCAAAAGAAAGATATTGATAAGATGCTAGAAGAAGGAGTTATCGAAATAAGCCCTCTTGCATACATGCGTGGACGCACATTTAAGAATGCTTATATTGTTGCGGATGAAATGCAGAATGCAACAGTTAACCAAATGAAAATGTTATTAACTCGCTTAGGCGAAAATAGCAAAATGGTTGTAACTGGAGACTTAGCACAGGCTGATAGACTGAATGATAACGGTTTGATCAATTTCTGCACGTTACTTGCAGAAAATCCTGGATTAAAACATATCGATCTAGTACAATTCGATGCAAAAGACATTGAAAGACACGAAGCAGTCAAGGAGGTGCTCGCGATTTACGGTGACTAATAGTAAGTAAAACTTGAGGGATTAAGTTCCCTCAAGTTTTTCTACCTCGACTCCTGATGCTTTTAGGAATTTGACACCATCGTCGCTTCTATAATCAGTCCGATAGAAGACGCTAGTAATGCCAGACTGATATATGAGTTTGGCACAATCCAAGCAAGGACTATGAGTAATAAACATAGTTGCCATCTCCCCCGACTCAGTGCTTTTCGCCAATTTTGCAATAGCATTTGTTTCTGCATGTAATACCTCTGCATTTGATTTTAAATTATATCGACCTTTTTCATTTTCAAATGGCCATCTGTGGTCGATTTCAAGGGGATCTAACCATCCACCTGCATCACTGTCCATATAGACTTTATGTTCACAAGTGTTATCCCATCCTGCTGGCATACCGTTATAACCGATACTGATGATCCTATCGTCTTTTACAATGATTGCGCCTACATGAAGTCTTTCTGCATAACTTAATTCCGCAAATACTTCTGCGGTTTTCATATATGCTTGTTTAAATTTTTGTTTCATTAAAATATTTCTCTTGACGTATAATACGTCCGTACATTGCCTTAGCCCAATACTTGGCATCTTGGGTAGTTACTACTAATCCACATTCATATTCTTTAGGAGGAATAAACAGTTTATTAGTATCTTCGAATCGACCTTCAGTGATAGTATTAACCCAAATTACCCATTTAGGATTAAAATTCGATCTCATAATCGGTAATGGTGCTACAAAGTCACAAATAACAAACTCTTCAGTTCGAGTTTCGCTAAGATCTCGCATTCGTATACTTTGTCGAATACGTCCTTCTTCGCTAAAATCCCAATCGTTATAGTGTTCTCTTATAATATCGGCATTAAGCCAATATACAGTTCGATTATATGTTAGTAATAATGATACTAGTTCTGAAGCTAATGTAGTTTTTCCTGACCCAGGTAGCCCCATAATCAGGATCTTCTTCATAGATGCGCTAATCTAATTAAAGTAGCTGACATATTAATTTCTGGATCAATAATAAGTGCATGATCGACTAATCCTTGTTTAATAATAAGAATTGCTTGATCCTGAATCGATTCGTCACCAAAAATATCAACATGGTCATACAACCATCGATAAATCTCTTCCATTTCTTCGGGTTCAGCTTGACTACAAATCAACTTTCTAGCATCCGAAATTCTGCCTGATTGAAACAATTCGACCATTTCGGTTCTATAATCTGTACTAGCATCGCTTGATGCAGAGTCGATAAGTCTTCCTTTGACAGAATTTAATTGTAATGAATTAATGCACTTTCTTAAATCAGGATAATACTTTTGCACATACTGATCCAGTACTTCTAATTCAAATTCAACGTTTTCTTCAAATAAAATTGTTGCAACTCTTGCAGTGAATTCTACTACATCGGTCTTTTCGATATGAATTGACTGGCATCGACTATGCAATGCAGGAATAATTCTGTTTGGATAATTACAAGTTAAAATAAACCTAACTGAAGAAGAAAACTCCTCCATTAACGGTCTTAATGCAGGTTGTACAGTATGTAACCCCATATAATCTGCTTCGTCGATCAGAACAACTTTAAAATCGCCCATTGCCATAGTTGAACAAAACATGATCAACTTGTCAATCCATTCAATTTTTCGTCCTTCTTTACTACCATTGACATACATGATGTCGCAATCTTGTACTCCGATACTGTTTAAAAGTATCTTAGCTAGTGTAGTTTTACCAACTCCTGCATTACCGCTGAATAACAAATGTGGGATAGTACCTTCTGCAATCCAATCTTCAATCTTTTCTTTGAGATGCTCGTCTTTAAGAACGTACCCATCTAATGATTTAGGCCGATATTTCTCCACCCACAAATCTTTCATATAATCTCCTAAGTTAGTTAATTATGTATTATAAATGATAAAAACAGGGCCAGTCAAGCCCTGTTTAATTAGAATTCGAAATCAGTCATACCTGGACTTAGCGGTGTGCTATACGCACCAAACTCGAGATCATTTGGTTTTTGATCTGAGACTACTAAGATTCCATTCGGATCTATTCTAAATAATTCGATTTCTTCGCCAGTATCTTCGATAGTTAAATTGATACCACGAGTCCAACGTCCATGTTCGATTAAAATCCATTCTCCGACATTTACATCAGTTTGGTCAGGTCCGACGGCATACACTCGGCCCCATCGAGGTTTAACTCCTTCACTTTTACCATTATCACTTCTTAAAACAATGCCACTAACAGTTTTTTGTTCTCCGAAATTTATATCGGTAACAAGAATATGATCTAAAATTGCAGTGAAATTTTTAATTACTGTCATTATTACCCTCTGATTCTGTGTCTATAATAGTTTTTTTTGATGGCTTAACGTTAGTTGTTGTAGTAGTTTCTTCTTGTACAGGTTGTGAATTTCTAGTACTTTGTTGATCAGGAACATTGATATTTGATGCGTTTAGTACTTCTTCGCGTCGTCGAATGACTTGACCATTTGGTCCCAATTCGTCACCTCTTGCGTTAACACGAACATTACCTACAGCAACAGTCATTTCATTTTGCATTCTTAACTTATGCATGTCAACCGATCTTCCGTTTATTGCAGTCTTATATTCTGCTCTTTGTTGTTCTTTCATTCCCATAATCATCTCCTTTTGATTTCAATACTTATCTCAGGAATTCTCTCCAGTCTAAATTATATTTGATACTGTCAATTTGATGTACGCCTATTAAGTATAAGACATAACTTGCTACACTGGATCCTCTTCCAACGCCCCAAACTATATCGTGTTCTAAACACGTATCGACAAAATATTTTAGCCAAAATAGCAAATCCATCATTCCGTGTTTTATAAACTCTTCTAATTCTTCGCTAACTCGGTCACGTTGCTCGGTTGTTTCACACATATTATACAGACTTTGAACAAGATCTGGGCAATAATTTTCGGGCATGAACCAGTGTTGTTGATTTAACTTGTCAAATTCTTCAGTTGATATAATCTCTGGAAGGAAATCTTTAAGAAGAATATCTGCTGTACGTTCTAGTTGAACTAGATCTTTATCGAAGTCAACTGTAATGTCCGTAAGACAATCTACCTTACCTTGATAAAGTAGATTGAAAACATCTTGTGAATTGTAAATGGGATTAGAATATTTGTCTAGGCGCATGCCTATATTTTACTCGACATTTATGAGATTGTCAAGGTTTTTGTTACGATTTTCCATCATCTGTTGCCATTCAGCATGTCTTCGTACAGACAATTCTTGCTTATATGTTTCTAATACAAGTGTTATCTGATGTTGTAGTTCGTAACTACTCGTCGAAAAGTACTTCTTGGTCAAATCGTTAATCTTCGATTCAATTTCCGAAGTTTTAAGTTCGGATAAATTTGTAATCAGAGGATGCATTAGTACTCGCCTAAATAACGAACAAATACAGTTACTCCGCCGTCGATGGACCATGCTTCAATAACTTTAGTGTGACTAGAAGTACCAGTTGTTAATGCTGCAACAGCAGTACCATCTACGCCGCCGCTACCAGTAATCGTCACAGTAGGAGCCACTGTAGTATATCCGTCGCCTGGATTATTAGTATTAATGCCGAACAATCCAGATACTACAGTTAATCTAGCTCCAGATCCAGATCCTGTTATTGCAGTGACACTTTTGACTCCGAATACAGGAGTTGTTAACGGACCACCGTTAGTTGTTACATTAACTGCATAGATCGGACCCGTAGCACCATTTCCAGTAATATTTGCAACGGTAAATGTAACATTTGGATTGCTATTTAACACTAATACATCGCCAACAGCATAGCCTGTTCCTGCGCTGCCGCCTGATGGAGTTGCACTAACAACCTGATAGGTTGCAGCTAGGCTTGGTGGTGTATAATTTGTTAGCGGAGTTACTCCACTTAACGAAATAACCGCAGGAGTAGTATATCCTGATCCAGGAGTGATAACAGTAAGGCCTAAAAGAGCTTCACCGCCTACTGTAAATCCAGGAGTTCTTGTAAGTGCAGGTTGTACAGTAATCCCACCTGTTGATGAGGCAGTAAGCAATCCGAATATTGCACCTCCCGACGATGTACTAACAGTAAAAGTAGTACCACTAACGATGGTTAATACATAATAAATTGCACCTGCTACTAAGTTACCGATCGATCCACTAAACACCACAGGCATTTGTGCAGATAAGTTGCTTGTACTTGATACAGTGATATAGTTTGTCCCTTGTGCAGTTGCTGATACAGTAATTACTCCAACTGGTGTATTAG
>TBL_comb47_HYPODRAFT_10004081_pt1 | contig 16902 bp, 13 predicted proteins | sample TroBogypolimnion_40_FD_10682 | JGI IMG/M metagenome (IMG submission 10682)
TTAAGATCTTATGGTGGCTATAGCAACGGTGATCACCTCTTCCCATTCCGAACAGAGAAGTTAAGCCCGTTAGCGCCAATGGTACTGCAGCAATTGTGGGAGAGTAGGTCGCCGCCAATCTTTTATTAAAAACCTCACTAGTAATAGTGGGGTTTTTTTTTGCCCAAACATCTCCTAAATCCTATCCAATACTTTGATTTTGCTCTGTTACCAAAGAGAGAAGTTTGAAATTTTAGTTATAATTTCAATGAAATAATTACTTGCTTATAATGGGTATAGATATGTAAAATATTGAGCCTTTATTTATTTCACTTTCGACCCATATTTTCCCTCCAAGTATTTCTGTATATGTTTTTGCAATTGATAAGCCCAAACCAGAACCTTCATGTTGCCTAGTATTTGATACATCAACTTGCATAAATCGTTCAAATATTTTAGTATAATCATTTTTATTAATACCAACTCCTGTATCTTTTACAAAAAACATGAGAAAATCTGAATTATAATCTATTCCTAATTCTATATTTCCTGCATTTGTAAATTTAATAGCATTATCAATAATATATGATAGGATACTTATTAATTTTAATTTATCAGTATTTATATTTTCTATATTTGACGGTAAATTGTTTTTTATGTTTAAGACAAGTTGTTTATTTTCTGCGGGAGTTTTAAATTTATCAATTAAAACATTTATCAAATAATCAATATTTACTTTTGATATTGAAAGTTCTATTTTCTCAGCCTGAATCTGTGAGATTTCTACAATGTCATTTATTGTATTCATTAATCTATCAGCACTATAATTAATCATATTAACATATTCTTCTTTTTCCTCTTTAGAAATTGCGTCCTCAATTAACATAGATAGAAGTCCAATTATTCCATTAAATGGAGTTCTGATCTCATGCGAAATATTATTAAGAAATGCAGTTTTTAATCGATCACTTTCCTCAGCTTTTTCTTTAGCAATTACTAATTCTTTTGTTCTTTCTTTAACTTTTTCTTCCAAAATGTGATTTTGATTCTCTTGTTGTTGATAAAGATAACGGGTTTCAAGTAAATTATGTATTCTTAGATTTGCTTCAGTCAAATCAAATGGCTTAACCAGAAAATCTTTTGCACCGTTAGAAAGTGCCCGCTCCCTAGCTTCTAATGTAATATCTGCTGTTAATACAAGTATTGGTAAATAGTAAGCTATTGGAACTATTTCTTTTATTTGCTCCAATACTTCAAACCCACTTAAATGTGGCATCGCTAAATCCAGCAATATGATATCCGGTTGAAAACTTGACAACAAACTAACTACATTCCTAGGGTCTGTTGTGGTTTTAATATTTAGATATCCTTGAATTAAAAGTAAACCTTCAAGAACATCTATATTTGCTTCCTGATCATCAACAATCAAAATATTAGCATTCTTTAAACTAGCATCAATCATTTTCTTAATTTTAATCGTTTTGTTAATCGTTTTTATATAAAGTTAATTAATTAAATATTTATCTATTTCTTCTATAAATATAGTCAAATCAAGTGGCTTTGTTAAATAAGCTTTTGCTCCTGCATTTATTAGCTTTTTATTTTGGTTTGACATAGCATCAGCTGTAATAATTATTACAGGAATTGATTTTGTAGATTCATTATTCATTAGAAGGTTTAATACTTCGCTACCATGTATATCAGGTAGGTTAAGATCAAGTAAAATTAAATCAGGTTTGTTATCAATAGCTAATTTCACAGCTTCTTTACCATTAGTACTAGTTATTAGACGGATACTTGGACGCTGGGCTTTGAGTATATGTTCAACCAATTCAGTATTTGAATTATTGTCTTCTATATATAATATAGTACCTTTTTTATCTTCTAACTTAGTATCTATTCCAAAATAACCAGATTCTTCTGCTTTTTTTATTTGGTTTCCACTTTGAGGTAATTCAAACCAGAATGTACTTCCCTCTCCCTCTTTACTTTCAACACCAATAGTACCTCCCATTGCTTCAACTAGCTTTTTAACAACTGATAATCCTAATCCTGTTCCTTCAGTTGCTGTTTTATCAGCTCCTGCTCTTTCAAAAGGATTAAATAACTTTGGGATATTTTCATCCGAAATTCCTATGCCGTTATCTATAATTGAAATTCTTATTGGATCTAAATCAGATAGATTATGTGATATTAATTCAGTTTTTATAATTACTGAACCTTGAGTTTTATTATATTTAACAGCATTGTTTATTAAATTTATCAAAACTTGCTTTAATCGTTGTTTATCAGCTTTCACAAAAAGTTGATTGGTGGATGTTTCAATTAATTCTAATGTTATTTGTTTTTCGGCAGTATGGGGACGAACAATATCAATTGATTCCATTATAATGCCATTTATCTGTACCGGTTCCATTGATAAAGAAAGTCGTCCGGCTTCGATACGCGAGATGTCGAGAACTTCATTTATTAAATTCAAAAGATGCTTCCCACTANTTATATATGATTTACTCCTTTTTTTTGTCCTTGGTTAAGTTCTCCCATGCCGAGTAATTGAGCAAAACCTAGTATAGAATTCATTGGTGTTCGTAATTCATGGCTCATTCTGGATAGAAATTCACTTTTTGCTAAATTAGCTTGTTCAGCTTCTAATTTAGCTATTTTCATTTCTTCTTCAGCTTTTACTCTTACTTCTATTTCATTCTGTAAATTAGAATTAATTTCAGCTAATTGCAAAGTCCTTTCCTTAACTTTATTTTCTAGGTTTGCATTTAATTCATATATTTCTTGTTCAGCTTTTTTTCTTTCAGTTATGTCTTGTTTAATAGCTAAGAAATTAGTTATTATTTTGTTTTCATCATATATTGGTGTTATTGAAATAGATTCCCAATATAACTCTTCATTTTTCTTTTTATTAATCCATTCTCCGTGCCAGTTATCACCATTCAAAATAGTTGCCCATAAATCTTCGTAAACTGATTTATCTGTCTTTCCTGATTTAAGAATCTTTGGGTTATTACCAATTAATTCATCAATAGAATAACCTGTAGTAACTTGAAATGCTAAGTTTACATATTCAATTTTTGCATCCTTATCGGTAATTACTATCGAAACAGGACTTTGCTCTACTGCTAAATAAAGCTTTGTTAATTCAATATCTTTTAGCTTTCTGTCTGTAATATCGATATTTACTCCTTTTAATCCTACTAATACACCGTTTTCAAATATAGGTATCACATTATTTTGTAACCATTTTATACTACCATCAGACATAATTAATCGCATGTCAGCAATTTTTGGTTTATTTTCTACATAATCATTTTTTTGTAAGTATTCAACTACTGACAAATCTTCAGGATGAACTATACTAATACAATAATCATATAAATCATCTTTATGTTCATGTAGATTTAAACCAAGTAAAGTATAATAATAATCAGAACATTTAAGTTCATTAGTAATAAAGTTATGCTCCCAACTACCCAGCTTTGCAATTTCTTGTGCTTTATTTAATGACTCTTCACTTTCTTTTAAAGCTTTTTCTGCTTGTTTTAGCTCAGAGATATCTATTGCTGATGCTGCTAAATATTGTGGTTCGTTTTTATCATTATATATTACTGTAGCACTCATAAGTGTTGGGAACGTTGTCCCATCCTTTCTTACATGTTCAATTTCTTCTGAAGTAATGCTCCCTTCTATAAATAGTTTATCAATTAACTCTTTTAATCTCTTCTTTTGTGATTCATCTGTAAATATCCTTAGATTTTTACCTTCCAACTCTTTTGGTTCCCAACCATGCATTATAGCCAATGCTTCATTTGCATATAATAAATCACCATTCAAAGTTGATATGCCTTTTCCATAGCTAGCTTTATCAACAATAGTTTTAAATTTAATTAATTCATCATCTGCAAGTTTTTTCTCAGTTATGTCAATATTAACACCTCTGTAACCTGTAAAAGTTCCATAATTATCAAACATTGGTAAACCATTTGTAATGATAATTCTTTTATTTCCATCTTTTTTAGTGATTGTACTTATTAAATCTTTAATTTCTATATGTTTTTTTATTGTTTCCAGCGCTTGTATAAAGGTTAAATCTTGATCATTAGTATCCACTAATTCATAAAAGTGCATTTTATCAATCATTTCTTCAGGTGTATAACCAAATACTTCGATTGCTATAGAACTAATATAAGTAAATAATCCTTCCGCATCTATTTCCCATATAACTTCCTTACTTTGTTCTGAAATCTGTCGGAAACGTTCTTCACTTTTTTGCAGTTCATATTGTGTCTCTAATCTTTCGGTGATATCTTCCTTTACAGCCAAATAATTTGTTATTTCACCTTTAGAATCAAAGATAGGAGTAATATTAGATGACTCCCAATAAAATTCGCCGGTCTTCTTTTTGTTATGAAAAATTCCTTGCCAATTATTTCCGGTACTAATATTATCCCATAAAACTTTGTATTCTTCATCTTTTGTTTCTCCGGATTTTAAAACTCTTGGGTTTTTACCTATTAATTCATCTAAATTATATCCTGTGGTTTCACAGGCTTTAGGATTTGCATATACAATATCCCCATCAATATTTGTAATTACTATACTTACCGGACTTTGTTCCACTGCTTGCGAAAGTTTTCTAATATTTCCTTCTGCTTCTCTTTGTTGTGTTATGTCTCTCCATGATACAAGTAATGCCTGACCTCCATCATAATCAATAGCTGATAAATTTATTTGAGTTAAAAATATAGTTCCATCAACTCTTTTTATATACCATTCAAACGAATGCTTTCCACTTTCAAAAGCTTCTTTATTAACTTCATCTACGTATTCTATAGATTTTTTGCCATTAGGCTGGTATTCCGGTGATATTTCAGGAGGTGTTTTACCAATAATTGCTGAACGATCTCCACCTATTAATATCTCAGCTGCTCTATTACAATCAATAAATACCCCATCTTTAACTATCAAATATCCATCTGGTGATTCGTAAAACAATGCTCTATATTTTTCTTCGCTTTCAGTTAAAGCGTTTATTGCTTCAATTCTTTTATTTTCAGTTTCGATCGAATCTAATGCGAAATTTATGTTTTCAACTACTTCTTCAAGCAAATTAATTTCTTCTTGATTGAAATTGTCTTTAATCGAAGAATAAATAGAAATCACTCCAACTACTTTCCCAAACAATTTGAAAGGTAATGCTATTGATGAACGATAATTACGTTTTAGAGCTTCTTCTCTCCAAACAAGCATTCTTGGATCGTTTTCAAAGTCATTACAAACACTATATTTGCCCTCTCTTATTGCGATGCCGGTTGTTCCTCTACCTTCGGGGGTATCTTTTATTGATATCGATTTTATAACTGATAAATATCCATCTTCTTTCCCATAATGATAAACAGGCTTTACTATTTGTAAATCTTCATTTATCATTCCTAATCATGCCATTTCAAATTTACCGGTATCAATAATAATATCGCAAACTTCTTTCAATAGTTTATCTTTATCTTTTTCCGTAACAATTGTTTTATTAATTTCACTTATAACAGATTTTATACGTTGTACATTATTAACTCTTTCTTCAGCTATTTTCTTTTCTGTTATATCTCTGGTTACAAACACCATGTTTATTGGTTGCCCGTTTTCATCTTTAATAAAATCACCATTAACATTTATATCTATCGTACTACCATTTTTCTTTACTCCTTTATAATCCTCTGCTCCCCAAAGCTCACCACCAAACATTTTCTTGAGATTGTTGGCAGCTCTTTCATGATCCGAAACATCAATAAACTCCAATAACGATCTATTTTTAAAATCATCAGAACTGTCATAACCAAACATATCTAATGCTTTGGGTGATACCAAAAGAACTTTTCCTTCCAGATCAGTAATAGTAATTACATCAGGTGAAGCATTGATTATTGACTTGTATTGTGCTTCACTCTGTTGAAGTGCAATTTCTGATTGTTTCTTTTCAGTAATATCTATTAAAGTGCCTGATCCTCCTTTAAAAATACCATCTTTAATAATTGCTTTTGTTGAGAAATGTAACCATTTAATTTCACCCGACTTTGTAGGTACTTTGTAGTCATTTTTCAATTCTTGGGTTTCTCTAATCTCTAGTAATCTTTGTGCTAAAAAGTCAGCATTACCACCTACAAACTGATTGTATTCTTTCCCAATTATTTCTTCATGTTTATACTCCAATAGTTTCTCAATATTAGGGCTTATATATGTTATTATTCCTGTATTATCTATTTCGTAAATAACATCATTTATATTTTCAATTAAATTTCTGTATTTGTTTTCACTTTTATCCAGATCAATTATCATATTTTTACTTACATAATTATATGCTAATGCTGCAATTATTGCTATTACTATTGATAAGATAAATATTATTGTAAAATCATGCAATAAAGATTGATTTATTTCTTCAACATCTATTTCGCAGCTAATACCCCATTTTAATTCGGGAATATAAGTATAAGCAGAATAAACTGCTTTATTTCTGTAATCAATATCTTGTATAAAACCGCTTTGTCCGGCTAATGCTCTTTTTACAGCTTGTGGTTTGTAGTTATTAATTGATTTTGGTGTTAATCTTTTATATTCTAGATTCCGCTGATCTATTAAAAAATAGATACTATCTTTTACTTGTTTAAATATGGTAAATTCATTTGTTTTCCCTATCCCTTTATAATTTTGGTTAGTTATCTTTAATAAATCTGTAATAGTATCCTCAACATGGTTGTGAATATATAATGTTTTAATACTTGCAACTCTATTGTTTAATAATTCTGTAAGATTAAACTGTACATCTCTTTTAGCTGTTTTATCAACCATATAATATGCAATTCCTATCACAGCAAAAGCAACAAAAATCATTATAAGTAATGTATAACCAAACCTGTATTTAATATTCATAACCGTAAATTATATTTTACAAAAATAATAAAACTTTTCGTTTATATATAAACTAGTCCATAAATTTAAGATTTTGAAGAATTAACGTATCGTTAACAAAATAAAAAAAATAAACACCTCTATTGTGAATATTTAATTCTACTTTTACAAAATATTAGTAATAACAGTAATTTTAGAAGATAAATAGAAAGATAATATATAAATAGTAGTAGGTCCCGATAGGGCAAGCTCTTAAACTCCCGCTACCATCCAGCAAATGATAAAAGCCGTTTAGCAGTTTTAATCCGTTTAATTTTTAAATAAAAATAAACAATTTTAAACTTAATAAAAATGGTAGTAATTAAAAATTCATTAAAAATCAATGCAGCTGTTGCTGCAATTGTAAAAAAAGAACGTAAACCTCATTCCTTTTCGGGCTTTATAAGTAGCGGAACTAAATTAATAGCAGAAATAACTGCTATGGGGATAGACTATAATCCTGCTAATACAGATATTACGTTAGTTAATATTAACCTGATACAGCTAGGTATTGTTAGCCTCAATAACAAAGAAGTAACTGTAGCTGATTTAGAAAAGGAGTTTTTGCTTAATCGTAATGGTAGGTATAAAGAAATGCCTACAATGCGAACGGGGCTTTTAAATGCTTTTAAGGCTTGTAAGGACGTTACTAAGGAACAGATTTTAATTGCTACTAATAAGGGTAAAAAAGGTAGCGGAATACGTATAAAATCTTTAAAAGTTGTGCCTCTACTTGCGGCTTTGATAGATGGTAGTGCTGATGTAATTGGTTCGGAAATAAATGCAATAAGGAGGAATTCAGTTTCATTTCAGGAATTTGGCGAACAAACAGGGAGCTTTTTTGATATGATGACTTATATTACGAGTCAAGGTTGTTATATTACTAATGAGGAGCAGTATAAAAAAGAAACTTTAACAATTTATTATGAAAGTTTGGGTACTTTGAATTCGGCTGCAGAAAATGCAATATCAGAGACTAATAAAGCTCGTAAATTGAGAAATGAAGCCTTTTTTAATAACACAACAGGAGCACGTTTTGTTTATACACAGGCAAAGAGTTATATTGCAGGAAAATTTGGTTTTAAAAGTGCAGAAAATCAAAAAGTAAGGAAATTACCTTTTCCTAATTTAATATCTAAAAAGCTTAGGACTCCCACAACGAATTACTAATAAAGAAAACCTATAGTAAAATGTTTAAATTTATTTGACTTTACAAATCGGATTCGGTAGTTTGTTTTACCCAATTCGTTTTATGTTTTACCCAATTCGTTTTATGATTTACCCAATTCGTTTTATGTTTTTAGGATTCGGTAGTATGTTTTTAGGGTTCGGTAGTATGTTTTATGGATTCGGTAGTATGTTTTTAGGGTTCGGTAGTATGTTTTATGGGTTCGGTAGTATGTTTTTAGGGTTCGGTAGTATGTTTTATGGATTCGGTACTTCTCTAATTGTTTTACTAATGAGCGGATTAATATAATATGTAATACTTTTAATATTTAATAAATAAATAGGGGAGGATGAAAAGTTGAGAACAGGAATTACCTTTATTAATCTTCGATTTAAACTTATTACTAACAAAAAAGACGCTATCAAATTAATGATAGCGTCTTTTTTTATTAAAAATTATGTGTTAATATTGTCTTGCGTTATATATTATTTATACATCTCGCTATGACAATCCATACAATTAGTTTCTTTCCAGGCATCACCTATATCAACAGGATGTTCAAAGCCTAATGTAGCATTAATACCTGTATAATTTAATGCTTTTGATTTGCCTTGAGATACTATGGTATGACATAAATTACAGTCTTTTGAAATTTTCTTTCCTGTAGATGTTACAAATTTATCATTATGACATCTAAAACAACCATTACTTTCCAAATGACCAATATGACGAGGATATACACTATAAGTTACTTTCATTTCGGGGAAAGCATTTTTAGAGAATTCCGTTTTTACTGCTTCAATACCTGCCAAAATATCTTTGCTGTATTGTTTGTAAACTGCCGGATATTGATCCATATAATATTTAATAATCTTACTCTTAATACCATTTAATGAAGAGTCGGTTGTAGAATACATCACTTTAAGTGCATCCATAGCAGCAGCTTTAAACCAAGGAATGGCAGCATATTTAGGTTGTGCAGTAAGTAAATTGTTAACATATCTGGAAGGAGAACGGAATTCATGTGAAGGACGGTTATGACAATCCATACAATCCATTGTTCTAGGCTCTAATTTAGTAATTGCATCCGGTTTTAATTCTACATCACTATTTTTATAGATTAATTCTACACCGGTTTTTTTATTAGTTTTCTTAACCCAATAAATAACATCATGCTTAGCATTGGTTTTATATTCAATCTTATAATCTGGATTAATATGCCAGTGAATACCTTCGGTTAATCCTAAAGATTGATGGCTTGCGCCAATTTTCATATTTAAAGTAATATCCCATTCTGTATTTGCTGAATCAGCAAGAAAATATTTTTCATTGCGCAAAGCATTGGTATAAAACTTTTGTGGCCAGTGGCATTTTTCGCAAGTTTCTCTGGCAGGACGCAAATTTTCTATCGGAGTAGCAATAGGACGTACGTAAGTATTTAAAGTGTATTTAAATATCTGACGCATCCCCGACATCTTTGACTTTACATAAAAATCAGCACCTTCGCCAACATGACATTCTGCACACTTTACTCTAGCATGAGGAGAATTTTGATAAGCTACATACTCCGGTTGCATTACTTTATGGCAAAGTTTTCCGCAAAACTCTACTGATTCAGAATAATGAAATGCTTTATAACTACCCACAACAGTAAATATAATAAAGAATACAGATATTACTGAGAATATCAATATTGCATTTCGGGTTTTTGAATCACGAAGATTTATAACCAATAGTTTATCATCAGATATTTTAACACCGCTTTTAATCTTTTTATTTCTAATATACATCCCTACAGGAATAATTATATGTCCCATAATTAGGAAAGCAGGGGTAACAATAAATGCATAAAGATCAAAATATACATTGTCTATCTTGAAAAAATAGATCTGAACTACAAAAAAGATTAAAGTAATCCAGGCAATTCCTGCAATAATAGTACCTAAATAGGTAATGTTGTTGTAATACGAACGTGGTAATTTCATTGTTTGTTATTGTTATTAATATTTGATTTCTAAAATATAATGTTTCTTTTAAGTATTGTTATACTGATATACTTTTAACAGCACAAAAGTATATAAAAATCAATTAATATAAAATCTTTTTTTAGGTTTACTGATATAAATCAATAAAATATAATATAAATATTAGGATTTCTATAACTTTTAATCTTTGGTTTCAATTTAATTATTGCTTATCAACTAATTAATAATATATTTTTGTACTAATTAAGAAAACATTTGTAAATAGTGCATAACATGGTTTATTTTTCTTAATTTTGCTGTTTAAAAATGAATTAACAATAATTACATGACAGAAGTAAAGGAAATCCCTTTTATTGACATACATACACATAATAAAGTTAAAACAGAAGGAATTACAGTCTTTAATATCTTAAATGAAAATAATGCAGTTGCAGATGAAGAAAACTTGTATTATTCATTAGGAATTCACCCCTGGTATATTGATGATATGACAGTTGAAACACATTATGAATTTATCAAAAAATATTTAGATAACGAAAAAGTAATTGCAATAGGTGAATGTGGGCTTGATAGATTGGTAAAACCTCCTTACGAAATTCAAAAGGAGATTCTTGTATATCAACTCCAGCTTGCTGAGAAGATGAATAAGCCTTTGATTATACATTGTGTAAGGGCTTATGAAGAATTAATTGAGATTAAAAATGAATTAAAGGTTAAGCAACCTATGATTATTCATGGATTTAATTCGAGCCCGCATGTTAGTGATATGTTGATTAAAGCAGGTTTTTATCTTTCGTTTGGAAAAGCTTTGCTGAAAGATGGTTCAAATGCTGCAAAGATTATCACTAAATTTCCTATCGGAAGAATTTTTCTGGAAACAGATGATAGTAATCGTTCCATTATTAAAGTATATGAAAGAGCGGCTTCATTATTAAACATTAAAGTAGAGGAACTGAAGTTAACTATATTTAATAACTTTAATAAAGTTTTTATTAAATGATAACTGAGGGGTGGTCATCACGAACGGAACAATTAATAGGCAGCGAAAACTATACAATATTATATAATGCTCATATATTAATTGTAGGTTTAGGTGGGGTAGGGGCTTATACTGCTGAACAACTGTGTAGAACAGGCGTTGGTAAGTTCACTATTGTTGATGGTGACACTATTCATCCTTCAAATAGAAACAGACAATTATTGGCATTAGTAAGTACCGAAGGCAAACCCAAAGCCGAATTAATGGCTGAACGTATGCGAGATATTAATCCTAATGTTAACATCGAAATTATATCAGAATTTGTAAAAGAGCAACGTTTAATAGATATTATGGAGGCATCTAAATATGATTATGTTGTTGATGCAATTGATACCCTATCACCCAAAATATATTTTATATACAATGCTGTTTCAAGAGGTCTTAAGTTAGTAAGTTCGATGGGGGCAGGAGGTAAATTTGATCCTATACAAGTTCATATTGCCGATATTGAACAAACTTACATGTGTCCTCTAGCTGATTCATTGCGCAAACGACTTCATAAACTAGGTTTGTATTCAGGTTTTAAAGCTGTATTCTCTACAGAAAGAGCTAATAAAGATTCAGTGATACTAAGCGATAATGAGCCTAATAAGAAATCTTCAGTTGGCACAATATCTTATCTTCCGGCTTTGTTTGGTTGTTGTTGTGCATCAGTTGTGATAAGGGAATTGTTGGGTCAGGAGGTTAAGAGTGATTTACATATACCTCATAAAGTTAAAAAGAAGATTAAAGCAGCATCTATTTAATAGGATCTTATTATGAAATTGGATAAATCTTTTTACTTACGTGATGATGTTGTGCTAATAGCAAATGACTTGTTGGGGAAATATCTTTTTACTAATATTGGAGGTGTAATTACAGGTGGAATCATTACCGAAACAGAAGCTTATGCAGGCATTACTGATAAAGCTTCACATGCTTATAATAATAAGAAAACTCAACGAACCGAAATAATGTTTCATGAGGGGGGTATTGCTTATGTTTATCTTTGTTATGGAATGTATTCGCTGTTCAATGTGGTAACTAATGTAGATGGTATTCCTCATGCAGTACTTATAAGAGGTATTAAACCTGTTGAAGGTCTTGAGGAAATTAAGAATCGTGTTAAACAGAATGATTTTGATAAATATCGTTTAAATGGGCCGGGTAAATTGACTAAAGCTCTCGGTATTCATTACTCATATACCGGAACTGATTTAAATGGAGCTACTATCTGGCTTGAAGATAGAAATTATTATGTTGATAAAAATAATATTATTATTACTAAACGAGTGGGTGTAGCTTATGCTAAAGAAGATGCACTCCTTCCTTATCGTTTTATACTAGATATTAAATAACTTACAAATATGAGAAGTGAACTGAGTTTAGATATTAAGAAAGATTTGTATACTTACATTGCTAATTTTATTTCGGATAATAAAAGAAATAAGTTTGATGAATTTATTCATAACCGAACAAGATACCTGACAGTTGTATTGGAAAATATCTTTCAATCGCAAAATGCCAGTGCGGTATTACGCACATGCGATTGTTTCGGCATTCAGGATGTACATATTATAGAAAATGAACATAAATACGAAATTAATCCTGATGTAGAATTAGGTTCAGCTAAATGGTTAAATCTTAATTATTATAATGAGAAAGAACATAATACTTTGGATGCTATAAATGCTTTACGCAATAATGGTTATCGTATTATTGCTACAACTCCTCACAAAAATGATTTGTTACTCGAAGATCTTCCAATAGATAACAAAGTAGCGTTGTTGTTTGGCACCGAAAAAGATGGCTTGTCGGATATAGCTATTCAAAATGCAGATGCTTATGTAAAGATTCCTATGTATGGATTTACCGAAAGCTTTAATATATCAGTATCTGCAGCATTGTCTGTTTTTAATTTAAGCGAGAGAATCAGAAAATCAACTATCAATTGGCAATTGACCGAAGAAGAAATTGTAGATGTAAAAATAAATTGGGCAAGTAATGTTTTAAAAGACTCTGAACGTATAAAAAACAACTACTTAAGAGCAAAGTTTGATTTATTATAAAAAATAAATCATTATTATACTTCATTAATAAGAAATTTATAGTATCTTTACCAAATTAATTCAATGTAGTTTCATTCAAATTTATATCAGATATGGGAAAAGGCGATAAAAAAACAAAAAGAGGCAAGATCATACAAGGAAGTTATGGTGTTTCTCGCTTAAGAAAGTCAAACAAAGTAGTATCTAAACTACCTGCTGACAATGTAGTAAAAGTAAAAGCTGTAAAAGAAGTGGTAGTTGAAGACGAAGCAAAAGAAGTTAAAAAAACTACTGCTCGCAAAACCACTAAAAAAACCGAAGAACCTACTGCTGAAGCTTAGTTACAGCTAGGTAGCTACAACAATTGTAGTGTTCCGGTTTTTTTAAAATAGGATGCTTGCCACATTTCTAATGTTTGCAATCTTACTATTTAGTATCTAAACCTTATAAATAAAGCCTTTCTGTATATATACACAGAAGGGCTTTTTAGTTAAAGATGTATTGAAATAGGATCTTCAACTTAGCTTTGAGGTTCTATTAAAATACTTTTATATTACTTATCTATAATTAATTGCAAAACTTTTTGATAATTAAAACATTCTATAAAACAGTTTTATGGTAATTAAATTCATTAAACTATAAAATTAGATTTGAAAACTAATAAATAAAAGCAGAATTCCTATTATTAAAACCTCTTAATAGTTCACAATCTTACCATCCGAAAGTTCAATAGTACGATCGGAGGCTTTGGCAGAATCTTTTATAATAAAAATTAGTGCTTATTACCAGTGTTATTTTGAATAACCTTGACATAAAGTCAGTTTTTTAAAAAAAGCTTTATTAAAAATTACATTCATTGCAATAATAAATCTTAATGTAGGTTATGGCAGTGTTTAAACTGTATTTAATTCAGAAAGTTTTCCATAAATAAATCTAAATTTATCACACAATTCAAAAATATCTTTACCGTTAAAAATCCTAAATTTACCGATTAATTAATGAAGCGATGTCCTTTTTTAGAGTACTTTTGCAAAATAATTTGTTTATGAATGTATGTATATGAAAGAAGCTAAAAATAAGCACAAAAACAGTAGACCCGACAAGTCAAATATCTTTAGTATCCTAAAACCATATTCTGGCATGATTGTCTTTTTAATCATTATGGCTTTATTAAGTAATGGTATAAATTTGCTGATACCTAAGATTATTGGACGTAGTATTGATGCTTTTTCTGCTAAGCAATTTGATGTAAAATTGGTTGTAATCGAATTTCTGGGAGCAGCAATCGCTATATTTGTATTTACATATCTTCAAAATATTATTCAAACATTCGCTTCTGAGCGGGTAGCTAAAGATTTTCGAACAAAGATTTCCGAAAAGATTTCGCGACAAAATTATACATATATTATTAAATCTAACCCTTCGAAATTGCTAACAAATCTTACCTCGGATATCGATTCTATAAAAATGTTCGTTTCGCAGGCTTTTGTTGTCATTATTTCTTCTTTATTTGTAATAATTGGAACTTGTATTTTGCTTATTACAATAAATTGGAAGCTTGCAATAGCAGTTATATCAATTGTTCCAATAATAGGTGGCACTTTTTTTATAGTGCTTCGCAAGGTAAGGGTTTTATTTAAAAGAGCTAGAGAAATTATTGATTTACTAAATAAAGTTATCAACGAAAGTATAATCGGCTCAGCATTGATAAGGGTTCTTAATTCGCAGCAACCAGAGAGTATGAAGTTTTTGGAAACTAATATGGAATCTCGCAATCTGGGGCTTTCAATCCTACGTATGTTTGCTACACTTATTCCTGTTATTATGTTTGTGGCCAACCTCGCAATAGTTACAATATTAGCACTTGGCGGACATTACGTGGTAGTAGGAAAGATGTCGTTAGGCGATTTGGCTGCGTTTAATTCTTATCTTTTCCTATTAATATTTCCTATTCTCATGATTGGTTTTATGAGTAATATTATAGCTCAGGCTTCGGCATCTTACCAAAGAATATATGATGTTTTAGATGCTCCAGAAGTTGAAGATAATGGTACAATTAATACAAAAATAAAAGGAGATGTTATTTTGGATAATGTTTGTTTGTTTTATGATAAGAAACCTATCCTTAAAAATGTTTCTTTCAATGTAAAAGCAGGGAGTCATACTGCTATTATTGGGCCAACTGCGGCTGGTAAGAGTCAGTTGTTGTACTTGTTGAAGAATCTTATTCCTCCAGATTCGGGCACTATTAAAATTGATGATGTAGATATAAAAGAATACACAAAAGATATATTTCATAGCCAGATTGGTTTTGTTTTTCAGGATAGCGTTATCTTTAATATGAGTTTGAGAGAGAATATTGCTTTCAATGATTCTGTCACGAATGAATCTTTAGAAAAAGCTATAGCAACTGCTGAACTTACTGACTTTATTGATTCGTTGCCCGAAAAGTTAGATACTATTGTTTCGGAGCGTGGCACAAGTCTATCGGGAGGTCAAAAGCAACGAATTATGCTTGCTCGAGCTTTGGCAATTAATCCTAAAATATTATTATTAGATGACTTTACAGCAAGAGTAGATCATAAAACAGAGAACAAAATTATATGTAATTTGTATGCAAATTATCCTGATTTAACATTGATTTCAGTAACACAAAAGATTTCTTCCATAAAGAATTTCCAACAAATAATATTGTTGATGGAAGGCGAAGTGATTGCTTCAGGCACCCATCAAGAATTGAAAGAAAGCTCTCCTGAATATGCTCAAATTAATAACTCCCAAAGAAGCACCCACCATTATGAACTATAATTTAAGCCAGAATCAGGAAAAAGAGGAGAAAAAAGTATCAATATTTGTTTCTCTAAAGAAATTAATTGGTCTTATTGGTAAAGAACGCCGCAATTTTATTATGGCTTTTGGTGCAATTGTTATCAATGCCATTTTAAGTTTGCTGGGTCCTTATCTTGTTGGCCACACTATAGATGCCTATATACAAACCAAACAATATAATGGTGTTCTTTTGTTTTCGGGCATCATTCTAGGGCTTTATATTGTTGCATTTTTTGTAAATTATGCACAGATGTTGATGATGGGTGGCATAGGGCAAAGGATGTTGTATAGTTTGCGTAATGCGTTGTTCAATAAACTCCAAGAACTACCTGTTGACTTCTTTAATCAGAATAAAGTTGGAGATCTTATTTCGCGTATAAATAATGATACTGATAAGGTAAATCAGTTCTTTTCGCAATCGTTGATGCAGTTTATCGGTAGTATTATCACGATGATAGGTGCCGGTATATTTCTGTTGAGTATTAATCTTTGGGTAGGATTAGCTGCGTTGTCACCTGCCGTAATTGTATGGATAATTACAAAGATTCTTTCGCCATGGGTAAAGAAACGCAATACTGATAGTATGAAAAGTACTGGCTTTTTGAGTGCCGAAATACAAGAAAGTCTTGCCAATTTTAAAGTTATTATTGCTTTTAATCGTAGCGATTATTTTAGAAAACGTTTTGAAATAGCCAACAAACAAAATTATACTAACTCTATTAAGTCGGGGATTGCTAACAATGTTTTTACCCCCATTTATACTTTGGCTGCTAATTTGGGTCAGCTGATAGTTCTTGCTTTTGGTATTTTTCTTATCCTTAAAGGGTATTTTACTATTGGTTTGCTTATAAGTTTTATTTCTTATGTAAATAATTTTTATCATCCTTTGCGTCAGCTTGCTGCTTTGTGGGCAAACTTTCA
>TBL_comb47_HYPODRAFT_10004082_pt1 | contig 16899 bp, 12 predicted proteins | sample TroBogypolimnion_40_FD_10682 | JGI IMG/M metagenome (IMG submission 10682)
TGAGCTCTCGNTTGATTCCAGCGCCCTCCCAGGGCAAACTGAAAGCTGAGCGCCAACTTAGCTCAGTTGGTAGAGCAGCTGATTCGTAATCAGCAGGTCGCAGGTTCGAATCCTGTAGTTGGCTCCAAGCAAAAAGGCCCGTCACCACTAGGTTTCGGGCCTTTTTCTTATCCTGATTTTAATGAATTTCTCTGTGTCACTCTGCGTGTGTAAGTGTTGATAATCGTCGGTCGGTACACTCATGCGGTGTGTATAGGGTTGGCTTGGAATAGTCCCTGCTAACCCTCGTGGACTACCTATCCTTCCACGTATGGCCTGCCACCAACCTCATCAAAAACGCCCATTCTGGCCGCCTTCGTATGTGCAGCCAAGGAGAACGGTCATCCTTGGGAGAATGGGACTGAAGAACCGAAGTGCCGTCACGGCTTGATCTGGAGGCTGCGGGATCTCGGTCTTTGGCCGATGCCCGTGCCCAAATACTTCGGCCTCAGGGATTGACCTCCAAACCCTATAAGATGAAGGGTGGCCTTGGTCCTTGTGAAATCATTTTGTGATGTCAGCAAGTAGTTCTGGGCTTTTGTGGTGAATTCCTCCCACAGCTGACGACACTTAATAGGCCTCCATCTGCTCATGCAGGAACGGCATCAAGAATTTCTGTAGTACGGCTGGCTGGGCTATTGGGTCCAGCCAGGCCACCCCGGTCATCACCCTGCACTCTCAGAGCTCGTATCGTTCTTTTTCGTGGGTCATTGGATGCCTTTCTGGACAGAACCAGGAAAGCCCACAGAAGCCCCCCTTGATGTTCTGGACCCTACGCTGGGTCCAGAACATCAAGGGGGGCTGCCCTTTGAGAATTCCCTACTTTTCTGGTTCGGGAGCGGCGACTAGGGCAGCCAGGGGATAGTTTGCGGTCTGGGCTTTGTTTCCCTCAAACCAATGGCAGCGGTATTGTTCGCCCATCAATTGGTCCCCTAGAGTCATAAGTGGACCCCCTGATTTCAATATCACCAGATCACCAGTTTTCAGTGCCATGGCTTCTCCTTTGCAACATGATTTCATCCAGTGTATCTCGTTTTTTTGGTCTTGATTTGGAAATGGGTAGATTCGATCTCCTGAAGAGCTTCCCCACGATAAACATGCCTATCGTGCCCCCACGGATGGAGCTCAGCTTGCGGTGGGACCTTTCTCTTTAGATCGCACATCTTTGCGGCTTCCTAACTGTCTCGAAGTGCTGGGCCTCAGATAAAACCCACGTAATTGGCTCAATATTGTATAGAGCAGAAGCCAGTCTAGTGTCGCTAATGTAGCACAGCATCCTTTCCTGATTGGGCCCCTTGTCCGCGGAGACGCCATTCCTCGATCTGGCGAAATTGGTTTTTAAACCAACCTCTGCCTAATTCTTTACGAAGCTCATTGATCTTCCAGCGATGCTTGCAGCGTCCGAGCGGCTTCCCTACCCCACATGGGCATGGCCTCTTGTTCGCGACTCGCCTTCGCAAGGAGGTTAGAAACACCATCGACATTGCGGCTTGGTCCTCGCTTGTACCAAACAGATCCACAAATTCCTTGAGCACCCCCTTCATACCGTGGTCAAGTTCCCCCATAGGCACTGTCTGGTGCCTTTCGAAGTAGGACCGCTTGTACAGGTAAGGCACCACCAGGACCTTGACAAAGTTGTCCATAGTCTTGGCTCGAATTGTCATCAATCTCACGGTTGTTGGAGATCCCAGACAAAGGGATTTCCCGGGATTTCTGTGCCAGTCCTGAGGAATCCGGCCCCCAGTTTCCAAAACTAGAGGTACCTCCTCCGGGAAGGCCGGTGGGATGGATATCTCCAACTCGTAATTATCTTCGATTGTCTCAAATCCATTGATGAAGGCAGTAAATCTGATTCTTCCGGTAACACGGATAGATTCATCGCGGGACGGCGCAAGGCGAAGCCCTGGGTGCGTTGTTAGCAAGGAATCGATCCCATGCCCGACCAAGTGCATTCTCATTTACCGACGCCGACTCCAAGGCTGTGCGGCCTGGTGAATGTGAATGGCCGGTGCGGTGGCAACCGTCGCAGAACCGCGGCTCATATTCCAACCGGCTGCAATCATCGATTTCCGTAGATCGTCGTTCACCTTGATCCCAAATTCTTTCCCAAGCAGATCAGTCATGGCCAAATCGTCGAGGTCCCCACTCAGGGCGTCGAGATCCGTCTTTGCCCGAGCAACCCAGAGACGGAAGGATTTTTCAAGTCGGTGATCCTTCTCCCAGCGATCTGTGAAGTCCTCCTTGGGGTTGAGCGGATTGGGAACTCTTGGGGCTTCTGGACGTATCAACCCCGGCATCCGGGTAAGGATGCCATCCAGGGCTTGGAAGAGGTCAGCTTCTCCGCCATAGGCCAGCGCGGCCAAGGTCGTGATCAGAACAGAGACCGGCCTCAGGTCCTCCTGGTCCTTGAACACCATGTCCCGGTGGCGTTTGAGGACCTGGACCGCCCGTTGGAGGGGAGTCTTCCACTCATTGGCCGGAACGTCATCGATAGAAGCCACTTTCCGGTCCGAGGCAATCTTAATCAACTTCTCGGGCCCGACCGTTTTCATCCGCTGGAAGAACCATTCGGCGAAACCCTCCGTGTTGCTACTGGGCCAGTCCGGATCGATCAATTTGAAATTCTGGTGACGGTCATCGGTGATGGCGATAGCCATGGTTGCCCATTTTTCAGGAACGCCTACGCTCATTAGAGCCTGTATGAAATCGGGGCTTTCCGGGATGCAGGGGACGACATCCATGTGGAAGCCCACTTCGTCCGCGTAATGCAGGCGCCAGCAGCGGTGCTTCGCTTCAGGTTTCTCCTTGAAGGACTGGGCCCGGGCGTAGGAAGCGATCTCGCCACCAAGCAATTCCTTGATCTGTTCCTGGGTGTAATTCGACTTGGACAGGTTCACTTGGCACGCCATGTCCAGGTCGAAGACGCCACCTTCGGTAATCGGCTTGATGACCGTTCCGTAGCGGAAGGAGCCCTGCGGGAAGACCTCGGGTGCGAGACCAGCCACGGCCGACCCGTCACGATGAAGCCATTCCCCTACAGATCGATAACGATTTGCGGCCTTTTGGTAGTAGGAAGTGGGAACATCCAGGGATTCGAAGATGAGATCCAGGATGCGGCGGGAGACTGCGGTAGATTCGGTCATTTCGAAAGGGCCTCGGGAAAATCCAGGACTCGGATGAACCCGGCCTGGGCATTATTTTGGTCGTACAGCCGCCAAGGCATCTCGGCCTTGGGAGAACGCACCCGTCCGATTTCTACAGCCACAGAAAGGGGGACGGCGGGGAAGATGTGGAGCCGAGTGTTTTGGCCATGGGTCGCCTTGATCCGGTCAAGGGCCTGCCTCAGTTGGGAACGGAAGGCCCCGAGCTGGGCGCGAGTCTTAATCACGTCATTGTTGGGAGTGGGAACAGTCAATTCCCAAATTGACACCGGACCCGTCAAGAGCGGACTGACCCGATCAGTCGTGATAGTCCCGCTGATGGATAGAACGAGGGCGGGGGTGCCAGATTTGTCCATGGGTTCGCGTACAAATGGGATTTGGGGCTGTAAATCTTCCTCAGGCCAAGTCCACGTCTGGCGAGGTTCCCGGTGTAACTGGAACACCTCCACGTCGGGGATATCCGACAACAATCCACCCAACAGCACCAGGAGCGGCTGCGGGGCGAAGGCGAAAATTGACATGTGGCCGAGATCATGGTCTTGCAGCCGTTCCCCGATCCTGGAGCGGAACAACCGGACTAGGTTATTTGTCTCTATGGACCAAAACGTGTCGTCATGGTCCCGGAATGTGCTGTTTATCATTCCCAGGTCGATGGCCTTGGAGGTGGCCGGATAGCGCCCTGGGAAAAGCGCCTGGGCTGTCATCTCCCAGCGCAGTGGTGAACTTTGCTCACCGACATTGGCGCCGAAGTGGACGATCTGACTCATCCGTTCTGGGGCAATAGAGGTCGCGATCTCTATGCGGCGCTCGTGTTCCTCCTTCATGCGGTGAAGGACGGCCACACTGTATCGTTCCCCCAACTTGTCTTCGTCAATGAGCTTGTGGCATGCCTGGCAGGCCAACATCAGGTTTGGACATTCGTTGAGTTGCTCCGCCTGTATTCCTGTATTGCCCCTCGGGCCATCCGCGCTGAAGGACCAGATGTGCGCCGCCTGAGCGATATTTACCTGTTCCTGTGTCACGGGCGATTTCCAGAGCTGCTTGTTGCAGCCGCCAAATTCGCATCGCCCAGCTGCCTGTCCCCAGAGTAGGTACCTGGTTGTATCTGTGATGTGGCGGCTGTTGGTGACTTCTACAGGTCGCTGGCTTTGCAGTTCAGATGGCGTACTTTCCGACAAGATTGCCCCTAAATTTTAGTACAAGCATTAATTCACCAGCCCGCCGCAGGGTGGGGGCTCTTCGCGAATTTTGTAGGTTTATTACTAATATGAGACAGGACTAGAGGTCCATAAGCCCCATATCGCCAGAAAGGATCACCCCAAGATGTGGGGGTGTCAAGGGGTGGTGGTGGCTATATTTTGGGGTTACCCAGTCGGCCATGGCTCTCTGGTTGGGGACTAGCCCGATTGGCTTGTCGCCACTTCATGCTAGGAATGCGTTGTCCAAGTTTCATAATGTCTCCTATAACAAGAATCATCCCGGTCAATGGACAAAGTTTGTCGTATGGCAGCCATGGGAGTAGGAGACGAACTGTGAAGTCACGGTTTCCGTGCCTATTCCGCTTCAGGCACTGCCGGCTGTCCTGATCCCGCGCCGCGGCGGCCCTCCCCGCTCTCTGCCCGGTTCACTGCGTTGCCCGGTTCATTCCCGGTCCAGGCCTGGGGAGCGGGGGACCCCGGCGTTTTCGTGCCCCGACCCGGTGGGCACGGAGAAACGCCATGACCTCATCCAGTCTTCCTCTCTTTGATCCAAAGCCCTTCCAGCCAACCACCAAGTCCTTCCCTGTCGCGGAGACTGTGGCCCTCTACGGCCCCGAATCCTTGTCTGACGCCCAGATCATCGAAGCCATGTTGAATCGCACCCGTCCTGGACGCGCCGAGGAGATCCTCCAGCAGGCCGAGAGCATGGCCAGCCTGGTCGCTATGGGGCCCTCCGAGCTCCAGGGTCTGGGGCTCTCCAAGGCCGAGATGGCCCGTTTCGCCATCCTTCAAGAGGTTCATCGCCGCAGCACCCGTGGTGGCTTCGACCGCCCGCGCATCAGTTCTCCCCGGGCCGCCGGGACCTACCTGCTGCCCAAAGTCCAGGGTTGGACCGAGGAACGTTTCGGAATGCTTGCCCTCAACGCCAAAGGCGACCTCCTGGCCGACCGCACCCTGAGCCAGGGCACGGCCACCGCCACGCTCATCAGCCCCCGCGAGTTCTTCCGCGAGGCACTCCGATACGGTGCCACCTCGGCTTTGGCTTGGCACAACCATCCCTCTGGAGATCCCACTCCCTCTCGTGAGGACATCGCGCTCACGGGTCGTCTGCGGGCAGCAGGCGAAAGCCTGGGTGTGCCCCTCGCGGATCATGTCGTCCTTGGTGGTGATCGCTGGCACAGCTTCCGGGCGGCGGAGGGGTGGGATCTCCATTGAGCGGGCTCGGGTGCTGTAATAATTCGATTTAGATCACTGCGGGTTTTCTGAGGCCCTGTGCGAAGATTCCTAGATGGATCAAGCTCAACTCTCCTGGATTTCGAATTTCATCTGGGGCATCGCCGACGATGTGCTGAGGGATGTCTACGTCCGAGGCAAATATCGGGATGTCATCCTTCCCATGACGGTGATCCGCCGGCTCGACGGTTTGCTGGAACCTACTCGCCAGGCAGTACTGGATATGAAGGCCAACTTGGATGGGGCGAAGATCGTCCACCAGGATGTGGCCCTAAGGACGGCGGCTGGCCAGGAGTTCTACAACACCTTCAAGTGGGGGCTCAAGGACCTCAAGGCCCGTAGTTCCCAACAACAACTCAAGGCGGACTTCGAGGCCTACCTGGATGGCTTCTCAGCGAATGTGCAGGAGATTTTGGAGAAGTTTAAATTCCGGAACCAGATCCCAACCCTGGTAGAAGCCAACATTCTCGGCACGATGATTGAGAAATTTCTCAGTAATATAGTGAATCTATCGCCAAATCCCGTGCTTCACCCGGATGGCACAGTTAAATTGCCAGGCCTCGACAATCACGCCATGGGCACGGTTTTCGAGGAGCTGATCCGGCGCTTCAACGAAGAGAACAATGAGGAAGCAGGGGAACACTTCACTCCCCGCGATGTGGTGACTCTCATGGCCGACCTGAGCTTCCGGCCCATCGCCGATAAGATCGAGTCCACAACCTACCTCCTCTACGATGGCGCTTGTGGCACGGGTGGCATGCTTACCGTGGCAGAAGAGCGGTTGAAGGCCTTGGCCGCTGAGCGTGGTAAGGATGTGGCCGTCCACCTCTATGGACAGGAAGTTCAGCCCGAGACCTATGCCATTGCCAAGGCCGACCTGATCATCAAGGGCGAGGGCGTGGAGGCCGACCATTTCGCTTACGGGTCCACCCTGTCCCAGGACGCCTTCCTCACCCGGAAGTTCGATTTCATGCTCTCCAATCCACCCTATGGGAAGAGTTGGAAATCAGACTTGGAGCGCATGGGTGGCAAGGGGGAGATCACAGATCCTCGCTTCGTCATCCAGCATGCCGGCGAATCAGACTTCAAAATGATCACCCGGTCCAGCGATGGGCAGATGCTCTTCCTGGCCAACAAGCTCGCCAAGATGAAGTCCGATACCAAGCTAGGTAGCCGCATTGCAGAGGTCCACAACGGGTCGAGCCTCTTCACGGGTGACGCGGGCGGAGGAGAGAGCAACATCCGCCGCTGGATCCTCGAAAACGATTGGCTGGAAGCCATCGTCGCTCTACCCATGAACATGTTCTATAACACGGGCATCGCCACCTATATCTGGGTGCTCACCAACCGGAAACCGTCGCACCGCAAGGGTAAAGTCCAACTCATTGATGCCACCACCTGGTCGAAGCCGCTTCGGAAGAACCTTGGCAAAAAGAATTGCGAACTCTCCGCGGAGGACATCCAGTGCATCGGGGACACCTTCCTGGCCTTCGAGGAGACCGAGCAATCGAAGCTCTTTCCCAACGAAGCCTTCGGCTACTGGAGGGTCACCGTGGAGCGCCCCCTTCGCCTTGCGGTCTCCCTCGATGAAGCCACCCTCCGGCGCTTCCGAATGGCCTGCAAGGAGGCGAAGGAGGAGCCCTTCGCCAGCCTCCTGAATCAACTGGCGGCGAAGCTGAATGGCGCCTCCTTCAACGACTTCAATGAGTTCCGCGCCCTTGTCGAAACCCTGGGAGAAACCGGGGGTGTAAAGCTCACGGCTAAGCGAGAGAAGCTTCTCATCGGGAGTCTCGCCCATCGTGACGAGCATGCCACCCCGGTGATCAAGAAGATCCACAAGCCGGGTAAGGCCACGATCGACCCGATTTATGGCCGCTACCCGATCACTGCGAACGGAAAGGCAAGTGTCGTCGAGTACGAGCCTGATTCGGAACTTCGCGACACGGAACAGATTCCCCTATTGGAGCCTGGTGGCATCGCGGCCTTCATTCAACGGGAAGTCCTACCCCATGCGGCTGATGCTTGGGTTGATGAGGAGGCCACCAAGATCGGCTACGAGATCAGCTTCAACCGCTACTTTTACAAGCCCCAGCCCATGCGCACGCTTGACGAGATCCGCGCCGACATCCTGGCCCTTGAGAAGGAGACGGAGGGCATGCTGGCCGAGATCATCGGGGGGCAGGTCAAATGAAGCAGATTGACGGCAAGGCCCATTCCATCCGCGAGATTCTTCAGGGTCAGCGCTACTCCGTGGACTATTACCAGCGGGAGTACCGCTGGCAGAAAAAGCAGGTCGAGGAGCTGGTGGCTGACCTCACGGCCCAATTCCTCCAGGACTATGAGCCTTCGGACGAGCGGGACCGAGTCCAGGAGTACGGCCACTACTTTCTGGGCTCCATCATCCTGAGCCAGAAAGATGGCAGCACCTTCATCGTGGATGGACAGCAGCGCCTAACCACCCTGACGCTGATCCTCGTCCATCTCCACCTCCGCCAAGGCACTCGGGAAGACCGGGTCAAGCTTGAAGACTTGATCTACGCCGAGAAATACGGCCAGAAGAAGTTCAACATCTCCGTCCCCGAGCGCGATGCCGTGATGGAGGCTCTATTCAAGGGCCAGTCCCACGACCCGGTGGATGCCTCAGAAAGTGTTCAGAACCTTCTAGACCGCTATCAGGAACTGGATGGCGTCTTCCCTCAAGAAATCGATGAGCATGCCCTTCCCTATTTCTGTGATTGGCTGATTGAAAACGTCCACCTAGTCGCGATCAGCGCCACCACGGACGAAGACGCCTACACCATCTTCGAGACCATGAACGACCGGGGACTTTCCCTCACTCCCCTAGACATGCTCAAGGGCTACCTTTTGGCCAGCATCACCGATCCCCAAAAGCGAGCGTTGGCGGCCCAATCATGGAAGAAACAGACCGAGGCCCTGCGCAAGCTGGGAAAGGAGGAGGACTCCGACGCCGTCAAGGCATGGCTGCGTGCCCGGTACGCGCAGTCCGTCCGCGAGCGGAAGAAGGGCTCCGAGAACCAGGACTTCGAGCGCATCGGTTCCGAGTTTCACCGCTGGGTGAAGAACCACGAAGACGCTCTTGGCCTGAACACGAGCGAAGACTTCTTCCGCTTCGTCCACCAGGAGATGCCCTTCTTCACCCGCCAATACCTGCGGCTGCGTGAAGCCTCCCAGAAGTTAGTGAGCGGATGGGAACCAGTCTTCCATGTGGCCTGCTTCCGCTTCACCCTCCAGTACCCGGTCATCCTGGCGGCCCTCGACCCCCAGGACAGCGAAGAGACGGTGACGCGCAAGGTGCGCATGGTGGCCACCTTCCTCGACATTCTTCTTGCGCGGCGAGCGGTGAACTACCTCTCGATGAATTTCGCTGCTCTCTCCTACGCCATGTTCCTGGTCATCAAGGATGTGCGCGGAAAGGATCCGGCGGGACTCAGCAAACTCCTCCTCACGAGGCTCGCGGACCAGAAGCTGGACTTCAAGGGAACCGAGGATGGCAGCCGGGCGGGCTTCCCGGATTTCCGCCTCAACCACTGGTCCAAGGGATACATCAAGACCTTGCTGGCCCGCATGACCGTGTTCGTGGAAGAGGCTTCCCATATGACGACCCATACCCTTCCAGCCCTCTTCGCCGGAGGCAAAGCGCGCTTCGAGATCGAGCACATCTGGGCCAATCACCCTCAGCAACACCAAGACGAATTCCCCTCGGCGGCGGAATTCGCCTCTGCCCGGAACCTCATGGGAGGGCTGCTGCTGCTCCACAAGAAGGTCAACGCCAGCTATGGCGACAAACCCTACGCCGACAAGCTGGCCCACTACCACGGCCAGAACCTGCTGGCCCGGTCCCTCCACCCCACTTGTTACCAGAACAACCCCGGCTTCCTTCAGTTCGTGACACACAGTGGCCTGCCCTTCAGGGCTCACACCGCCTTCAACAAGGCGGATTTAGAGGCGCGACACCAGCTTTACCAGCAGCTTGCAGAACGCATATGGGATCCCGCCCGCATTACTCATGAGGTGGAGGCTTGACTCGCGACCTCAAGCCGTACGATAGCTACCTGGATTCCAGCCTCCCGTGGCTTGGGCAGATCCCGTCTCATTGGATGGTCCGTCGAGGGAAAATGCTCTTCCGCTGCGTGGATGTTCGATCAATAGCGGGCAGCGAAGAACTCCTCACGGTTTCCTCTGAACACGGTGTTATTCCACGTCGAACCGCTAAGGTCACCATGTTCAAGGCGGAATCATACGCTGGCTATAAGCTCTGTTGGCCGGGTGATCTCGTAATCAACAGTCTCTGGGCCTGGGGCCGAGGTCTAGGGGTTTCAAAAAATCACGGAATCGTAAGCTCCGCCTACGGTGTGTATAGGCTTCGTGATACCAACACCGTCCTGCCTCGCTTTATCCATGAACTGGTTCGCTCTGTGCCGTTCAATTGGGAACTTAAGGTTCGTTCAAAGGGGATTTGGATCTCCCGCCTTCAGTTGACCGACGAAACTTTCCTTGATGCGCCTTTCCCCATCCCCCCCATTGAAGAGCAGGCTTCTATCGTTCGTTTCATCAAACACACGGATCATCAGATCAAACAACACATCAGGGTCAAGCGGAAACTCATCGCCCTGCTCAATGAGCAAAAACAGGTAATCATTCACCAGGCCGTGACGCGCGGACTGAACCCGAATGTCCAGCTCAAATCATCCGGTGTCGGGTGGCTTGGGGATGTGCCAGAACATTGGGATGTAGTGGCCTTGAGGTTTCGCTACTCCCAATGCCTTGGGAAGATGCTTGATTCAAAGCGAGTGTTAGGTGTCCACTCACTTCAATATCTCAGGAATACTGATGTCCAGTGGGATCGGATAAACACGTCCGACCTCCCGATGATGGACATCGCTCCTGGCGAATATGAGCGATATACCGTCCGATTTGGCGATCTACTCGTTTGTGAGGGCGGTGAAGTCGGGCGATGCGCTATATGGACCTCTGACCACCAAACGTGCGGCTTTCAGAAAGCGATACACCGATTGCGCCCCTATTCAACCAATCGAGATCTGCCACGTTTTCTCTATTACATCTTGCGTGCCGCAGCACAGATAGGTGCATTTATCGACGGCCACGAAAGTACAATCCCGCACCTTACCGGAGACAAACTCCGATCGCACCGGTTCCAATTCCCTGATCTCAGTGAACAAGTGACCATAGTTGCTCACTTGGATATGGAGTCAGCCACAATCGACAAGGCTGTTGAATCGGCACAACATGAAATCGAACTTCTTTTGGAACTCCGCACACGCCTCATTTCGGATGTTGTGACTGGCAAGCTGGATGTCCGCGAAGCCGCGGCTCAGCTTGCCGACCTTTCGGAAACAGAGGAGCCTCTTGGCGCGACCGAGGAGGACTTGGAGGAAGCTCCTGAAGAGAGCGACACCGAGGAGGTGGACGCATGACCACAGCCCGGACCGTGGAATACCTCGCTAGCCTCGTGAACGAGTTGCGCAAGCTCCCCAAGGAAACGGAGTGGGTTGAGTTCAAGGTCAACGACGCGGAGCCTCAGGAAACGGGGGAATATCTATCGGCCCTTTCCAATGCGGCGGCACTATGCGGTAAGGCCTTCGCCTACATGGTGTGGGGCGTGGAGGATGGCACCCACGACTTGGTGGGAACGGTCTTCGATCCGGCATCTGCCAAGGTGGGAAATGAAGAATTGGAAAACTGGTTACTGCGTTTGCTCTCTCCCCGCATCGACTTCCACTTTCATTGCTTCGAGATGGAAGGGAAGCGAATGGTGCTGCTGGAGATCGGCCAAGCTTTTCGGCATCCTGTCGCCTTTCAAGGCACGGAATGGATACGGGTGGGCTCCTACAAGAAGAAACTCAAGGACTTTCCCGAGAAGGAGAAGGCCCTCTGGCGCTTCTTCGATCACACCCCCTTCGAGCGGCTCATTGCGGCTGATGGCCTGCCTGCGGATGAGGTTCTCAAGCTGCTGGAATACACGACCTATTTTGAGCTGCTGAGTTTACCTCTGCCTGAATCTAGTGACGCGATTCTGAAACCCCTCAGCGACGACGGCATGGTGCAGCGGGCAGACTCAGGAGCCTGGTGCATCACAAACCTTGGGGCCATCCTGTTGGCGAGAAGGCTGGATGCCTTCAAGGGCCTTTCCAGGAAGGCAATCCGGGTGATCACCTACAAAGGACGTAGCCGGGTCGAGACACTGCATGAGCAGGAAGGAGCCAAGGGCTATGCCGTCGGCTTCGTCGGACTCATAAGCTACATCAGCAGCCAAGTGCCGCCCAACGAGGTGATGGGTAAGGCCTTGCGCAAGACAGTGCCCATGTATCCCGACCTGGCAGTGCGTGAACTCGTGGCCAATGCCCTCATCCACCAGGATTTCTTGGTGACCGGGGCTGGTCCCATGGTGGAGATCTTCGAGGACCGCATGGAGATCACCAACCCCGGGATTCCCTTGGTCGATCCACAGCGCTTTCTGGATTCCCCACCCAAATCCCGGAACGAAGCGTTGGCTTCTTTCATGCGCCGAGCGGGCGTTTGTGAAGAACGGGGCAGTGGTGTGGACAAAGTGGTCTTCCAGGCGGAGTTATATCAGCTCCCGGCCCCGGCCTTCGAGGTCCCGGGTGAAAACACTCGGGCGGTGCTGTTCGCCCATCGCCCTCTCACGCGTATGGACAAGCAGGACCGGATCTGGGCGACCTATCTCCATGCATGCCTGCGCTATGTGAACCGCGACTTCATGACGAACACCTCCCTGCGCGAGCGGTTCGGCATTGAAGCGGAGAACATCTCCCTTGCCTCTCGGTTCATCAAAGAAGCTACGGATGCTGGGTTTATAAGCCCTCACGATGCCCTGACTGGTCCAAAGTATAGGAAATACGTGCCCTTCTGGGCCTAGAATCGGTGGAGATCCTACTTCACGGCTACTTCACAAAGCGCCCCTCCCACGGGATCATCCGCTCTTCAACCCCTTTACTCGAGTGACTTAGGCCAGACGCTCTATTTGACGGCTACTTGACTGCGCCCCTACGGGAGTTCCTCCTCATGAGCACCGATACCTCCGAGAAGGGCCTGGAAGACATCATCGTGAAGGCCATGACGGGGATGGCCCAGCCCATCTCCCTTGAATGCGTGGCTGAGGTGGCTACCAACTATGGAGGGACCGGCTGGATCCTGGGGACCAGCAAGGACTACCACCAGGGCTATGCCTTGGACCTGGTTCAACTTCGTGCCTTTCTGGAAGATACCCAGCCCGACTCGGCCAAGACATTGGATCTTGGAAACGACAGTCAGACTCGCCACATCTTCCTGAGCCGCCTTCAGGGGGAGATTACTAAGCACGGCATTATCCAGGTGCTCCGGAAGGGCATCACTCACCTGCAACACAGCGTGACCTGTTTCTTCGCCACGCCTTCGGAGGGGAATGCCAAGGCTCAGAGTCTCTATGCCAAGAACCGGTTCTCAGTGACGCGACAACTTCACTACAGCAAGGAGAATCAGCACCTGGCTTTGGACCTCTGTCTATTCATCAATGGCCTACCCGTGGCCACCATGGAATTGAAGAACAACCTGACCAAGCAGACGACTGCCGAAGCAGTGGTGCAGTACCAACAGGATCGAGATCCCCGGGACCTGCTCTTCGCATTCAAGCGCGGCTTGGTTCACTTCGCGGTGGATGACCAAGAAGTACAAATGTGTACCGAGCTAACGGGCAAGACTTCCTTGTTTCTGCCCTTCAATAAGGGCTACAACAAGGGTGCAGGGAATCCCGTCAACCTGGAGGGCCTGAAAACCGATTACCTCTGGCTGAAGATCCTCACCCCAGAGGGACTGACGGATATCCTTGAGAACTACGCCCAGGTCGTATTCAAAGAGAATAAAAAGACCGGCAAGAAGAGGCCCAAGCAGATCTTCCCGCGCTACCACCAGCTTGATGTGGTGAGGTCGGTGCTGGCCCATGTGACCGAGAATGGGGCGGGAAGTCGGTACCTCATACAGCATTCAGCCGGCAGTGGAAAGAGTAATTCCATAGCCTGGCTCGCTCACCAGCTCATGGCCCTGCGCAATGCTAAGGGTCCTCTATTCGAGTCGATTATCGTCATCACGGATCGTAGGGTGCTGGACAAGCAGATACGAGACACCATCAAGGACTTTGCCCAGGTGGATTCCGTTGTGGGGCATGCAACAGACAGCAGCGAGTTGAAGAGCTTCATCGCCGACGGCAAGAAGATTATCATTTCGACCGTCCAAAAATTCCCATTCATTGTGGACGAGATCAGCAGTCAACACCGAGGGCATGCCTTCGCCATCGTGATTGATGAAGCCCACAGCAGCCAGGGGGGCAAGACCGCCGCGGCCCTTAATGTCTCCCTCAGTGAGGCAGGTGAAGAGGGGGAGGATGAATCCCCAGAAGATCGCATTAACCGTGTCATGGCGTCGAAGAAGATGCTTCCCAATGCGAGCTACTTCGCGTTCACAGCTACTCCCAAGCCCAGGACGCTAGAACTGTTCGGGATCCCCTACCAGGTGGGAGAGGAGACCAAATACAAGCGCTTCCATGAATACACAATGAAGCAGGCCATCGAAGAGGGATTCATCTTAGATGTGCTTCAGAGTTACACGCCGGTTGATAGCTTCTACAAGCTGATGAAGACCGTTGAGGAAAACCCAGTATTTGATGAAAAGAGGGCCAAGAAGAAGCTTCGCCACTATGTAGAGAGCCATTCCGTGGCGATCAAGCAGAAAGCCGAGATCATGGTGGATCACTTCCTGGGTAGCGTTGTGAAACCCAAGCTCATGGGTGGCCAGGCGCGGGCCATGGTTGTGACTGGCGGCATCAAGCGTGCAATTCAGTATTTCCACGCCTTCAATACCTACTTGAAAGAGATCGGATGTCCTTACCGGCCCATCGTGGCCTTCTCGGGTGAACATGAGATCGAAAAGAAACCGGGCTCTGCCTCGAGTGAGGCGAAGACTGAGAAGGTGTCCGAGTCCAAGCTGAACGGTTTTCCGTCCAGCGAGATTGAAGATAGATTCCAGGAAGAACCCTATCGCTGGCTTATCTGCGCAGAGAAGTTTCAAACGGGCTACGATGAGCCCCTACTGCACACCATGTATGTAGATAAGACATTGGAGGGTATCAAGGCCGTTCAGACCTTATCCCGCCTGAATCGATCTCATCCGCTGAAGCACAATGTCTTCGTGCTGGATTTCGTGAACGATGTAGAAGGCATCCGCGCCGCTTTCCAGGACTACTACCAGACCACCATCTTGAGCCAAGCCACTGACCCGAACAAACTCAACGATCTGAAGAGTGGCCTGGACGAGGCGAATGTTTATACCCAGAAACAAGTGAAGGAAATTTCCGACCTTTTCTTGGCTGGTGCAGAACGCCCGAAGCTGGATCCGATCCTTGATCAATGTCGTCAGAACTATATGAACGAGCTTGATGAAGATGGACAAGTGAAGTTCAAGGGTGATGCCAAGGCCTTTGTCCGAACCTACGACTTCCTCTGCACGATCCTTCCCTACAACCATGAAGCCTGGGAGCGGCTTTCCATTTTTCTCACTTTCCTGGTACCCAAGTTACCAGCGCCGAAGGAAGAGGACCTGTCCAAGGGGATCCTTGAAGCCATCAACATGGATAGCTACCGTGCCGAGAAGCAGGCCACACAGAAGCTGACCCTCGAAAACCAGGACGGCGAGATTGACCCTTCATCAGTGAGCGGCGGGGGGGCTGCTCTGGAACCCGAGCTGAAACCTCTGGATGAGATCCTGAAGGAATGGCATCAGCAGTGGGGCAACATCGACTGGAAGGACAAGGACAAGGTGGAGGCCATCCTGACCAAGGAACTGCCCGCGTTGGTGGCCCAGGACAAAGCCTTTCAAAATGCCCGCCAGAATAGCGATGAACAGAACACTCGAATCGAGCACGACAAGGCCCTTCAGCGGGCCATGACATCCCTCGTGAGTAGCAATCTGGAGATCTTCAAGCTCTTCAGTGACAACGAAGACTTCAAGCGCTTCGTCACTCAGACCAGCTTCAAGATCAACTACAACCAATGGGAGGGGATGGCCAAGGGCCATCACCCGGATGCCGGCCGCTTGAATCTCTAGGCAGAGAAGCGGTACGCAGGGATGAGGTATGGCGTGACGCCTTGTTCATGGACACTGAAGTAGTTGTCGTTGCGCAGGCGCCTCATGACAATAGCGCAAACAGGAGGCCGGGAGCAGGTTCACTTCATGGTCGGGGGGCCTGGTCGGTTCACAGGTAGTCCTGGATCCTCGGCGGCTATTTGTTCCTTGAGGATTCAATCACGTCCCTCAATTGAGCAGCAATGATCGCAGCGAAGATCGGCTTGCCAGTATTGAGAGCGAGTGAAGGCAGGCTGCTCCGGTTCTGCCACCCCGTGCGGCCCTGACTGCCCTTTCCTCGCGCCCGGCGGCGGCGAGGTCTCTGCTTTCTTGTCTCCCGCCGAGCGGGAACCCCTCCGCGAAAGCGTCCTCTGGCCTGGGGAGCGTCGGCGCTTGTCCTGGTCGAGCCGCACGGAGCGGCAGACCCAAAGGAGCAAGCATGTCCCTCAACACCCTCATCCTCACCGGCAACCTCGGCAGTGATCCCCGATTTGCCCTTACTACCACCGGCAAGCAGAAGGCGACCTTCTCCCTCGCCACCAGCCGCACCTTCCGTGGGCAGAAGCACACCGAATGGACCCCCGTCATCCTCTGGGGAACCCTCGCGACCCGTGCCGAAAAGCTCCTGAGCAAGGGCCAGGCGGTCCTAATCCACGGCGAGAAGCGCACGCGCAGCTACACCGATACCCACGGCGTGGAGCGCCAGGTGGTCGAGCTGGTGGCTTCCGACTTTCAGATCCTGAGCCGCAAGCAGGCTGAGCCCCGAGAGGAGGCCGCCCAGTAGGGCGGTCTTCTCTCTCCCTCAACCCTCGATTCAGGAGTCCACCATGGCCCACGCTTATGAAGCCATCACCGCCCGTATCCTCGACATGCTGTCCCAAGGCCAGATTCCCTGGCGGCGTCCTTGGCGGGCCATCAAGGGCTCCGGCATGCAGCAGCCGCGCAACCTCAGCGGCAACCTCTACAGGGGTGCCAATTGGTTCCTACTAGGCACGCTGTCCTACCCAAACCCGATCTTCCTGACCTATCGGCAGGCGCAGGCGCTCGGCGGCCACATCCGCAAGGGTGAGCGCGGTTTCCCGGTGGTCTTTTGGAAGCTGTTGCAGATCACC
>TBL_comb47_HYPODRAFT_10004083_pt1 | contig 16897 bp, 19 predicted proteins | sample TroBogypolimnion_40_FD_10682 | JGI IMG/M metagenome (IMG submission 10682)
GCCTCATAAGCAGCACGGTCATCTAACAGTATAGCACCACCACGGCCAATGTGTAAAGGCTTAGTATAGCCAAAGCTGAGACACTGCATCTGGCCCCCACGATACATGTTGCGTTCTAGTCTACGTGCGCTGTCCCAAACACGGGTCGCTTCAAACTTGTACTCACCTACCCAATGCTGTCTATGTGAAATGGTATCTGGGTAGTAGTCATAAGCAATACCCAACTTGTGCATGGTCATTGGTATGCTCAAATAGGTATAGGGAGTAAACGTGCATTGTTTGATCTTGTCATGGCGCAAACACAGCTCAATGGCGTGTGTGCAACAATCAGTCATGACCACATAGGGTGCGCCTGTAAACTCGGCCAGTGCCAGTTCAAATCTTTTAATATCGTCAAATGTCATCTGCTTCGGTACCATTTATATGCTGAGTCAATGATGGTTTCAATATCACTGAATTGTGGAGTCCAATGTAAGAGCTCGTTGGCCATTCTAGTGTCGGCAACCAGTTCTGCTGGATCTCCAGCTCTAGGTTCCCCAAAGTATACTTGAGCAATACCATAACGTCCAAAAACATAATCAACAATTTGTTTGTTACTGATGCCCTTGCCTGTGCCCAAGTTCATTACATAAGCACCATCTTGTGGATAGTCACTGGTCAAGAAGTGATAGCCTTTGACATGTGCTAGAGCAATGTCCCAAACGTGTACATAGTCACGCACACAAGTTCCATCGGCGGTGTCAAAATGTTCACCATTAATTGTAAAGGCTCTTTCAGTTAGACTTGCTTCGATCGCACGAGCTATAATGTGTGTGGCACCCGGCTCTTGTCCAAGATCATATGTGTCGGGCATGGCGCCTGCTGCATTAAAATAGCGAAAGCACAAGCTGCTAATACCATAACCCGCGCTGTAGTCGTGCAGCATACGCTCTACAGCCAATTTGGTTTGCCCATAAGGACTAACAGGATCTGTAACAGCCTGTTCAACAATGGGCATGAATTCAGGCGTACCGTACACGCTGGCACTGCTGCTGAACATGATACGTGGCTTGCGGCGCATATGGCGTATGACATTCAGCATCTTGACTGTTTTAGACACGTTATTGTCCCAATACTCGCCGGGATCTGTTATGCTAGGGCCCACTAGACTTGTGCCGGCACAATGTACAATCAGCACAGGTTCCAGTGACACAATCATGGCCAGGGCTTCTTCGCTGGCAAAGTCTGCTTGTAGAAAGCCGTCAATGCCTGCCAGTGTGTGTTCTCTACGCTCAGTGTCAATAATGGTCACAATGTTTTCTGCGTCAGCATATTTGAATGCTCGCGCTACATGGCTACCAATGTAGCCGCAACCACCTGTTACAATTATGTTTTTATTCATCTTGGTTTTTAATGCCTGCTAGGTTTTTTAACATTACGTATTGGTCAAATAATTTAACCAATTCATTATCCTCGCCGAGATACCATTCACTTGCGGCCTTCAGGCTCAGTGCTCTTAACTGGTCTTCTGTCAGCCGGGGAAATTTCTCTCCAGCTAATGTGATCCAGATATCTAGTTTAGTATTTAGACTCACGTGTGTGCTTACGATAATCAGTTGACATGCGTAGCCATTGCTCGCCTAAGCCTTCTAAGATATCACAAATGCGATCAACAGTTCCGTCGTTCCACGCACTGATACTGCCCATCAGTGGACTTGGAGTCTCCAACAAGACTTCTAGTTTGTTCAGTGCATCTTCTATTGACCAAGGGATATAAAGCCGAGTATGATCATTGCTAAAGGTTTCAGGAAAACTACGATAAGCAGGGTACAAAACATTGCAACCAAGTGCGTCAGCTTCGGAAACGGTGTTCGAAACCCAATCTTGCAAAGCACAATTAAACACAACACGACTGTCATTAACGATGTTGTAGTAGTCATTTTTAGCCAAATCCTCGTTAAGTGTTAGCAAGCCACGTGCCTGCATGTCTCGAGTACGTTGCATATAGCTGTCGTTGTTGCTTTTGAGTTTTGCACCCGAGCACACAGCAAACTCTACGCCACTATTGGGATGACAAACATTCCATGCTTCAATAATGTCCATATAGAAGTCAGGCTGCTTCTCTTGATCCCAACGTGCGCTAAACACCACACGCCGCTTACGATCCGCAAATGGCTTAATAGCACCAACACGTTCTTGTACTTCTGCCTTGCCAAATGCCAAGCCACTAATGTTGTAGACGGGTGCTTTCCAACCCGCAATCTTCATGTGCATTACCATTTCTTCGTTGGTAGCAAGTACGCCATCAACGAATGAATCAACCATGCGTTCATAGTGACCCATAAAGTCGCCCATTCCCCAGACATGGACAAAATCGTCGGGATCAATAGACTGAGCAAGACAACGAACAAAGATCCTCGGGCGCGATGCTGCTGGGATCTGTTTAATGATGTAAGGTAAACTTTCGATACCTGGCTGGAACATGTCCTCAAAGTAGATAACATCTTCATTGTTTATTTCTCCTGCCTTCATCATGCCAACCAAGTTCATCAGCTGACTCATGCCAAAGTAGGTGCGTCCATGTGCATCCAGCACTTGTCCTGTCACAATGGCTTGGTCATTGCTGAGTGTGTCGCCAGGTACAATTTGATAATTGATGCCACGACGTTCAAACACGCGAGTATTCCACTCTGTTAGTTGTAGAGTGTAACGTGCTTTGTAGGGCTCTAGGCCCATGTAGTATAGTTTACGCACAATTAGTCCTTTTTCAAGTATGGAGCAAGTTCGGGCGCGGTCCAGCCAACTGGCTTCAATACTTTGCCATCCTCACGTTTGCGTACCTTGCCAGTTTCTTTGTCGATCTTGGCAAAGTTGGTACGCATGACTTCTTTCCACGCACCTTCGGCGTCTGCACCCATGCTGTGTAATGCACCAACGGTGACAACTAAGATGTCAATTAGTGCATCTACAGTTTCGACTTTGTTGTGTGCTGTGATTGCATCATATAATTCTCTAACTTCTTCGCCAATCAATGAAACATATAAGTTAAATTGATCTTTGTTAAACTCGTCAACACTTTGGTCGCAAGCCCGCATGAACTTTTCTTGATCTCTAAACGGATTAGTCATCAGTAGGTCCGAACTTTCCAGTTGCTGTTCTTGTCACGTGGCGCAAACAATTTGCGCTCTTTGGGATAAGGACTCCAGTTGTCTTTTGGGTGCTTTCCGTTTTTGACACGTTGCAGCTCGCCCCAGGGTGTCTTCTCGTTGTACAAATGACTTTCGTCATACACATAGCCTTGTCGTTTGCAAAACGCAAGATATTCTTCGAGGTCATCAAAGATGTTGCGTACTTCATTTTTCATCTTGAAGTATTTTTGCAGATGTTCGTTAGCCATTTTATTATTTCCTTAATTTTTAATGGAGTTGTAGGGACGAGTGGTGTTATATTTGATGAGTGCCCCATTCTCACCATCTTCGGCAACTTCAATCCAAACATCACGCTCTGGATATCGTGCTGCAATCTGTAGGTACAGATCGTCACTGATCATTTCGCATGACTTGAAGTCGAGTTGTACTGTGCCGTCACGGTACAGATTTTCCAACCAGCGCTTAAACTGGATAAACTCAATGTCTCGGTCGTTGTGGAATACATTGATCCAGACACGAAAATGGAATATATGGCGATGAGGCACACCAAGAAAACTAACATCGTATTCGTCACCAGTTGCCAACGCGGGATCTGTGGCGGCTGCTGGGTATTTGTGAATTCCTTCTTTGCGGAATGTGACCCAAATTTTTCTTTCGGCATGTTGTTTGATTCTTTCAATTGTGTCTCGTTCATCTTGTGTCATGTTTATTTCCATTCAAAATGTTGATTCAATGCGTTGTTGGTTCTTGAGATGGTGCGTATTTTATTCATAGCAGTTGTAGTGATTCTTATGTTGTAAGAAGTATCGTTGTTGTAGCCATCCAATATCATTGCCTTGTTGCTACTGGTAACAGATTTATCTCTGCTGCCTTGCAACAATTGATCACGTACATCTTGCCAGGATTCCTGCAACAAACTGCGAGTTTCTTCAATGTCCATGTTAACAAGTTCAACGTCAACTACCGTTTGCAGTTGACCATCCCATGTTATTTGATTTTGATTCTTCATCTTTTCCCAAATTTTAGTGTCTAGGAAATCTGGAGTTGCTAAGATATCATTGATGGTCATTGATCCCTGCGTCCAGGCCGAATTAGACCCACGCTTTTTGGTTTTGTTCTCAACACCTAGATCTGGCAAATCAACTGTACCACGAGTGTCAACATTGTGCCCGTTTTCAGCAAGTTGGTCTTCGGCCCAAATACCAACACCGTTATCGGCCTTTGTATAGGGTGTTGGGATAGCTGTGCCTATAGCAATATTGTTTTTTAGGCTTTTGATTTTGATTGAGCTCATAGTGGTAGGTCCTTGGTGTATTGTGTCCAGTCTGTGAACGCCTTGCGATCCATTAGCGAATGAACACTATGGCACCACACACCGGGGTTGGTTGAGTCAAAATCTACATCATCGATCTTGAGTGTGGCATTGTAGTTCAGCAGTCGGATGTAGGGCATCTTGACCGATAGCATGGGAATGAATGTGTTGTGCTCACACAATCCACTTTCTGCTAGTCCTTCTACACGGCTGACATCAATGTCCAGGGTGCAGAAATAGCCCTTGTCCAAAAATGGCATGATCATTTTTTGCCAATGTGTCCATGCTGCATAGTCATTGACATCGAGATTGGGAAAACTTTGGTTAGCACCAAAATAGATATGTTCGATGCCGTCTGCTCTGCTGAGATTTAGAGCAATGTCTTCTATGGTTTGCACACCTACCACAAACAGAGTTTTCTTTCCGTATGCAGCGGTATGCTCTACTTCAATGCCAGTAAAGAATGTAACTTCCTCGTGTCCGTCTCTAATCATTTTGCTCTTTGCGATGTTGTTGCTTTAGTTTAGCAATTTCATCTCGTAAATGCAACCGCTGTTTCTTCAAATCATGTATATTGTTATCTTCGTACTTACCATCTCGAATCATTTGGTCAATTTGTTTGTCCAAACGTGCGTGTTCTTCTTCCAAATGTTTTACTCGATTTAGCCAATTACTCATTATTCCTCCAAATTGTCTAGTAGTTGTTCGTTGAGTTCGGGCTCTTCATATTCTGTTTCGGTATCTTCTGTTACAAAGAGACTGTTAAAGATGGTATCAGTAACATGTCGGACCTTTTTACCCAAGCGCCCACGCCCACCAATGATCTCTGTCCAATAGTTATCGTATTGATCAATGATGGCCTCACTTTCGGCTCGTGTTGGTGCTGCAAAAATACGCTCAACGATTTCGTCAAATCGTTCGCCTGTTGATTGGCTACGCATCATGCCAGGAAATTCACCTGCATCAAAACGTCTGTTGGCTTCTTGCACCGCAGTCAAGTGCATCCATACATTGTGCCCCATTAACAGTGCATAACTGAAACTATCCCAGCTGGTGCGTCCCCATTTGTCGTTTTTGTTCTTGTCAGGCAACACATCGTACAAGGATTCATCTTGGAAGTTTTCGGGTGTAATGGTTACACCTGCTTTGGGCACACCGGGTTTGTAAATGCAAATATCTCGCATCTGACACATGGCACTAATGGGGCTTTCTGTAAAACTTGGAAAGATACCGTCTTGTACCACTGCATCACCATACTTGCGTGTGTCTGTACTGTACTTCTTGTCATCTGCACTCGGTCCCATCTTGTAGCTCCATTTGCCGTCGTGTGGGAAAGCATTTTCGTAATACACTTGTCCATTGGCAGTGGCCAGGAAAGGACTTGCACAGTCAAAGCTGATGGTAAATGCAGGGTTAGCATATTTGCGAACATTGCGCTGTATCACAGTCAACAGCACAGCCCATTCCAGTTTACTGGTGCCCAAGAAGTGCATCCAATCGTGTACACCTTCCTGCAACAAGCCATCATATTTGAGTGCGATCAAGCGTTTCAGAATCAAATGTACATCACACATGTTTTGCCCGCCCATGGCCCAACCATTAAAATGTGTGTCAGGATATTGTGCAGGATCGCAATAGCCTTTCATCAGCTCGTACCATTCATCTGCGGCCGCATGGCTTGCACCCTGCAACACGTTGAGAATCTTGGCACCACCATTAGCAACACCTTTGCGATTACGCATAAAGTATTCGTTGTTGTGGTGTGTGGCAGCAATGGCCTCGTTGTGACTCAAAATACCCACTTTAGCACCAGCTTCGGGATTGTTAACAATCCATGTGGGAATATCTAGCGTCATAGCATAGTCAGCAACACCATCTAGCCATTTAAGTACTGCTTCACGTTTGGCCTGTGCCTTGGGGCAACCCGAGTTGGCTTTCCAGTCGCCTTCCCACAAACCTTTGGCAATTTGGAATCCACCTGAGTCTCCCAGTAGCGTAGTGTTGGGATCACGTTGACGTACCATATCCTCGCTGCTGACAGGTTTGGTCAAATCCAAGTTGGCATGCCCACCTGAGTAGAGACTCCACTTGTAGGGAAACAGACTCTTTTGTGCATCAAGCCAATTCATCTGCTCCATGTCAGTTAGCCCTTGCGGGAAACGTGCTGGGTCAACATACTGTTCTGCTCGTTGACGTCCGATAAATGTGGCATAGAAGCCCGAGATCGCAGGAAGGAATACTGCGTAGTCTTGTTGTTTTGCGGTTAAGTTATCTTGGCTCATAATAGTAGTTTGCGGTTCTAATAAGTTCGTAGTCTGCTTGGTAACGTGCAATAATCTTTGCTTTTAGTTCAGGATCTTGTTCAACCCTAAAGCGCATGTGGTTAGAAATTGTTTTTGTATCGTAATTGTCATCACTGCGATTGGCAGCTATAGGATTATTTAGACCTAGATTGCAGTTGAGAAAACTTTCTAAATCTTCACCCAATCCGCGATTGAGTTTGAAGTAAGTAACAGGTACAGACTGGTTTAGTTGTTCAATGAATTTTACTTGTTCCGTAGTATGGTCGTCAAATACTATTTGATCAAAAATAATACGTTGAGTGAGATCATTATAATCTTCTCTAAAATGATCACTGCCATAGCCTGCACTACATACCCAGCTGGCTGCATAGGTAGCAAATCCACTGATCCAACGTTCAACAGGATCCCGTAGTACCACAATGGCCTGACTGTAATTGTCGTCAGTGGTACTGTGTTGCCAATTGTTGGACAATAACAAATTGGTCATGAAGGTGCTGGCGTTTTTGGGAATGTTTAAGTAAAAAACACCCTCGGGAGAAACTAATCCTCCCTTGGGTGTATAACCTCTAGAGACCAAATGCTCAAGCATTATTTTGTCTGTGCTGGAAGAATGTAATTGTATTCAATCAAGCCCGAGTCAACTGTGATCATGCTGGCACCGTCGTCACTTATGCGATAGGTCTTGTCGCCTGGTAAGGCCAATATTGCCAATACAACACCCACTGGCCAGTGGAACTGTGTGCGTGTGAAGTTGCCACCAACACTGGCTTGGAACACAAAATTACCTGCATGGCTTGTTGGGTCACCAAAGAAGAACTTGAGATCGCCGTTTTCGGTCTTGGCAGTGAAAGTTGTTTCTTCGCTGTTTGCGGCTGCTTGGAAACGCAAGCGTTGAATGTTTTGCACTGTGGGAGTAAACTCTACGCTCCACTTGACTCCACGAAATTTGGGACTCTTGAGTTTGTCGTTGATCACGTTGGCATTCATGTAACGATAGTCGTTCTTGAAGTCACCTGCAGCATTTTCAAAATGTAAACCGCTGGGCACAGTATTGCCATCTGCGTCTTTTTGTGTGTTCACTGTGATTTTGGCATCTTTGCTGTATTCGTCAATGCCCAAGATTGTTTTTAGTTTGCCTAGATTGGGCATACCAAATGTACCAATAAAGTCAGGATGTGCATCTTTGAACTTGGCTTCAAGGATAACACTGCGATCTTCGCTGATGGTATTGATCTCTGTTGAATCGGCTGTGCCTGTGATCTTGATCAAATCAATACCGCCAAGTCCGTTAGTGTGTTGTACGATGTCTTTTAAATAATCTTGCATGTGTGCTCCTATAATGATTGATTGTAACAGTTTGTATTTAGACCTGTCAAGGGGTTCTACGTTCTATTTTGCCCAATACCTGATGTGCCTTGACAGTGTGTAGTACACCAGGTCTTTTTATCTCTAACCAACTGATATTGGGCTCTTCATTGCACGAGGCAACTATTTCAAATCCCATACTTTGACAAGTTGGTATCAATATGCTCTGTGGTAGATAGGTCTGTGCATAGTTTTCGGCCATGCCGGCCCCTGCGGGGGTATCTCCATCATTGTAACTGAACATGAATACACCTCCAGGACGCAAAAGCGTGAACATTTGTCTTAACACCTGTGTCATGGTGTCCAGACTGATGTAGTTAAAATGCCCCCAGCTGAACACAAAACCAAATTGACGCTGTGGCAGCGCTCCAAAGTCATGATGGTTCAACGAGTATTTGCGTAAACGTCTTTGGTATTCGTCGGGAAATTTGCTAGTGGTACTGTCTAAAAATTTAGGGTATTTGTCCACTATATACAGGGGATCTGCAGCCACAAGGTACTGTGTCCACTCGCCATCTCTGCATCCAATTTCCAATGCTGGATAACGCCAGTCAGTATAAATTTGTATACGTGACTTGATTTTGTCTTCCACTTCTTCCCGCAAATGAATACGTCTTGCATTACGAACATGATCAAATCCGCCGTCATGTTCTTCAATATCGTAACTTTTGGCAAATATCTCATGGCTTAGATCTGTGATTTGCTGATCAATTTCCTGTATTTTTTTGCGGTGCTGTGTGTAGGGCGCTTGTGTTTGCTCTACCAAGAGGTCGCAATAGCTAGACAAGCTGTTGATATAGTCTACAACATCCGGCGACATTACAGGAACTTGATGTTTGGTATTTTCAATTTGTACACGTAACTTTTCAATTGCGTGTACAATTTCGTCGGTGTTAAAATTTTCGCCTAGACACTTCTTAAGCACAACCAAATCGTATAAGGACATGATCACTCCCAAACAAACAGGCTATCAAATGTTGACTTGGTGTCAGTGTTGGCAGCAATATCCCAATCCAATACACCTAGCAAGTTCTCTACCTTTTGATCCACAATGGCAGTTTCCATCTTGTCTTGGTCAAATGGCAGTTCTTTGAACCATGCGGGAATACGTGACTCGTCGGTGGGATAACCAACACTGGTATAGCCCAAGGGATTGTCCTTGAGTTTGCACACAATGGTTTTCATACCGTCAATGATCTTGGCCGAGTAGTTGTCGCCGTGCATGTTGCGTAGTCTGTTCCAGTTCATGGCAGCACGAACATGCCCGGGCATGTTGGCTTTGCCCAACTTGGCTTCCTCGGCTGTGTACTTGGTTAAATTGTTGACACGTTTGGGTGTACCTTTTTCCCAGGCCGGCAACTGTTGGAACACCAATTTAAAGTCACGTACTTTGGCAATGATGGCTTCACGTTCAGCGCCGGTCAGCACATCCAACAAGATCTCACTCAAGAAATCCTGCATGACCTTGGGGGTATCTGATCGCTTCAAGTCCAAGCCCATGGCCTTTACTTTACCTGGTTTGCCATCAACATCCAAGCGTTTGCCTTCGAGATCAAATATCAGCACAGCATAACGCTTCTTCTTGATGAACAAGCCCTTCTCAGCAATCAGTTCACGACCGCCTTTGATGATGGCACCCATCTCGCGGGGACAATGACAAGCACGTTCCATAAAGCCCGGGAATGACTCGTTCACACTGTCTGCAATAGTATCGTAGAGTGCAATACACACATCCTTGTTCCACTCCATGCGTCCTGCTTCAATGTCTTTCTTGAACACAGGATATGCACTAAAGTAAACTGAGTCAGTATCACCATAGATAACAGTTTCGCCCACATGGTCATACTTGCCAGTCAAGCATTCATTAACGTGACTGTCCATGTGGTGTGCAATGGTACGCCCTGTCAGTGTAGTACTTTGGCCAATGCGCTTGTCAAAGAACCTACAGCCGGGATTCAAAATAGCACCATATAAACTGTTCAAGTTAATCTTCTTAACAAGTTGTCGCTTGTCCCAGAATGCAATGTCCTCTTTGTCTGTTGCTTCCTTCTTTTTGGCCTGCATCTCTTTGCGTTCTGCATACCAACGTTCCAACAGGCCCGGAATAATGCCCTTCATGTCGTACTTGAAGATGGTACCGTTGGCACTGATGACCCAGGGCTGATTGCTTTCAAAGATCATGCGCCACACTTCAGCGGCTGTGTGCGTTGTACTCTGCTGGCTTTCTTCCCAGTCAATGGTGATGTCAATGCCCTGTTGGCATTCCATTACTGCTGTGTACTCTAGACTGCCAAACAAACCTTCCCACGCATCAGCAAAACTGGACCCTGCGGCCATTTTGTCACTGATGTACTGGTCAGTCATTGTTTGTCGTAACTGTCCGACAATGGTTTCTGGTCCCATGTTGAGGGCGCGAATAGCCGAGGGATAGAGACTGTTGATGTCGATGGCGCCAATGTATTCGTGCATACCCCGTTTGGGATAAGCAACATAGGCACCTGCGGCTTGCGTTTGACCTTGTTCATCACGACCTTTCCTATTAGGGACAATCATACCACGCCCGTGTGCTTCATTAATGATAGCTTGCTCAGTCACAGCAACCGCACCCATTGTGGTCTGTAACAACACAGTATTATCGTGAGCAATTTCGTTGGCCAGATCTAGAAAGCGTAGTTTCTTATCCAACTTGGCCAACAACATGGTATCTTGTCTGTTATAGTCGATGAACTTGGGAAAGTCTTTGTTGTACAGTTGGTCCAACGTGCCTTCATAGGCCACTTTGCGCTCATCTAGTTCATATTCGCCAATGGCGTCCAAACTATAACTATGTCGTTCTTCGTATGTGTACTTGCGATACAGTTGCATATAGTCCATATGCACACGGCCCACAAGGTCAAATGTGATGTTGGTGGCACCAAAGCGTTCAAATTCACGCCGCTTGGGAAACTGATTCCACAAGCACAGTCGGCGTGTGTCGTCTTTGGTCAACACCCGCATGGTACGCATTACGGTATAGGGAATATCGAAGCCCTCACTGTTCCAGCCACTTAGGATGTCTGCATCTTGGATCAAGTCAAAGAATGTATTCAACATGTCTTCTTCTCGTTCAAACAAGAAACAGTTGTCAAAGCGATCACAGATCTCTTGTGCGCTTTCCCAGCTATAGGTCTTGGGAGGCAATACCAAGGTGACCAGTTTGTCTAGCCAATCCAAGTACACTGAGAAGGCAGTGATCTTGTTAAAGGGATCTGTAGTGGGAGCGTAGCCTTTGTCAGGGTGGAAATCCACCTCAATGTCAAAAAATGCTGTTTGCAGTCGAGGTGACGTTGCACCTAGATAGTTGTTTTCAAGGCAGCGGAAGATTGGGTTAATATCACTTTCCCAATGCTGCTTGTTGCTTTGTAGTTTTAGTTCTTTGTGATATTCTTTGTTGCTACGACTACTGAATCGGGTAACAGGTGTGTCAAAGATTGTGCGATATTTGCCCTTGGGGTCATCGTAGTAGAATACGTATTCTGCGGGAAAGTCACGGTATTCTCTAACACCGTTTACACGTTCGACCACGTGGATGCGATCTTTTGCTCTGTCATAGAGAGCGTCAACATAACTCATAATACTCCTTTGTATAGTTTAAAGCCTATACTGACTCTACATGCCGTTTCAAGTCCGGCGAGACTGTAATATTACTTATCTTATTGCAAGGCAAATCTAATTAAACCAATACCATCTATGGTTACCAAGAAGATACTGTTGGCCATTAAGCCAAAACTTCTTCGTGTGTAACAGGCCCAGCCGCTGGCAACACATCCTGAAATAAAAATGCAGTACAGTGGCACTACTGGAATGTTGGGCACCGTGACTGCAAACATTATAGCACTGATGACGCTGCAACTCCAAGCAAAAACTTCGGCACAGAATCTCAAAGGATAACTGTTCCAATCATTACGTACATAGTTGACGAAGTTTTGTAAGAAGTTTTTCATGTGGTTAGATTGGCCCAAAGTTGTCGGGTGTTACGTGCCCAAATTTCTAATAGTTGCCTATTATGTGGTTTGTGACTTTTCAGTAATCCGTCAATCACAGCAACTACTTCTGCTCCTGTGGCCTTTACTACACCTAGCTCATCCAAGCAGCTGGTCCATGCGTATTGGCTGTCAACCACCACTGGCATAAACTGTAGACACTCTAGCACTGCAAGCCCCGGGCATTCGTTTCGACTGGGAATGTATGCCACTCGATGCTGTGCCATTAGCTCATACATGGCCTTGCGTTCACTGAGCTTGAATGTGTGTACATCAGCGCCTGCAAATAACTCTGAGTCAACCTCATGAGTTATCACCGTTGGCGTTACTCCTAGCTCACGGGCAACACGCATAAACTCACTGGCACCTTTACGTTCTGTAGCATCACCAACGTAGAGTAATCCACGTGTTGGTGCTGTAGTGGGCTCGGGTGCTAGTGAGAATGGTGCAGGAGTATACACTGTTCTATAGGGCCAAACATTAGTGGTGGGCACATTTAAACCTATGCGATGGTTAGTGGTATTACAAATATCAATTTGCATTTGCAAATATTCGTCGCTTAGGAAGCTGTATCTTGCGCCCGCTGTGTATACATCACTCTCGTGTTGTACGAAAATACAATCTCTAAATTGATTTTCACAGCCCAAGAAGCTGTGAAGATCATGTGCAATCACCAAGTCTGGTTCTACATCTAATTTTGTAAAAGCCTCGCGCACGTCATCTGCGACTTGATGTTCTACCTGTAACCACACATGACCATCTCTCCAGTTTGGCTTGTAAGCCGATGGTATATTACAATATAATGTTTCGTCTGTGTTGATGGTTTGTGTGGGTTTCGCATCGGTTACGAAAAGTACACGATGCCCCATACTGCGTTGTAAATCTATTACAGTATTAATATACCTAGTAATACCATTGGGTCTCAGCAGTACGCTACTACAGGTATGAACAATGGTCTTCATTAGAGTGTCTTGCCAACAGTTTCTAAAATAGTATTGAGCTCGTCGTGGTCTCGATTGGTTTCACCCAGTTTGGCCTTGTGTGCAATTTTGATTGCCTTCTTTAAGGTGCCGGGCTTGATTTCCAATTCTTCTGCTACTGCTTTGACGGTGTCGCTAAGGCCAGCACTCAAGTCCTCAATCTCTTGCATGACCTGCATGCCTTCGTTGATTAGCTGTGTGAGTTTGGCTTTGGCTTCGCCATTGAATGTGCGATCATAATCACTCATGTGTTCTCCTTTAATAAAACTATTATACAAATATTGTGCTGCAAATGCAATGCTTTTGGCGTTATCCTTTGAAATTTTCCAAACATTCAATTATCGCTTCCTTGAGTCCCGGATCATGTGGGTAGTGTGCTCTTAAATTTTTGTCGAGGTACGCAGGACGTTGTTTTGGGTCCCGCACCAAACTTTCTACTTTGCGCTTGTTGTTCAAGTATTCTTGATTGTGATCGAGATCAAAGATGTACTGCTTTGCATCCATTTTGTGTTGTGCAGGATTGTGGCACAACTTATGTAAATTTGAATAACTCCAACATTGAAAATACTCTGTATTGTAAAATACCGTGTTGCTGTACTTTTTCAAAGTGTCATCAGAGATGCAGGGCCTTCCTGCGGTTGATCTTGTGTCAAGGAAAGGGCGCAGCAGGCTAAATTCCCATTTTAAATTGTAGTAGTGCCACCACCACCAATCAGAAATGGAGTCAATTCCTGCTACTCCCACTTCATCTATATTGGCGCTTACTTTATTGGTATACCAACGCGAAAAATCCACAGTGCCGCCGGTATTGACAATGCCTTGCACAATTAAATTTTGATTTTGTCTCCAAGGCAGGCGCTGCTGGTTATTGGCCAACAAATGACGATACATGGGCATACTGGGACCAAACACACAATCTCCAGGATCTCCATGCAACAACACATGCTCGTCAATGAACTCGTTGGTAACATCAAGCTCATCAACTTCTCTGCACTCAATTTTGTTTTTGATCAACTTGTTATAAAACTCTGGGTTTTCTTGTATGCTTTTGTTCGAGCAATAAATCACCAACTGTGACAAGTTTGTTGAGTTTTTGATCAGTGCAGCCAACACACAGGTGCTGTCTATGCCACCACTCCACATGATTGCAATGCGTTGATCAAGGGATAACAATTCATTGGCTCTGCGATCCAGAAGTGTGGCCAGTGTGTTGTTATTGAATTTTAACTTGGGTGCAGCAAACAACGGGTTACTGGTTGCACCCCAGGGATTGGTAAATGTGCCCTGTCGTGGTCTAACATCGTGTAGTCCCAACACATACGAACCAATACTGGCCCAGTATTGTCCGCAGGGATTGGAAATATTGGCCCAGCCTACTCCAATGGGCAAATTTACCAATGCACTGGATTTTAAATTTTCAATATGATACTGAATATATCGACTGTACATTTAGACATTATAAACTAATGATTGAAAGAATACAAAAAGAAAAATGCTCACTTTAGAACAACATTCCGGGGCACGACTCCCATATTGTTCTGCCCAGCAGCCGGGCACACCTCCGTTACGAATAACGGTCCTAAGGGTGTTCTTACTTGTTGTGTTTGGCTCTTCCAGCCTTCATGTTGGCCAACCAGTGTGCCATACGAGCCTTCTCACCTGTTGAATGTTTAGCAGTATTGCGTAGACTACTTACACTGGCTTTGGTATTAACGCCCATACGCTTGCTGAGACCTCGGCGTCCAGGATTTTTACCATCAGCAAAGTTTTCATTTTGCTGTGGTTCTTTCTTGTTGGTCTCGTCGTCGTAGTGTTGCCAGTTGTGATAGACTTTTTCTTTGGGCTCCAGTTTTGGGCCTGCAGGTTGACCGTAATCGTCCCAGGACTTTTTCTGTTCAGGAGGATCTTTGAGCTCGTTCAGGGCACCAAAGTAATCGGGATGTTGATCTGCAAAGTCTCTCATAAGCACTCCTGCCACAGCATTGGCTTGATTTTCAACACGACTTCCGGTGGCACCATCGCCCGGCTGGATCATGTCAAGTTCACGTTGTTTGTGATGCACCAGTTCGTGTGCTAGGGTACGTAGTACGTCCATGACGTGACGTCCGCCTGTAGCAACCTGTACACTATTGGTATCAGGATCAAACAAGCCAAATGTAGGATGTTCGCTAGTGCCAATTTGTCGTTTCAACTGTATGTCGGGCAACTTGTCTATGCCCAAACGCTTTGCTACATAGGGCACAAAGTCGTCGGCTGCTGACTCGGCATCAACACTTTCGTGTAGCTGTTTGGGTAAGAAACAGTCTGCAATGCTCTTGCACATGCGTTCAATGTCGTGATTTTGAGTAAAACGAATATCAAAGTCTTCGTGTTCAACATGACTTTGACTTGGATCTCTGTAGCCACAGTATACAGCACGTACCGGAGTAGTGTCAATTAGTTCTGTACAGCTAATACCCTGTCTATCTGCTATTTCATCTGTGCAAGGACTGAGCGTTGTAACAATGACGCAACCTTCGGGTAATTTGCCATGCTTGTTTTGATAGTTCTCAATAGCAGCACGTTCTGCATGTACACGTTTACCGCTTGGCAAACGATGATTAATACCGTACTCAATACGATGTTCAGGACCAACCACTGCGGCAGCGACAAAGCCATAACGTTCAGCGTCTTGCTTTTGATGTGCCAGGATGCCTTCGCACAATTTGACCAAGATGCGATCATAAGCACCTGTATCTGCGGATTCGGCTAGGCTGTATTTTTTAAGTTGGCGTTCGATCTCGCCAGGGCGCACGTCCTTGGTTAGACTCATACTATAGCGTGGATCATGAGCTTGTGCCTTGGTGGCAACAACTCCGCTGGCATCTTCGTTGTGTTTTTTACGGCCAGCACAATGAGCTCGTTGACTGAAACCTTTGGGGTGCGAGCAGTCAATACTGTGCTTGTATTTTTTACTCCACTTTTCGTTCAAAGGGTCAAACAGCTCGTAGATGTTCATTTCAGTACGCTTCTCAACATCCATGAGTGCTTGCGATGTGCGTCTATGCGTTCTGCCAGGAAGTTGCTGAAGCCGTGTTCGCCGGATTCTTCTGCACGATCATAAACCATTTTTAACAAGATGACCATTTTGTCGCTATCGGCCAGCAGTGTTTGAACCATGACAGCATCGGGGATGACTTCAGTTTGATCATCAACACGAGTCAAGATAGTCAACTTGCTCAAGCTGCCAGGAGCATAGCAGTCCATGGCACGTAGTTTTTCAGCAAACGCATCAATGATGCCGTACACTTCTTCGTAAATGGTTTTAAACAATTCGTGGAATTGTTGGAAATGCACGCCTTCCACGTTCCAATGGAATTCGTGTGCTTTTAGATAAAAGCTGAATTCACTAGCAAATGCAATACGTGCGGCCTGTTGTAGTTCTGTTAATTCGTTCATAATAGTATTTATAGTATGTCGTATCCGGCCTTACGCATAGCATACAGGCGGCTTTCCATGACATCTTCGTCGGTTGTGTCTGTGGTTTTGTCTGCCTGGCGCAAACGTTGTGCTAGTTTGACCAAATCAACTGGCTCGTGACGTTGTTGTTCACGTGCTTTTTGGCCAACACGTTTGACCATGGCTTGGTATTTGTCATCGTAATCAACTTCGTCGTCGTCCATCTCAGCTAGACCTTGCTTATGAATGAATCCACGACTATTTTGTGGAACATTTGTGGTGCAAAACTTGCCGCATACTTTGCCAGTTTTGTCAGTAGCGTGATGAGTCCACTCTAGATCATTTTTTG
>TBL_comb47_HYPODRAFT_10004087_pt1 | contig 16885 bp, 5 predicted proteins | sample TroBogypolimnion_40_FD_10682 | JGI IMG/M metagenome (IMG submission 10682)
AGACCAGCAACGCATCCTGGAATTGCTCAAAGTGAAGCTGTAGCCATCATCGTGAAATCGAAACACGGCGCTAACCACTTCGCCGCCAATGGGCTAGTGTGTTTTCCATCCAAACAAAATGCGTTTTATCTGCCCCGATGGCCAGCCAATCCGCTGGTTACCGCTTGGATAATACCTGATGACGCGATGACAATCAACGCACTTGGAAAAAGCGTTGCAGGTGGTTGGTGGTGGAGTCGAGGAAGCGGTAAAGGCCGCTGCCCAGGGCTTGGGGCACGTCCAAGGTCTGCCACTGGGAAAGGGGGAGCGCTTGATTGGTGGTGGCATACAAGGTCACGCCCTGGCCCGTGAGGTTGGTGAAGTCGAGTTGGAACTGGCCGTTAGTGAGCGCGGCGTGGATCCAGACGACCTTGGGCCTGGGGGGTGAGATCGGGACGGATTGCCGCTGGCCGGCGATGGTGACGAAGTTGGTGTCAAAGGCGGCCGTTCCTGCGAACCAGGCCACGCCGGCGGCGAGACTAGGAGGCACCGCAGTGTAGGAGAGCGAGCGGTTGGCGTGGTCGAAGAACGGACCCCAATACACAGTGTCGTCGCTGGCATCATAATTACCGCCGTTGTCAACATTGGTGGCGGTCCAACCTGCGGGGAGAGTGTCCTGGACGGCGTAGGCGCTCGTGTCTGTGGCTGGGGTGGCGAGCTCGGTCACCAGGATGCCCACGCCGGCGGCGGAATAACTGACGGGCAGAGTGCAAACCACGCTGCCCCGGAAGGGGGCGATAGCCGTGGACTGACGTTGCCCGGAAATGAGGACGGTGTGCCCGTCGAACGAGGCCTGACCGTTGAAATTGGCAGTGCCCGCTGCGCTGGTGGGCGGGGTTACCTGGTAGGTCAGCGAGCGCTGGAGCCCGTCGAAGAACGGTCCCCAGAGCACGGTGCCCGTCGCGGCATCGAAGGTGCCGCCATCACTGATGTTGGAGGCGATCCAGCCGGAGGGGATGGTGTCCTCGACTGCGTAGACGCCGATCTTGTTGGCGGGACTGGCCAGATTGGTCACGGTAAAGGCGACGCCGGCCAAATAGTTCGAGGAGAAACTGCTGGCGACCGTTCCATAAAACACCGGGATGACTACGACGAGCGACTGGCCGGCGATGGCTACGGTAGCATTATTGAACGTGGCCGAACCGGAGAAGGCATTGGTCCCGGTAGAATCGACCGGGGGAAGGACGGTATAGGAAAGGGTAAGGACGCCGTTGGTGAAGAAGGGTCCCCATTCCACGAGTTGGTTCTTGGCGTCGAAGGTACCGTGCGCGCTGATACTGGTTACGGTCCAACCGGGGGGCGGTTGGTCCTGGAGCGCGAACACAGTGACATTGCTGGCGGGGGTGACCAGACAGGTAACGACGAACCACTGGCCTGCGCTGAAGCCAGAGGGGAGCGAGCGCACTGCGGTGCCCGGGGCGGAGATCACGGGTGAAATGTGGCGTTGGCCGGTGATGGGAATATCCGTTCCGCCGAAGTCACCGGTGCCGGAGAAGGCGACGGTGGTCGTCGCGTTGGCGGTTGGGTTTGCGGTGTAGGCGAGAGCGCGGGAACGGTTGTCGAAAAAGGGTCCCCAGCGAATCGCGCCGGTGGCGGGGTCAAAGGCGCCTTCGTCGCTGATACCGGTGGCGGCCCAACCAGGCGGCAGGAGGTCCTCGACCGCATAAGCGTCGATACTGCTGCCGGGGGTGACGGAGTTGGTCACTCCAAAGGGCACCCCGGGAACGAACGTGGCGGGCATGGTGCACACGATGGCGCTCAGGCTGGCGGGCAAGGGCACGATACTGTTTTGGCCAGTAATGACGACCTCCTCGGACAGGTTGAACACGCCTGAGCCGGAAAAGGCGGCGCCGGCCGTAGCCTCGAGCGGCGGGGTCACCTGGTAGGATAAGGCGCGAGGGAGGGAATCGAAGAACGGCCCCCACTCGACCGTGCTCGTGGCCGCGATGAAGGTCCCGTCGTCGCTAACGTTCGCCGCGGTCCAACCGGTGGGCACGGTGTCCTGGATGGCATAGACCATTACGTCGGGATCGGCGGATACCGTGTTCGTGACGGAGAATGGGGCGCCGGGCGTGAAGGTGGCGGGGAGGGAGCGCACCACGGTGCTGGCGCTCGCGGTGGAGTGGACCAAGGCGAGCAGGAGCAGGAGGACGCCGTACCCTGGCCTGAGTTGGGTGTTCGGGCTCATGAGACAACCCGAGGTCACGGCACCTGCAAGATGACGCGATAGAAGCGGTCGCGGCCGCTGCCAATCGGATCGTAGAAGTTATTCGTGCCGGTGGCATCGATGACGTTGGTGGAAATATTCTGCCAGGAGGTCAAATTGGTCGAAGCCTGAACGAGAAAGGTCTGGCCCTGGGCACCCTTGAGGCCGATGCGGAACCGGCCCCCAGAAACGGTCCCCGCAACGGCGAACTTGGGCGCCACCGTGTAGGCGGACGTGCGTTGGCCGGTGAGGTTGAGGGTGGCGACACCGTCATAAGAGGCCTGGCCGGCGAAGGTTACGGGCCCGAGGGTGTTGGTGGGCGGGGTGGTCTGATAGGTCAGCGTGCGGGGGGTGGCATCGAAGAAGAGGCCCCATTTGACCTTGCCGTTCATGGCGTCGTAAGCCCCGCCGTTGTTGATATTGGCGACGGTCCAGCCCGCGGGGGGTTGATCCTCCACGCCATAAGCGCTGACCACCGAGCCGGCAGTGACCGCGATGGAAACCGTGAGCGGCTGGCCGGGAGTATAGGTCTGGGGCAGCGTTGCGACCGCGGAATCGAGGTTCGTGTTTTCGACCACGCTGGCGGCGCCGGTATTGACCCACCAGGCAGGCGGGCCGCTGACGGTGCTGTTCAATTGGTAGGTGCCGCCGCCACGCCAGAGGGCCCCCACGCGCACGGCGTAATTCAAGGGGATGTTGGTGGGAGCGATAGGCCACGCGGCCCCGGTTCGCCACGCCAACAAGTAAGCCACGGTTTCGCCCACCGAGATCGCATTGTCCGTGGGGTTGTTGTCCGCCGGATGGGTACCCTGGCCGGGGTTGGCCCCCGCCAGGTCCAGCCGAATCATCTGGCCGCGTACGCCGATGGTGACGCTGGCCTGCGCCCGTACCGCGGCGCCGTCGCTGACCGAAAGATAGACAAGTTGGTTGGACAGAGCCGCGGCGGGGTTAGCCAGCGGCAGGAGCGACTCCAGGGCGATGCGTAGCGTGTAAAAGTTGCCCGCCGAGGGCACCCATCCCATTTGGTAGGTGGCGATGGCCGGACCGTTGAGCTGGGCGCTAGCGGTGATGACCACGTTGGTGTTCGCGGCCGTTACCTGGCTGGTTCCGAGAGTGATCAGGCCGTAGATGACATTATCGGGCTCGGGAACGAAAGCGCGGGCGGCAAGCAGGCCGGCCGCCGCTACCAAAATCAGGGAGATTTTTTGCTTCATAGTCTGGGTCCTGGGTGCGGTGATTTAGTTGCCGGAGTAGGAATAGGTTTGGAAGAACACCTTGATGTCCGAAACGCTATTGACAAAGTTCTGTAACCCCTGGTTCGGGTCGGCCAACAGCGTGCCCCCAGGAATGATCAACACCCATTGAGTGTTCCAGACCGATCTCCCGATGAGCCGGCTGTCGGTGGTGACCTCCGCGGGATCGATATTGGCGCCCTGGTCGGTATAGCCCAAAAAGCTGGAGAATTGCCGGGTCTTGTTCAAGGTTCCATCCAACGAGTCATTCATCGGGATGTAGTTGGCGGCGGCCGCTGTGGAAACGCCCAGCGGGAATGGGACCGGGATGGACTGGTCTTGCACGCGCCAGGCTCGCAGGCTTTGACCATCAGTCGGTGAGCGCATCATGTCATTGCCCACCGGGATCAAGTAGATCCGCGGCGTGGTGGAAAGCCCCGCATTGTCGTAGCCGGTGAACCAGACGCCCACCGAGCGGACCTTGGTGCTGAACAGGGTTGGGTCGTAGGCGCTGTCTCCTCCCGAGAGCGGCCAGCCAAAGAAATTGAGCCCGTAAGTGATGGTCGTGGAGAAGGGAATGACCAACCCCGGCTGCGCCCCAGCGCTCTGCGGCGCGAAGGCTCGGCAATAGCGCTTGAATTCAGGGATTTGCCACAGGTCCGGAACGATATGCTGTTTCAAAACGGTCTGCCAATCGTTAGTGAACGTCCCATTGATCGGGAGGGCGCTGGTGGCGCCGGTCTGTTGCCGGAACAGCCCATAGCGCAACGAGAATTTGCCGGTCTCGGTTTGGGGATTATTGAAGCCGAGCTGGCCTTTGAGCACGGCGAAGTCCTGGCCGAGGCGCGCCAGCGGGTCAGCCAGTCCGGCCACGCCATTAACGGGGTTGTTGCCGTCCATCTCACCGAGGCTTTGTTGTTGGATGATGTCGGTCAGGAATTCCTGGCCGGAGCCGGTCGCGGTCCCGAGTAGTTCCGTTTCGAAATCATAAGCAATCGCGGCCATATAGACGTAGCGCTTGGCCAGATCGAACTGAGCCTTGTATTTCTGGATGGCATCGTTCTGGAAGATTCGGAACGTCATGTCCTGGTAGCGGTAAGTCTGGGTTTGGGCCGCCGCCTGTTTGGCGAAGGTGCAGCGCGCTTGCAGGATTTGCTGGCCTTTGGCCAGTGCCGCCTGGTATTTGCCGAGAGTTTGGATGATGGTCTCGCGCTGGTTGAGACATTCCAGGCGCAACGCCGGTTCCTGCTGGATTTGGTTTTGCAGGGCCGTGACCTGTTGCTGCATCTCGTAACCCTGGGTGTTGGCCGCGATCGTCGAGGCGGCCTGGCTTTCCGCGTCCGCGGCGGCCTGCATGTCGGTGTCTGAGCTATGACTTTCCTCGGTCGCCGCTATGTTGAGGGCCGTGGTTGCGGCTGCGCCCACCAAACCAATGGCTAACCGATAGCCAAAGAAGCAATCACTCGCCAGACCGACCACCGTGGGCAAACCCGACACGAGAGCTTGCTGAAAGGCCGAGATGCCACCGGAAACCTCGGTCAGCCTGCGCGCGATGGTGGCTTCGCCATTCGCTTTGGTTACGTAGTCGGCGGCCGAACCATTCGCTGTATTCTGGACCTGGGCATTCGATGAGTTGAGGTTGTAATGGGTTCGCAGGAGGTTGAGATTGTTTTGGATTTGCGTCAGCAGGGCGTTGTAATTGGCGAGGGCTTCTTGCATGCGGATTTGGGCTTGAAGGACATCGCTGAGCGCCATCTGAAGCTCGCCAGGCGCACGGCGCGAACCCCAGGAGGCGGGCGGTTGGAAGAGGTTGGCTGCATTCCCGATAGGGTAATTGATTTGCGCGGTATTCGTGATTAGCGCGTAAGTCGAAGGGACGTCGCCCTGGAACAAGGTGCTGTCCGGACCTGCCAACGCACGGTAGTAGGCGCTAATGGTGTTGGTTGGGGGCGTGACGGCGGAATTGTAGCTGGACATATCCACGTACATGTAGTGATAGAGATCTGGTCCGGTGTAGCCGGCGGGATAAGTCGAACCGGGTTGGCCAATGTCCCCCGCGTAGGGATACCCGAACACCTCGATGAGGCGGGATTGATAATCCTGGTCCTGCTTCTGGATGTTTTGGCTGAACTGTTGCGCGGTATCCTGTTGCTGGCGCAGGGCGGAGGTGAACTGGTTGGCCTGGTTCCAGACCGCTACCGCGTTGACCATGGCGCTGACTGCGCGCGCGTAAACCTGCTCGAAATGCGTTTCTCCCTTATCAATGAGCGTGGGATCGATATCGAACGGCACGCTTTGTTTTGCCAGCCCGATCGGATTCAAGCCGGCGTCCGCCTGATTGAGCTGGTTCTGCAGCACCGCGTAGGCGGTCGGGATACTGTTGATGTCCGCCACCGTCGTGCGATCCACTTTCGCCAAACCAACGTCATTCGGATTCGTGTCGGTGGCGGGGAGCAAAGCATTGACGGTGACCCAATCAAAGTAAGCCCCCTGGCCGGCGCGGCGAGCCCATTCGGACAATCCCCAGGCCCGGTTCGTCGCCGTGTCTTCGTAACCCTGGTATTGGCCGCTGGGATCGTCCACGTACGCCGCTTCATAGGTCAACTTGGCGATCTCGGCACCGGTTTGCGCCTTGGCGGCGGCGGCGTGGGCGAACTTTTGCTCGTCCTCATAATTGACTTGCACTGGAACGCCGGCCACCGGGACGGCGCTGGCTCGGGGCAGCCACGTATAATTGGTGTTTCGCAGCAGGTCGTAATAGGTGGTCAGTGCGGTCAGGTAGTGGCCCCAAGCATCGCCATGCCCCTGCGGGAACATCAGTTTCGCGTCCGCGGCATTGATGAAGCCGTCGCCCGTGACGTCGGTGATATTGAACGTTTGCACGTAGGCCACCTCGCCCTTGCCGCCCGTGAAATTCCAATATAGCCGGTTATAGACCGGCGCGGCGGCGACCGTGGTCGCGGAGTCGTCGCGACCGCGCAGGAGGTCCAGTTCCTGGTCCAGCAGCGTGTCCACTTGGTCCTGGAAGGCGAAGATGGAGGAGGCGAGCGAGCCGAATTGCGCGCTCCCAGTGCTGAAGCCGATGGTCGGGTCGGAAGCCTCGGCATAGGCCTCGTTGCCGAGCACGACATACAGGTCCGAGATCTTGCTGGCCGCCTGGAGCAAGGCCTGATTGGCGGGTTGGTAGTTAACGGGCGGACTCCCATCCACGCTCAAGGATCGGCCGACTTGCAACACCGTCTGGTAGGCCTCGATCAGCCCCACGGAGTTCAGGTAATTGGGATCGGAGTTCAGGGCGATGGGCCCTTCGTATCGGTGCCCCGCCTGTTCGAGCATCGATTGGTAGGTGTTGATCGGGCCGGTATGGAAGTCGGTCGTGCGGGCATCAAATGGATTGAGGCCCGACAACACGCGGTTCACCCAGCCTTCGACGAACTGGGCGCCGCCGCTGCCCGGTTGACCGATCCATCCGCTCCAATTCGTGGCGCCATCAATATTGTAGCCGGCGTAGCGGCTAATAAACCAGTTGTCCGACATGACCAGCAGGCCCGATTCGCCGCCCTCGCCAAGGGTGGCGTAGTTGGCGCCACCACCATTGGTGGCCGTCGATACATCCGGCACCTGGTAGAGCAACCATCCTTGCGCATCCAGGATGTTCCCCTCGCTATCGACGGTCGGCAGGGGCGGACTGACCCCGTTGTTGTCGCCGCGGTAATAGTACCACTGGAACCGGAACGGCCCGGGGTCGCCGCCGAAATCATCGCTGTGGCGCAGGGTCAGGCGCTGGTCAAAGGCATTGTCGCCGGGCAAGACGGCGAGGTTTCCCAGGGCCGGTCCGCCGTTGACCTGGATGACATACATTTGCACCTGGGAGCCGAGCGTCGTCGGGTCATCCTGGACGACCGTGACGTACTCGGGTGGATAGTTGGTACTGCCGAGCGGAACCGGTTGGGGTGGCGGGACTCCGAACAACCCCGTGGTCAGCGCCTTAGGTTGCGCTCCGAAGGTATCGGGAACGATGGTCACCACGCTGCTCAGGATTACCGTCCCGTGATTGGTGGCGGCGACCAAGTTGGTTCGCGCCGTGAGGCCAATCAGCAGGGCGTCATCGAAACTGGTGGCGCTGGTACCCGCAGGATTCAGGGTTAACCGGTTAGGGTTGCGGGTGAGCTTGTAAAGTTGGTCGATGAGCTGGCGGAAATCCGGGTTGGCTCCGGAAAGGCCTTTGATGGCTTCGCGCTCGCGCAGGCTCATGACGTTGTTGAGGAGGAGTGGGTCCGCGCCCGGGGTCGTGTCCGCCATCAGCCCCTGGAAACTGAGGAGACGGTTGAGCGGGTCATAGAGGAGCCGCAGGCGGAGGAAATAGGGCAAGTCGGTAAATTGGTCCAGGCCGTTGACGGTGGTGAATTTCATGCCGGCAGGCCAAGTGGCTGAGGCCGGGACCGACAGGGAGCGGGCGGTGTAGGGGTCGTACAACCGTGCCAGGTTCGTCGTGGTCGCGCCGCCGGACGAGGCCAGGCTATCGAACACAATGCTGGCGTTGAGCAGGTGGGTGATGTCCGGCAAGCCGCCGGACGACGTGGTCAGCGTTTGGCCCACCGGCATGACATAATTGGACGGCCACGAGATCTGGTAGGTGATGTCCGCCGGCGTCCCTGTGCCGCCGTCAAGCCAGGGGATACAGGTCCCAGTGGCATTATTGGTACCATAATAGAAACCGGGCTGGAGCGGGTACCAATAGTGCAGGGTGATATTCGTGGTTCCGCCGTTCGGGCCGGCGGCCGTGGCCCAGAGGCTGCCATCCACCTTCGCATGGTAGAAAGGGCCGCCGATGGCCGTATTGCGCGCCGCGCAGAGCGGCAGCAGGCTCAGCGGCAGCGGCGGCTGGATCTGAGTACCGGCGGTGCCCGGGTAGGTGAAGGCCGTGGACTGATTGGTGGCGACAACGGCGAACACCCGCATCGCCCATTGGTTTGCGTTATTGGCATCCTGGTATTTGAGGAGCACATAAGGCTGGGAGAGATTCCCATAAAGCGCATTGAGGTCGTTGCGCAAGGCATAGAGCACTCCGCCGGCCATCAGGGCGTGCTCCTCATTGGGATTGAACCCCGGGAGAGTCGGGTCGTTCTGGACATACGGCGCCGGGTTTAGCCAGTAACTGGGCAGGCCGCCGCCCCCCGATCCCTGGAGGCTGGCGATGACGATCGTATTGGTCGCATCGATCGTCGTGGGCCACTGCGGACTATAGCTGCACGGAGCGTCACCCCAGGCCACGCCGAGCTCGTTGGTGTGGTACCACACCACGACCAGGGGTTGGTCGGGGACGGTTAAATTCGGGTTGATGGTGTTGACCGGAATGATGGGACCGGTGCGCGTGGGGAGATCGTAGGCCCGGTTCGCGTCGGACGGGGCGCCGTCATAGACCGATTTTTGGAACAGGATATGGCCGTTGCGGCCGGCGTAATCAAAGTGCGTGGCATTGGTGATGGCGGCGCCGATGACGGCCGGGAGGTTATTGCTCAGGTAGTTGGGATCGTTCCACGCGATCGAACGGATGACTTGGAACTTGCTCGGGGAATTGATGGGATCGAGCGGTTGGCCCGGCACGATGCTGATATAGCGCAGCACACTGTAGGCATTGGTCTGGCAGTTAAAGACATTTTGTTGATCCACTGCGGCGCTCAGGCTGGTGGCGTAAAGGACCGACTGGAAGCTGTAATTGAACGGCGTGTTGGCGGGGATGCCCCGGGGCACGACCTGCACCGGCGCGCCCACGACATGGGTCTGGGCCGATCGTGGCCAAACGGTTTTGCTGATGGCGATGATCGGCGGGGGGGTGTTGGTGGGATTGGCCGGGTTGAGGAAGGAAGTGGGCCATTGAATCTGCGCGGTGCAGGGAACGACGGCGTAAAGCTGCCGGTCGCTCGCGTTCCAGAAAAACTGCCCGGAGGCGGCGGTCGGCCCGCTGATGACGGACCAGGCGGGAGCCTGGGCCACGGCGCCCAGGGGGCGGGCAATGGGCTTGCCGGCGACCCAGGCGGGCAGGGCAAGGAAGGCGTGCGCGGTGCCGCCGATCAACCCCGTGCCGACAATGGCGCCCGCATCATTGATCCCCCGCGCTTCGATCAAAGTCCAGGTGTTGGTCTCCTCGTAAGGAATCAAGTCGTTCAGGTCATTGATTCGCCCCGTCGAGTAGAGGAAGGCATGNGTGAGCCCATTGCCGGAGGTGGCCGTACCCACGACTTGATCGAACTTGTTCACACCGTAAGCCGTGGCGCCAAACATCCTGGNGGGCGTTCCAAGGTCGACCAGGCCGCCGACGCCGGTTTGGATCCAGGCGTGTGGAAACCCGTTGGTCAGAACGCAAGCNCCGACCACGTCACCGGCCTGGTTGATGCCGCTAGCGAGGCTTTGGACCGCGCCGGGCAGCAGTGCGGCACTGTAGTTGGTAGCGGCCGGCAAACCGTTGGTCGCCACCGGGGTGATGATGAAGGCGTTGGTGATGCCACTGGAGAACACGTAGCCCACCACCTGCCCGGCATCGTTGATCCCGGTGGCCACACTGCCGCCGGGAAGGCCCAGATCGATCAGGTTGGCGCCCGAATTGAAGGCGTGCGTCTGACCGCTGGTTTGCGTNGTGCTGCCGCCNNCNACCCGCCCCGCCGAGTTGATGCCGAACCCGGCGCTGGCGCTGCCCGATGAGTTGGTGCCCAACGCCCCGAGGTTGATCACCGAACCCGAGCCAAAGGAATCATAGAGAAAGGCTTGTGAATAGCCATTGGGGGCGAGTGCGGTGCCCGTGATGACGCCGTTGTCGCTGATCGCGTAGGCGGCGCTGCCCTGGCCGGAGCCGATCGCGAGCGTTTGCTGGCTGGCGCCGAAACCGGTGTAATAGAAGGCTTGGCTGGCGTTCTGGTTGCTGTTGTTCAGGGTGCAGTAACCGACGATCTGGCCCTGGTTGTTGATCCCCCGGCCATAGCTGGCATAACGCCCGGAGAGGACACCGAGGTCGATGATGGTGTAAGCCGGTTGCGGGTTGACCTGCAGCACAAACGTCTCGGTGACCAGGTTGTGGCCGTCATTGGCCTGCACCGTGATGTTGGCCGAGCCAATCGCCCCGGCCTTGGGCGTAATAACCAGGGAGAGAACTTCATTGGTCGCGCCATTCGTGCTCACTAGCGCCAGGCTGAATCCTACGGCCGGGTCCACCAGGTCTTGATTGTCCCCGGTCACGGATACGTTCAAGTCCTGCACCGCCGTGCTGGTGTCGCTGAGGGTGAACAGAATCGGCGCCGTAGGTAAGCCTTCCTGGGTCAACTGGCTCGGGATGGGGCCGAGAATGGGTGGATTGAGCGAAGTCACGGCGATGAGCACCTGACCGGTGCTGGTGAGCGTCCCCGCGCCAGTGCTCACCGTGTAAGTGAAGCTGGCATTGCCGCCCAGGTAGCTTCCGTCTGGCGTGTACAGCCATTTGCCGCCGCCCACGTTCGTCAGCGTGCCATGCAGGCTAGTGCCCGGGGTAACGTGCCACACCAGGCTTGACGCCGCGGTTTCCAGGTCGAAAGCCGGCAGGCAGAGCAGGTTATTGGTGCTGAACGAGGTTACGGTGAAGTTGTTGAAGTTGGTCGGGCCAGGAACCCAGGTGGGGTAGGGCCAACCGCCGGCCAAGGCTCCCGGGTACGAGCCGGCGAGCGGGGTGCCGGAATTAAAGAGGGTATAACCGCCGCCTTCGTTGACGCGGTAATAGACCAACAGCCCTGGTTCGTCCCCCGCCAGGGCCTGGCGCATATTGGCCAGGATCTGCCTCCCGGTCCTCGCCACGTTCCACACCCGAAACTCGGACAAGGCGCCCGCAAACGGATAGGCCGTTCCCCCCCCGCCCAAAACGAGGTCATAATTCCCCGCGTAAACGAACTCGCCGATTGACTGGAGGCGACCAGGGAGCCATCCAGGTAAACCTGCATAGCCCCAAACCCGGCGTTGGCGCTCTGGCTGGAGACGAACGCAAAATGGTGCCATCCACCCAACGCATCGTTGGGACCGCTGGTGATGTCGTTGTTGAGTTGGAAGGCAACGCGACCATTGCTGGAGATGTCGCCAAAATCCCAATAAACCGTGCCGAACGTGCCAATCGAATAGGGCACATGGGCGTTGATCCGGTTGTTGTGGTCGTCCGGACTCAGAATGAAGGTGGACTGGCCCACCAGGCGATCCACCTTTTGCCAGAACTCGATCGTGATTTCATTGGTGGGCGCAATATTGCCGAAATTGGGGATCACCACGGCGTTGTTAGTGCCGTTAAACCTTAGGGCCGCGTCGCCGAGCATCGGGGGGGCCGGCGACACCGTCACCAGGAAGGTCCGGTTGGTGACAAACGGCCCGTTGGTCACCGTAACGGTGATGGTGGACGGGGTGCTCGGGTGGGCGGGAGGTTGGGGGATAATCACCAGCGTACCGTTGCTGCCGGGGGCGGAATAGAACAGCAGATTCGTCACCGCGGAAGGCGTGTCCGAAACGGCGGTGACACTGAAGTTGAGCGCTACGGTGGACGGCCCAATGCCGGTCAGCAAGACGGTGGCCGGTTGCCCGTCGATGAGGTTGAGGTTGGCGATGGGATCGAGCGTCGGTTGAAAGGCAATCGTCGAGGGAACCCAGGCAGGGCTGCCCACAAAAACGCCGTCGAAGTGGTTGGCCGTGGCGTCCTGCACGGTTGTTCCGCAGGCATCGTCAAAACGGTAGTAGGCCCGCAGGCCGGCTTCGGTGCCCGTGAGGGTTCGGTATAGGTTGGTTTGGATGGTGGTCTGGCTGAGGGCGACGTTCCAGACGCGCGCTTCATCCAGGCTGCCCGGCCAAAATTCCCCGCCGCCGCCGTACTGCTCGCCAAAGACCAGTCCGGACGCCGCCGCGGGATTGGCTATCCCAAAGCCTCGGTTCGCCCGGCGGACGCCGTCAACGTAAAGGATGGTGTCGGTGCTGGATTTCACCAGCGCGAAATGGTGCCAGCCGCCCAAGGGGAACGGAACCCCCGTATCGGCCCCCCCCCAGCCGTCGCCGGCCCGGATGTTGTTGGCGAGGCTGACCCCCAAATAGACGGCGTTTCCCGGACTCCCTTGCGACAGGAACTCTCGGTAGGAATTGGGCGACGCGGGACAGTTGACCCAGCATTCCACGGTGAAATCACCCGTGGTGGGGATAACGGCGGCCGAGGTATTCACCGCCGCATTAAGACCATTGAACGCCAAGGCCGTATTGAAGACCGGGTAACCGGTGACGAAGGTCTGATCCGGACCGGCGGGATTGGAGCCGTTACTGGTGGCGGCCGCGAGGCAATAATGGTTGGTGGTCGCCTGCGGCAAATTGTTGACCGGGGCGCTTACGGCGCCGGGACTCGTGCCGAAGGCGAGCCCGCCCTGCAACGTCGCGTTACCCTGAAACCAAAACCCGCTGTAATAGGCGGAGCCGAAGTCGCCCGCGGTGGCACCGGAGGTTTCATTGAACGGATAGTAATGCAGCAAGTTAAGGAATTGGGGATGGGTGGAGTCCACCTGTTTATTCATGAACTGCTGGATGGTCGTCTGTGGGAGGGCCACCTGCCAGATCCGCAGTTCGCCCAGAGCCGCCGCGGCGTAGTTCGTCGGCTGGAGTCCTCTGCCGATGAAATTGTAAGCGGTAGTCCTTGCGGACGAGACGTTCATGTGGTCGCTCCCGATCGGGTTGCCGTTGAGGTAAATACTGCCGGTCATCGAGCTTTCAGCATAGACACAAGCCAGGTGACACCATTGGTTGGTCGGCAGCGAGACGTTGCTCGAAATCCAATTCGAGTACCCGCCGAAGGCCACGTCGTTCTCGCCCAGTTTGAAAAACGGCGTTCCATTGGTGTTGAACCCGATGGCCAGCCACTCGTTGGTGGGGGTCCAACCGAGGTCGACGATCCGCGGCGCGTCCTGAAAACTGCGGAGCCTAACCCAGACCTCGATGGTGAACTCAGTGGCGAAGTAGGTTCCGTTGGGCAGGCTGAGGAAGTTGGACACGCCATCCAGGGTGAGGTTGGCGCCCGGGAGGTTCGTGGTAGCCACCACGGACAAGCCGTAATTGGTGGTCGGTCCGTAATTGAAAGTGGCGGAGGAGTTGGTGGCGCCCGGGAACAAGGGCACCACCGTCCCGTAGAGCGTTGCGGAGGTGGCCTGGACGTTGGTGGCCCAGAGGGGGTTGACCAGCGCGGTCAGCTCGACAAAGTTGACGTTTGTGGCGCCCACCGCCGCCATCTGCGAGGCGGGAACAAAGGGGGCGCCGAGGTAGCTGGCGCTGAGGCTGATCGGGCCAACGTTGCTGTACAGGCCCGAGTTAGTGTAGGAGCCGGCGCCATCGGAAGCGGTGCTGGCGCCCATCACGGCGCTGGCCAGCGGCCAGTAGGCCATGAGGTTGGTTTCCGTGCCTGCCGGCCCCTGTTTGAGATAACCGGCGATTTGGCTGGCATTGAGCGCGGTATTCCAGAGGCTCGCTTCGGACAACAGGCTGCCCGGCAGATAACTCCAGCCGGCACTGCCCGTGCGTTGGGCATCCGTGGCCCCGAAGTAGAGGGGCAAGGTGACACCGCAACTCCGCGCCGTGCCTGTCCAGCCCTTGGTGGCTTGGAGTGCTCCATCCACATAGAGCTTCCCGCCGCTGGCATCCACCGTGTAGGCGATCTGATGCCAGGCGCCATCCGAAATCGTGGTGGTCCCCGACGACCAGTCCACGTAATTGCCGGAAGACCCCCAGTAAACCGCGCTGGCATTCCCCTGATACACCATGAGGAGGTAGCCGGTGGCGTTGGGATTCCCGACGACTTTGCCCAGGATCGGACCGGTGGCATTGGTGGTATTAACCCAGGCCATGACCGTCATCGGCAACGGGTTTAGCGCGTTGGTGGCATTCGGGACCACGAGATAACCCGACCCGGTTTGAAAGGCGCCTTTGGCGGCGGGAAACGGGCCGGTCCCCGGGGCCACCAACCAGCTCATGTTGGTGTAACCCACGGCGAAATTGGCGGTATAGCCGTTTCCCGTAACGTCGGACGCATACGTGGTGCCGCCACGGCTGAACACGATGTTCTCGGTGCGGTTCCACGTGGTCCGCGCGCCCACGCCGGTCTGGCCTACGGTTACATGGCCGCTAATCGTGCCGGATTGAGCCTGAGCCGAGGCCGGGGTTAAGGCAAGCGCCAGGCCGGCGGCCAGCGCCAGAGGGTTGAGGACACCGAGTTGGGGGTTCTTCGAAGGAATCTTCATCGGGGTACACTCCTTATTGGTTGACGTTGAGGAACGGCACGGTCGTCGCGTGGGCGAGGTGGAACGTGCCACTGACTACCAGCGGGTTCCGGTGGAGGCCGGTCAAGGTCTCGCGGTAGGTCCCGCCGATCTCGTTGAGTCCGTAATCGGTCGGCGTCTGGCCGCTCGGGTCGGTGGGCGTGAAGGTGAACTGGATCTGTCGTGTCACCGTGTAGGCAGCGTTGGTGGAGTGGTCCGGGTGATACCGGTGCAGGAAGGGATTGGTCGGCGTCTGGGGTGTTAACGTAATGGAGACGCTGACCGTGTTGCTGATGCCAAAGGTGCCGGTCATGGTGAGGAAATTCGTCCCGCCCGGCGGGTCAAAGTCGAAGCCCGCTGTGCTGATCCGCCGGCCCACCGGGGTTTTGTCGCGCAGGGTCACGCCCGTGAACTGCGAGAGCAGGCTCTTGTCGGTCAGTAGCACTTTTTGGGCGGGTTGGACGACCGTCGCCCACCCGGTGGCGTTGGTAGTCATCACCGCGCCTTGCAGCATCTCGATCACTTCTCGCAAGAAGCGGGTTGTGCCGCCGGGGGTCACGTGCAGGATCGCGCGCATCACGAACGGCGCGGCCGTCGGTGTCGCATTGGTCGCATCATTGTAGGTCTCGGCGACGCCGTTGACGGTGATGTCGCCCACCCACAGCCCCGCTTGGAGCAGGTTTGAGCTTTGCGCCGTCACCGGCACGCGCAACAATGTCCCGTTCCCATCACCCACCGCCAGCACCGTGCTGTAGGAGCCGCTGACGATCTGGCTCCGTTGGATGCCCAAGGGCAGCACGGTCGTTCCGTTGGGGGGTACGCTCAGGGTCAGGCTGGCCGACAGCGGCAGCCACTCCCGCAATTGTGTCGCCGGATTGGTCGCGGGCCCATAGACCAACGGTCGGGGCAGACCGCCCAGGTCGGTGATCGTCACGTTCATCTCCTGGGCGGTGGTGTTCTGCAACGTCAGATCCAACTGGAAGGTCTGTTGTCCGAAATCCAATCCGTCACCCACCGGGCAGGTGGCCTTCAGCGGCGCCATGAAGGAGGAAGCCCCGGCGGTATAGACCCAATATGCCGCAGCTCGCGCCATCGGATCGCTGGCATCGGCCGGCTGCCATTGCCCGCTGAGGGTGTTCAAACGGTAAATGGACGTCAGCGGCCCCGTCCCGTTAGTTAAAATGGGCCGAGGAGGATTGGAAAAAACTCTGGAAGGTCGGCGGGCTCACTGGATCCACTGGAAAACCGCGCAACGTGAAGGCGTCCGGCGAGAAGGGCGCGGCAGACAACGAGGGCCGCCCCACGATTTGGAGCGTCACGCCGCTGCTGCCGGTCACCTGGACCACGTATGGGGTGTTCGCCGCCACGCTGTACAGGTCGTTGTTCACCGCTTGCGGCAGATTCGTCGGGACATAGACCATCCAACCCGCCGTGTTGAAGGGCGCTTCGGCGGGACTGCGGATGAAGGCCACCGTGGAATTACGCACCCGCGGCTGCCAGACGCACCCGATGGCGGGGTCCGAGAACACCGCCGCCACATTCGTGTTCGCCGGCGTGACTTCGAGGAATACCGAGTTCCACCCGGGATTCAGGTTGATCGTCTGGGTATAGGTTTGCGCCGACAGCGGGGCCGCGCAGCCGGCCAAGAGCAACCAGGAACTCAGTCGCAATAGCCGGGGCAGGATCGGTTTCGTTCTCATAATCATGGGGATTGAACTGCCACCCCGGGTGAGGCGGGCGGCGTTTGGTCGGTGGCGGACGGCAGGTGAATGGTCTCCAGGGCAGGCCGATTGATGCGAATGTCCAGGCCCGCCCTCATTGAGGCGAGCAAGTCCCGCTCGCGCTGCTCCAATTTCTGTTTCCGTAGCAAAAAGGCGATGGCCTCCCGGACCTCCGTCAAGGGCCGGGTGCCGGCGGCGCGGGTGTCGATCAACTTCACGAGATACACCCCTTTCTTAGTCGCGACCGGTCCCGCGAAGTCACCGGGCTTTTGCAGGGCCAGGAGGGCTTCCATAACCGCGGGGTCGAACGCCCCCGCTTTGGGCTCACGGCTCACCCACCCGAGGTCGCCGCCCCGATACCGAGTGGCCTGGTCCTCCGAATTGGCCTCGACCAGGCGG
>TBL_comb47_HYPODRAFT_10004088_pt1 | contig 16884 bp, 9 predicted proteins | sample TroBogypolimnion_40_FD_10682 | JGI IMG/M metagenome (IMG submission 10682)
GTGAACTATTACCAGGGCCCGGGCTGGTACACCAACCGGATCACCGTGGAGAATCCCTACCGGGAAGGCCGGACCTTGCTGCATTTTGAAGGAGCCGGACAAAAAACAGAGGTTTATCTCTATACCACAAAGGTTGCGTCACATGTTGGCGGGTACAACGAATGGAGCATCGACATCACCGATGCCGTCAGGGAATTCAGGCAAAACAAGAAGTTGGCGGATACTTTTCAGGGGAAAATCCCCCTCTCCATCCGGTGCGACAACTCCAGAGACCTGGAGATGATCCCCTCCAACCTGTCTGATTTCAATGTGTACGGTGGAATCTACCGCTATCTCAACCTGGTGTATGTGCCGGCCTTTTCGATCGATTACCTTCACCTGTATGCCTCCGTCGATGCGAAGGGATCGGAAGGAAAACTGGACCTGGGACTGAAATTGCGCAACCTCTCTTCGCTGAACAAAGCAGGATTGAAAATAGAAATTCTGGACCCTACCGGGAAGTTGGTGACAACAAGGAATCAGGAAACTGATTTTTACCTGGGTGAAAAAACACTTTTCACACAACCGATCAGAAAACCAATTTTGTGGACACCCGAACAACCAAATCTTTACACCTGCCGGGTCACCATCGAGACAACATCCGGCAAGCAAACTGTTTCAGAGAACTTTGGATTCCGAAACTTTGAATTCACAGAAAAGGGTCCCTTCAAATTGAATGGCACCCGCCTGCTGCTTCGTGGAACCCACCGGCACGAAGATCATGCCGGTGTCGGGGCGGCCATGACCGAGTCGCAGATTCGTCAGGAGATGGTGATGATGAAGGAGATGGGGGTCAACTTCATCCGGCTGGGCCACTACCAGCAATCGCCGATCGTCCTCAATCTGTGCGACAGCCTGGGCATCCTCGTATGGGAGGAGATTCCCTGGTGCCGCGGCGGACTGGGTGGCGAAAAGTACCAGCTGCAGGCCAAAAACATGCTTACGGACATGATCGACCAGCACCGCAACCACCCGGCGGTCATCCTCTGGGGCATCGGCAACGAAAATGACTGGCCCGGCGACTTCCCCGAATTTGACAAACAGAAGATCCGGGCCTTCGCCACGGAGTTGAACAATCTCGCCCACCAGCTGGATCCCTCCCGCATGACCGCCATGCGACGCTGTGACTTCTGCAAGGACCTGGTCGATGTCTACTCCCCCTCCATCTGGGCAGGCTGGTACCGGGGCATCTACACGGAGTACCGCCAGACCACGGAGACGGAAATGCAGAAAACGAGGCACTTTTTCCACGCCGAATGGGGCGGTGACAGCCATGCCGGACGCCACTCCGAATCACCTGACAAGATATTGCAACAGGTGAAAACAGGCACCGGCAATGACGAGCAGAAAGGCGATGCCTCCCTCTTCGGCGGAGCAGCCAGGGTCTCCAAAGATGGCGACTGGAGCGAATCCTACCTCTGCAACCTGGTCGACTGGCACCTAAAAGAACAGGAGACCATGCCCTACCTGACTGGTTCGGCCGTCTGGACTTTTAAGGATTTCTCGACCCCCATTAGGCCCGACAATCCGATCCCCTACATGAACCAGAAGGGAGTGGTGGAACGCGATCTGACGAAAAAAGAGGCCTACTTTGTCTTCCAGTCCTGGTGGACAAAGACTCCCATGGCGCACATCTACGGCCACAGCTGGCCGGTCAGATGGGGTGAGGCCGGCGAAGAAAAAATGGTCAAGGTCTATTCCAATTGCGACGATGCCGAACTGTTTGTCAACGGGAAAAGCTGCGGACTGAAGAAACGGAACGGACAGGATTTTCCAGCTGCCGGCCTCCGGTGGAATGTAGTCTTTGCGTCGGGAGAAAACCTCCTTCGTGTGGTTGCAAGAAAAGGTAAAACAACGATCACGGACGAAATCACCCAGACCTATCAGACCGAAAAATGGGGAGCACCCGGCCGGTTGAGTCTTCTAATCAAGGAGCAAAAGGGTGATTTGATCACGATTGAGGCCAAATTATTCGACAATAAAAACATCCTCTGTCTCGATGCCCGCAATGTAGTAACCTTTGGATTGACGGGCGATGGAAAACTGCTCGATGACCTGGGAACCTCATCCGGCTCCAGAAGAGTCGAGCTGTACAACGGAAGAGCCATTATCCGGGTCAGGACAAACAACGGGAAAAGCGTGGCTTCCGTTCGTTCGAAGGATTTAAAAACCGCTTTTCTGGAACTTTAACCAATATCAGATATCAGTTCAAATAAATTGCCTGCATGAAAAAAATGATGTTCATCGCTACCTTCCTATCCATTGCATTTTGTCTGAGAGCCCAACCCCTGGAGACCAAAATGTGGGATGCTGATTTGCTGCCGCTGATCAAGGCTCAAATTAAAAATGGCAATCCCATCTACCTGTCATCGTACCAAAAACTCCTTTCGGATGCAGACAAATGGCTGAACAAAACCGATCCGACCATCGTCAACAAACCGATGGCCCCCGCCAGCGGCGACAAGCACGACTACCTGAGCCTGGGCAAATATTGGTGGCCAAACCCCAACACCACAGATGGATTACCTTACATCCGCAAGGATGGGAAAACCAATCCGGAGATTGAAAAATACGACAGAAAGACGTTGGCCAACTTCGTAGATGGCGCCCTCAAACTCACCCTTGCCTATTACTACAGCGACAAGAAGGTCTATGCCGACAAAGCCGCCTCTATGATCCGAACCTGGTATCTGAATCCGGCCACCAAACAGAATCCAAACATGAATTTCGGTCAGGCGGTGCCAGGTGTGACAGGAGAAAAAGGAAGGCCGGAAGGGATCATCGATGCCTCGGGGTTTATTTATGTGACGGATGCCATCGGAATCCTGCACGCAAAAGATCAACTGACAGAGGCAGAGATGACAGGACTCCGGAATTGGTTTTCGGAATTTTGCAACTGGCTGACCACCAATCCTATTGGAATCAAGGAAGGACAGGCAGCCAACAACCACTCCATGGCCTATGACGTCCAGCTAACCCGGTACGCCCTCTTTACAGGCGATCTCAAATTGGCAAAAAAAGTGCTCACCGAATTTACCCCAAGAAGACTCGAACCACAGATCGAACCCGACGGGAAACAGCCGCTGGAACTGGCACGCGTAACCAGTTTTCACTATTCGATCGAGAATCTGAGACACATGATCGACATGTGCGATCTGGCCAGACCTTTGGGCATCTCCATCTACTCGACAGGAAATAAAAGAGGATCCATCGACATGGCTCTCCAGTTTCTGATCCCCTACATCGACCATCCGGACAAATTCCCCTACAAGGACGAGACCATTAACTGGAAATCGGAAGCCGGAACCCTGGTGAACCTGCTCTGTCGCGCAGCAGATTACCAACCTGAGATGGCAAAAAAATACCGGGAAATTTATGCTAATTTCAACGAAAGCGAGAACCTCTTTTGCCTGACTTACCTCAGGCCGTGAAGTGACCCAAAGAGAAGAAATTCATCATCAAACAAAGAGATATTTTACAAAAGATACAATTGACATGAAAAAAAGTGTGTTCATTCTTTTGACATTCCTGCTGCTGGTGCAAACCGCAACGGCCCAGGAGAGCAAGGAGGCCCGCGACAAGCGGATGCAATGGTGGCGTGAAGCCCGGTTCGGCATGTTTATCCATTGGGGGCCCTATGCGGTCTGGGGCGGAGTCTATCACGGCAACCAGCAAAAAAAGGGGGGAGCCGAATGGATCATGAACCGTTGCAAGATTCCTGTAGCCGAATACCAGCAGGCAGCCGCCACCTTCAATCCCGTGAACTACAATCCTGAATCGTGGGTTCTACTGGCCAAGGAGGCCGGCATGAAATACATCGTCATCACCGCCAAACACCACGACGGATTTGCGATGTTCAAATCCAATGCCAGCAAATTCAACATCGTCGACTTCACTCCCTACAAAAAAGATGTGCTGGAGGCACTCGCAAAAGCCTGCAAGAAACACCAGATGAAACTTGGTTTTTACTACTCCCAGGCACAGGACTGGAACAATCCGGGCGGTGCCGTCTCCAGGAAACTGGCCAGCGAAGGGTGGGACAATCCCGATTCTGCCAGAATCGATGCCTTTACGGGTGCCAACAATGGCCATTGGGATCCGGCACAAATCACCTCCACCATGGATGAATACATGCAACGTGTAGCCATTCCGCAGGTGAAGGAACTGATGACTAATTACGGCAAAGTCGCGGTTCTCTGGTGGGACACCCCTACCAACATGACAGACGAAAATGCACTGAAACTGCAGGCTTTGCTCAAACTTCAGCCCAACATCATCACCAACGACAGGTTGAAACACCCCAATTTTCCGGGAGATACAGGTACACCGGAGCAAAAAATCCCCAAACCGGGGGAACTCGATGGAAAAGACTGGGAGACCTGCATGACCATGAACGGCACCTGGGGATTTCGCACCAACGACGACAAATGGAAATCGGCTGAAACACTGATCCACAACCTTTGCGACATCGCCTCCAAAGGCGGGAATTACCTGCTGAACGTGGGGCCGGATGCCCTCGGTCAGATTCCGCAACCCAGCATCGACAGGCTCAAAGCGGTCGGTGCGTGGATGAAAACCAACGGCGAAGCCATTTATGGCACGACCGCCAGTCCGATCGGCTCCTTTGCCTGGGGACGCTGTACCAAAAAGATGATGAAGGGAAAAACGACCCTCTACCTTTCTGTATTTGACTGGCCAAAAGAGGGCAAACTGGTTGTTCCCAACCTAAAGGAACCGGTCAAAACGGTGAAAATCCTGGCTACCGGAATGTCCCTGAAGACCGAAAGCATCCCCGAAGGATTGGTCATCTCCGTACCAGACAAGGCCCCCGACACCATCGCTTCCATCCTGAAAATCACATTCCAGACAAAGTAATCATTTTCATTTTTCATTTTTCATTTTTCATTTATCTCCCATGCTATTTGACATCAAAGACAAAAAAATCCTGGTAACAGGTTCGACAGCCGGCATCGGTTACGTGCTTGCCCTTGGATTGGCGAAGGCGGGTGCATCTGTCATACTGAATGGCAGAACTGCCGAGAAGGTAGAAACAGCCGTGAGCTCTTTTCGTGAACTGGGACTCACCGCCTTTGGCTCTGCTTTCGACATCTCCCTTGACGAAGAGGTAGAACGCGGCATCAGACAGATCGAGCAGGAGCTGGGAACCATCGACGTGCTCGTCAACAATGCGGGCATCCAGCACCGGGCACCGTTGGAAGAGTTCAAACTGGAGGACTGGGACCGGGTGATCCACACCAACCTGACCGGTGCCTTCGTGGTCAGCAAGGCAGTCGTGAAAGGGATGATCGCACGCAAAAGCGGTAAAATCATCAACATCTGCTCCCTGCAAAGCGAACTGGGAAGGCAATCGATCGCCCCCTATGCCGCCGCCAAAGGAGGCCTAAAAATGCTGACCCGCGCGATGGCCACCGAATGGGCCAGACACAACATCCAGGTCAACGGCATAGGTCCCGGATACTTCAAAACCAACATGACCAGGGCCTTGTACGAAAATCCGGGATTCGACTCCTGGCTGCTCAACAGAACTCCGGCCAACAGATGGGGAAATCCGGAAGAGCTGATTGGCGCCCTCATTTTCCTCTCCTCTCAGGCCAGCTCCTTTGTGGACGGACAGATCATCTACGTGGACGGGGGAATCACCGCTTCGATTTAATTGCTACTAGCAACTAATTTCAACATGAAAAAAACAAATTTCAGGATCATCCTCTCTCTAGCCCTGGTGCTGAGTCTAAACCTGCCGATTTCGGTCCGGGCACAAACAGGCAAAACAACCCGTTACCTCCATCCTGTCTTCGACCAGGTCGACCTGCAGAAAGAGATTGAATTTGGCCAATCCACCAACTTTGAAGGCAGGGTAGAGAAACTTTTGCTGGATGTCTACTCCCCGAAAAACGACAAAGAGACCAAAAGACCCGTCATCCTGTGGCTTCACGGCGGGGGCTTCCGACCGGGAAACGACAAGTCGCAGAGCTACATAGTCAAGCTATCCAACGAATTTGCCAAAAGAGGCTATGTCTGCGTCGCCATCAATTACCGGATCAGAAACAATCCGAAGGAGGATCAGCAGGGAACCATGACGGACGCCCTGGCAGATGCGATGGCAGGTCTGAACTGGATCAGGGCCCACCACAAAAAGCTGGGAACCGACAACAAGCGGATCATTTTAGGAGGTGGCTCGGCTGGCGGGATGCTGGCCGTCAACTTCTGCTACAAAGAATCATCTCCGTCCGAAAAGTGGGACAAGAGCGGCATCCTTGCCCTGGTAAATCTTTGGGGAAGTCCCGATCCCTCCTATCTCTTTGCAACCATCGGCAAAAGTGCGCCTTCCACCATCACCGTACACGGAACGGCAGACAAGCTGGTCTCCTACGAAAATTCCGTCAGGCTGCAGAAACAGCTGGAAGAAAACCACATCCGGCACGAGCTGGTCACCCTCGAGGGCGGAGAGCACACGCCGATGAAATATTACGACGATTTTGTGGAAAAAATCGCAACTTTTATCTATGCCGAAATAGCAAAAAAATAGCACCATGCGCTCAAAATTACTTCCCTTGATATTTCTCCTCCTTGCAGTTGAGCCACTGGCTGCCGAATCACAGCATCCGGTCTGGCAACGGGTGGCTCCCGGCGTCTGGAAAGCCGTGGTGGGAAAACCCGACTCCTACGACCTGCTAAAAGCCTCGGGGGTTTTGCCTTACCAGGAAGGACTGTCGAAGCTGGGCGAAGCCGGATTTCCATTGCCGGAGACCAAAATTGAAGGAGAGGTTTCAGACGGAAAGACCCTTTTGAGATTTCCGCTGGAAAAGGAGGAGCAGCTATTCGGGTTCGGATTGAATTTCAAGACAGTGCAGCAGCGTGGCAGGATCCTGCAGCTGCACACGGATCATTACGGCGGAACCGACAACGGCCGGACCCACGCACCGGTTCCATTTTATGTCTCCGACCGGGGATATGGCCTCTTTGTGAACAGTGCCAGGTACCTCACCGTTTATGCCGGAACCGCCGTGCGCCGCGACAGTCCGGAAGCACCGGTGCCGCTCGACAGGAATACAGACAAAAACTGGAGTGCCCAGCCCTATTCGGATGCGGTAGAGATGGTGGTCCCGGCGACAGGTACTGAAATCTACATTTTTGCGGGTCCATCTCCCCTGGAGGTAGTCCGCAGGTTCAACCTCTTCCTTGGCGGAGGAACGCTGCCCCCCCGCTGGGGACTCGGATTTACGCAGCGGGTCAAATCCCTTTATTCAGCCGAACAGGTCATTGAAGAGGCAAAGGCTTTTGCCGAAAAGGGCTATCCACTCGATTTCATCGGTCTCGAACCGGGCTGGCAAAGCAAATCGTACCCCTGTACACTCACCTGGGACAAGGGCCGCTTCCCCGATCCCGCCGCCTTCCTGAAGACGATGAAGGAGATGGGGATCCGCATCAACCTCTGGACCAATCCTTACCTCTCCCCGGAATCCCCCATTTTTGAAAAGATCCGGCCGTTTACCGCTTCCCATACGGTTTGGGGAGGCGTTGTAGCCGACTTGACCCTACCTGAAGCGCAAAGTATCCTGGGAAAGCAAATGGAGAAAGACCAGCTATCCATTGGTGTAAGTGGCTACAAAATAGACGAATGCGATGGTTTTGACCGCTGGCTGTGGCCGGATGTGGCCAAATTCCCCTCCAAAAACAGTGCGGAACAGCTTCGGCAAACCTATGGGGTGTTGTTGCAAAAGTTGACGACAGATCTTTTCCACAGGCAAAACCAGCGCACCTACGGATTGGTGCGTGCCTCCAATGCGGGCGGGGTATCGTTTCCCTACGTGATCTACAACGATTATTACAGTCACGAAGACTTCATCACCGCCCTCATCAACAGCTCTTTCTGCGGAGTTCTCTGGACCCCCGAAGTACGCGGCTCCAAAACCGGCGAGGAGTGGGTACGCCGGATGCAGACGGTATGTTTTTCACCCATGGCGATGATCAATGCCTGGTCGGATGGCACCAAGCCGTGGTCTTTCCCCGAAGTGGAGAAAGAAGTCAGGGAGATTGCACTGCTGCGGATGCAGTTGATGCCCTACTTCTATTCCGAATTCGCCAAATATCATTTTGAGGGAACGCCTCCCTTTCGGGCGATGAATCTGGAGCCCGGTTTCGGTGTCAGGGCATCTTCTGAACTTAAAAATGGCAATCTGACAGAGAATCCCTATGCAGAAGCCGTTACCAGGGAGATCAAAGACCAGTACATGGCAGGAGAATACCTGCTGGTGGCACCGCTCTTCAAGGGACAGACATCAAGGTCGGTGATCTTGCCCAAGGGGAAATGGTACGATTTTTACACAGGAAAATTGGCTGGTGAAGGAGAAATTATCCGTGTATCGCCGGGGTTGGCGCGCATTCCTCTCTTCGTGAAAGAGGGAGGATTGATCCCGATGATGCCGCAGTTGCTTCACGCGCCGGCGGCCGGACAGAAATTCGACCTTGAGATCCGTGTGTTTGGAAAGACAGCTTCCACTTATCAAATGTATGACGATGACGGCGAAACTTTCAACTACGAGAAAGGGGATTTTTCGTGGCGAAAAATATCCGTTTTCACCGACAAAAAGGGTAAATTAGCGGGATCCGTCTCCAAAGCAGAAAAGGGAAAACCGGACAATCTCGGAAATATTTCCTGGAAATTTATGACCGAATAACATCATCTGAACCATGCGAAAATTTTTGCAATTACCGGCGTTTTTACTGATCATTGCCTTTTCGGCCAACGGTTCGGAGAAGGATTCCGGCAAAAATATTTTTCAGATAGAACATCACCCTCCGGTTAGATTTGTTAAAATGCCGGAAGGGGTCTACTTTGCAGATTTCGGGAAGGATGCCTTCGGAACGCTCGAACTCTCCTACAAAGCCACCAAAGCTGATACTTTGATCATCCGTCTGGGTGAGAAGATTTTAAATGGAAGGATCGACCATAATCCAGGTGGAACCATCCGCTTTGCGGAGGTAAAACTCGCGGTATCTCCGGCACAAATCAATTACACGCTCCGGCTTCCCGACAAGAGAAAAATCAATGAGGCCACTGTCCTGCTTCCAGATTCATTCGGAGTCATCATGCCTTTCAGGTATGCAGAAATTTCCGGGGGCGATCATGCCATTCAAACTGGTGATCTGCATCACAAAGCCTATTCCCATGCCTTCGACGAAAGCCAAAGCGATTTCACCAGCTCGGACAGTGTGCTGAACCAGGTTTGGGCGCTCTGTAAATACAGCATCAAGGCGACCTCCTTCACAGGAATGTACGTGGATGGTGACCGCGAAAGGATTTCGTACGAAGCAGATGCCTACATCAACCAGCTGGGACACTACTGCACCGATTGTTCGTATGACATGGCCAGAAATACCATCGAACGGTTCATGTTTCATCCAACCTGGCCGACGGAATGGCTGTTGCATACTGCCCTGATGATCTATCAGGATTATTGCTACACAGGGGATACCGGTCTGATGGAAAAATACTACGACAAACTGAAAGAGAAGACCCTGATCGGCCTCGTCCGGGAAGATGGCCTGATTTCCACGATGACAGGCAAAGTGACGGGAAAATTCATGCAAAAAATCGGTTTTGCCGATACCACCAAACGAATCAGGGAGGTGATCGACTGGCCGCCCGGACAGAAGGACACCGGCTGGAAGCTCGCCAATGCCCAGGGGGAGCGGGATGGCTACGAGTTGGTGGCTGTCAACACGGTGGTGAATTGTTTCTTTTACGAAAACATGCGGATCATGGCCGAAATCGCCGGTATACTGCACAAATCCGCTGATAAGCAGTTATTTGAGACGATGGCAGCAAAGGTGAAGAGCTCCGTCAATCAAAAGCTTTTCAACAGGGAGAAAGGAGTTTACACGGACGGGGAGGGCTCCCTCCACCCGTCACTTCATGCGAACATGATGGCTCTGGCTTTCGGACTCGTACCACTGCAGCACATCAAATCGGTCACCGCATTCATCAAAAGTCGCGGGATGGCCTGCAGTGTCTACGGGGCACAGTATTTGCTGGAGGGACTTTACAAGGCGGGCGAGGCGCAATATGCGCTGGATCTGATGCGATCAACGACCGACCGTAGCTGGTACAACATGATCCGGGTCGGTTCTACCATTACCATGGAAGCCTGGGACATGAAATACAAGCCCAACTCCGACTGGAACCACGCCTGGGGTGCCGTCCCTGCCAACCTCATTCCGAGGGGACTGTGGGGAATTCAGCCAAAGACCCCCGGTTATGGCAGGGCAATCATCCATCCGCAAATGGGAAACCTGACTTTCAGTACCATCAAAGTCCCGACCCGGCTGGGGCAAATTATCGGCAAATACGACGTCCCCGGCAGTGATTTACAGCTCTTTTCCTTCATCCTTCCTCCAAAAATGACGGGCGAATTTTTTGTCACAACTTCCACCGGAGCAACCATTCTTCTCAATGGCAAGAAAATCAACAACATAAACAACGCAATTCTTTTAAAACCAGGAACAAACAAAATAGAAATTAAAGCCAAAAGCAATTAATCCAAGGCAGTAATTAAATGTCCAATAGCTGGTAACCAAACAGATCAAAAACATTGCTGCACCGTTCTTTCATAGGGCCTTCGGCCAAATACCGAATGGCTTGAACCGGATGCATCTTCCTCTGTTTCTTGTCAGGAAATTCATCAACCGAACATAATTATCAATTGTAAAAAACCAACATTTATGGAATCAAAAGAATCATCAAGAAGATTGTTTCTGAAAAATGCTGCAGCCATCACGGCGGCGGTGTCCTTACCCACCCTGATTACCTCCAGGGCTTCAGGAGCTGAGCTCCCGGCAACCAAACCAGTCAGTGCGTCCGACAAGGTCAATCTTGCCTGTTGCGGAATTGGCAACCAGGGAGGATCTGACATCAGGGACATGTACAAAACGGGGCTTTGCAACATCGTCGCCCTCTGCGATGTCGACATGGGAGCTCCTCATACGCAGGAAATTCTCAAAATGTTCCCGGATGTTCCCCGTTTCCAGGATTTCAGGGTGATGTTTGACAAAATGGGCAAGCAATTTGATGCGGTAACTGCCGGAGTACCCGACTTCGCCCACTTCCCCATCGCCATGCTGGCCATGAGCGAAGGCAAAGGCATCTATTCCGAGAAACCGATGGGCCGCACCTTCAACGAGGTGGAGCTGATGATCAAAGCCGCCAAAAAATACAAGGTGGCCACGCAGATGGGAAACCAGGGGCATTCCGAGGCCAATTATTTCCAGTTCAAAGCCTGGAAAGATGCCGGCATCATCAAGGATGTGACCGCCATTACCGCCCACATGAACTCGGCCCGCAGGTGGCACGGATGGGATTTCAAGAATGCCAAATATCCAGAAAAACAAGATATTCCTGCAACATTAGATTGGGAAACCTGGCACATGACCACCAAGCTGCACCACGACTACAACAAGGATTATCACCTTGGACAATGGCGTTGCTGGTATGATTTCGGCATGGGTGCCCTCGGCGACTGGGGTGCACACATCATCGACACGGCCCATGAATTTCTGGAACTAGGTTTGCCCTATGAGGTCGATTGTCTCAAGAGTGAAGGTTATAATACCTATTTCTACCCGCAATCCACCACGCTTGCCTTTAAATTCCCCAAGAGAGGAGATATGCCACCCGTTGTCATCACCTGGTACGACGGCGTGAACAATGTCCCTGAAGTACCTGCAGGTTACGGTGCCACAGCCAGTCTCGATCCAAACATTCCACCGGCAAGCAATGGCAAGATCCAGCCTTCCAAGCTGAATCCAGGCAAGATCATCTACAGCAAGGATCTGACTTTCAAGGGAGGTTCTCATGCCAGTACCCTTACCATCATCCCGGAAGAGAAAGCAAAGGAGATGGCCTCCAAACTGCCGGAAGTTCCAAAGAGTCCGTCCAACCATTACGCCAACTTCCTGAAAGGCTGCAAGGGCGAAGAGGCCTGCCGCTCCAGGTTTGAAGTAGCCGGTCCGCTCAGTCAGGTATTCAACCTGGGGGTACTTTCCCAGCAGCTGAATGCAAAATTGTTGTTCGACCGTGAGAAAAAACAGATCACCAACAACAAGATTGCCAACGAATTGCTCGTGGGTGCTCCGCCTCGCAAAGGCTGGGAACAGTACTACAAACTTTAACAATCAAGCCAGACCCTCAAGGTTTAAAACCTTGAGGGTTTTACCACCACAACCATGTTAAAATCCTTCTCTACTGCCTTACTGCTGACAGTACTACTGACCATCGGGTCCATTTCAGCAAAACAGCAGGTCGCCAAAACACTGCCCAATCGACTTTCGCAACTGGTCCTCGAAGAGGTCAAAAAAACAACGCTCAGTCAGGCAGACCAGATGCTTCACGAAAAACCGGTCACGGTAACCGCCACCACCAGCAAATTGAGTGCGGGCGGCCGACATGATTTCTTTTCCATGGCCGACTATTTCTGGCCGGATCCGGCCGACCCAAAGGCACCCTTCATCCAAAAGGACGGACAAAGCTATCCCGGTCTCTTCTCGGAACACCGTCATGCCATGATCCGGATGAGCGAAATCACCTCTACTCTCACCTCAGCCTGGCTGATCACAGGCAAAAAGAAATATGCCGTTGCTGCCTTGCAACACCTGAATGCCTGGTTCGTGGATACAACTACCCTAATGAATCCAAATATGCTTTATGCCCAGGCCGTATGGGGAAAATATACGGGCCGAAATTATGGATTGATAGATGCCTATCACCTGGTAGAAGTGGCGCAATCGGTAAAAATCATGATTGAATCCAAAGCCATTCCGGAAGCGAATGCCCTAAAAATCAAGGAGTGGTTTACCCAATTTCTCTCCTGGATGATGACTCATCCCTACGGAATTGAAGAGATGAATACAAAAAATAACCACAGCACCTGCTGGGTGGCAACGGCTGCTTCTATGGCATCCCTTGTAGGTAACAAATCGGTCCTGCAGATGTGCACAGACCGTTTCAAAAGCATCCTTTTGCCCTCCCAGATGGCAGAAGACGGCAGTTTTCCACTGGAACTTAAAAGAACAAAGCCATTCGGTTATTCCCTTTTCAACATGGATGCCTTCTGCAACGTAGCCCGTATCTTATCCACTCCGGAAGATAATCTGTGGGAGTTTACCACTCCGGACGGGAAATCCTTGAAAAAAGGGATGGAGTACATCTATCCCTTCATCGCCGACAAAAACAAATGGCCCTTTGCCAAAGATATCTTTATCTGGGAGGAGTGGCCGGTCCGTCAATCCAGTCTCCTCTTTGCAGGAATTGCCTATCAAAATGAAAAATATATCCAAATGTACCTCCACCTTCCTGCCAACCCCTCGCATCCCGAGGTGATCAGGAACCTTCCTGTCAGGCATCCGGTGATCTGGCTGATGGGGAGCAGACTCTAGGACAGTAGGACCAGGGGACTTAAGGACCGTGAAACCGGGAGACTTGGGGACTGGTGCCTTTGGATTCCTTTAGAATCAAACCTTGAAGATGCACCTGAAATGTAGACTTCATTCATGCACAGGGGATCTCAGACATTGTATATTCATGTAACAGAACCATCTCTCCAATGAAAATAAAATCTAAAATATCGATTGTTTTGCTGCTGTTCATGCTTGTCTGCAGCAGATTGACAGCTTTCTCGCAAAATCCGCACATCCTGGTCAACGACGGCGACAGGCAAGCTGTTTTAAACAAGATCCGCGAACAGGTTTGGGCCAAAACCATCCTGGAAGAGATCAGCCAAACCGTCACTCCCTATGTGGAACGGCACACCACGAATCCGCAATGGATCCTGAGCCGTTACCTCTTGAACCGGATTCCCGGCAAGCACTACACCCGCGTCTTCGCGGACGACTCCGGCTCCCGGCTGACCGCCTGGACAGGCAATGCCCCCTACCCGACCGTCCGGGTATCCACCTATCTGCGTGCTCCTCTAACCGTGAAAGGTACTCCCTACCGGAAACCCAACATCGACGAACTGGTACCAAATGATACCTCCCGGGTCATGAACCTCTACAATCCGGAAACGGGTCAGAAGGAGTGGATCGATCCACAGGAGCTGATCACTGGGATCAACGGCGAGATCAACGAACTGGCACTGGATGCAGCCATCCTCTATTGGCTGAACGGGGACGAAAAATATGCCCGCTTTGCCGCCGACCTGCTGGATCAATGGGCCAAAGGGGTCTACTACCAGGAACCCATTGTTGGTCCCTGCCGGACAGGACTGCTTGACATGCAGACATTGGGAGACCAGAGCTACCGTCCAATCATACTGGCCTACGATTTCGTCAAACCATTCATGAAACAAAAGGGATACGACCTGCACTGGTACGAAGCCGTCTTTGAAAAATTCGCCTCCACCCTTGCATTCCGGGGATACTGGAACAACAACTGGTATGCCGCCGAGAGTTCAACCATGGTTTTTGCCTCCCTCAGCCTCGAAAACAAGCAAAAACAGGACTATTATCTTCAGTTCATTCTTTCCAAAGACACCATCAACGGTGCCTGCGGACAGTTGGCACTCCCTTCAACCGTTAAAAACTGGCTAACGCCGGATGGTCACTGGAAAGAACCAGGTGGGTACCACAACTATCCGGTAGGTAACCTGCTCCTCTCCTCCCTTGCGCTCGAAAAAAACGGCTACGACATCTTTCAAAAGTTTCCGGCACTCTTCAAGGCCTCCTATGCGATGCTTAAATACTCGTTTCCCAACCTGACCGTCGGCGGCTTCGGCGATACCGGCAGGGCCTCCCAAAGTCCGGAATCGCTGGAGATAGGTTTGATCGGAGCCCTCAAGTACAACGACCCCATCCTTCCGGATATGCTGGCCTCCATGAAAAAACTGATCGACGGAGGCATGTACAAACGTGAAAAATCAGGATTCCTGGGACTGCTTTGCTTTCTGCCCAATTTGCCCGAAACCAATGCCACCTTTCGATGGCCCCGCACCGGGGCACTCGACTTTGCCCGGTATTTCATCCAGCGAAACGGATCTGATCCCAACACCGGTCTTATGATCGGAGTACAAGGTGCCACCTACAACCACAACCATTGCAACGGAATGGCCATGGAACTGTACGGCCTGAACGAGGTCCTGGGCATCGATGCAGGCACCGGTCCCAATTACGAACATCCGCTGCACAGAAACTACTACAGTCAATGGGCTGCCCACAACACGGTGGTGGCTGCAGGCTCCTCCAGTTCTGTCCCATTCAGTGGTTCTGCCGGGGCCAAAAACATCGGACAGATCGTGCTGGCCGCCATGGAGCCACTGCCGGACCAGGAGGCTGTTTCGCCCGATTATTCGTTCACAGACACACGCTATCTTGACAAATCAACAGGAACCAATCAGTCCAGAACCCTTTCCATCGTTCGCACTTCCCCAACAAGCGGCTATTATGTTGATATTTACAGATCCGACAATGCCACCAGCAACGACTATGTCTACCACAACATCGGTGATGCCGTTACCTTTCTGGACGGCAACCGTCAGCCGCTGAAAACCGTAACTGCCAACTATCCCAGAACGGAAAAGGACTATCCCGGATTCAGGTTCTATGAAGAGGTCGAAAAACTGGATGGATTTTCAGAACCCATAACCGCCCTCTTCTCCATCAGCGACGACCAGTCGGGCGACCTTTTCCTGCAGGCGATGATGCCCGGAACGTCTGGCAGAAGCTTTTACAGGGCCAAATCACTCAAAACCAAGACCTCCGGAAAACATTATGCCAACAGCCATCTGCCGCTGTTCACCATTCATACGGATGCCGAAGCCCGCACAAAACCCTTTGTCGTCGTCTTCGAACCCTACAAAGGAAACACCGGATTTACCGTCGATCACGTCGTTGCAGAAAAAGTGAAAGATCCGGGAAACTTCACCGCACTGACCATCATCAACAAGGACCTTTCTTACCAGGAAATCTATCAATCAACAGCTGCGGATAAGATGCAAAAAGCCGGAAATGGTCAGTTGAATGGCTATTTCGGCGTCGCATCCCTGGTTGGCAACCAACTAACGGCACTCTATCTTGGCAGGGGAACCGAAGTTTCCAACCACGGATACGTTCTGAAATCGATGCTGCCCAATGGCTCTGCCTCCCTGACGGCCAAAAAATCCGAATACCAAATCAGCTGCAACCAGCAGACAGAAATTTCGATCCCAGCCGTCAGTGCCAGCAAAGTGATGCTCATTTCAGACGGAACGAAGAGGGAAATCACTGTAAGCCAATCCAAAAAAGGCATAAAAATTTTGGTTCCGTCTACAAAAAACGGGATCATTCGCCTAATTAAATAATAGGGACACGGATCATACGGAGCATAGCTGATTCGGCGCAATGCACCGTTCCATTGACAAAAGTGAATTTACTCATTTGCTCCTTTGGCCCGATCCGCCAATATCCGTCCAGTCCGTATCATCCGCATTCCTCTAAACAGGTAAAACTACAAACTACAAACCACAAACTATAAATAGTAAAATGAAAAAGCTTCTCCTGACCCTGACTGCCCTCTGGCTCTGCTTCACCGTTACTGCCCGGCAGCAGAACTTGTTAAGTGGAAAATATTCAAAGGAAGAACTCTCCAAGATCCTGATCTCCCAACGAAAATGGACTCCCTTTCCAACCATCGACGATCGCGCCGGTTGGGCAAGGGCCGATCAAACCATGATGAAGGCCTATGTCAAAACGGCCGAAGGTTTTCTCAAATACGAATGGCCCTCCATTCCGGCCACGAAGTCGCTCCTGATTGAACGGACCGGCGACCGAGACGAATACCAGTCCATCAGTTTCAAG
>TBL_comb47_HYPODRAFT_10004089_pt1 | contig 16884 bp, 15 predicted proteins | sample TroBogypolimnion_40_FD_10682 | JGI IMG/M metagenome (IMG submission 10682)
CCTCGACAGAGGGGTCCTAAAAATGGTAGAATCTCAGCTTCAGACGCGGGGTGGAGCAGTCTGGCAGCTCGTCGGGCTCATAACCCGAAGGTCGTAGGTTCAAATCCTGCCCCCGCAACCAGTGATTCAGTACTAAGCCCTTAATTTTTAAGGGCTTTTTGCTTTTTTGGGGTTCAATAAAAACATCAAAAGCATCAAAGTCAAAACCTTGATGCTTTTATCAAGCCCAGCAAACACATACACTTATAGCCAACCGAGAAAAGGCTTCAAAGGACAAACGTGTCATTTCAGACCCCCATCACCATCGCTTCAGCTATCCACCATATTGAAACCAATCAATACTTGCTTCCCGCCATCCAAAGGGAATTTGAGTGGAGTCATACCAAAATTGAATGGCTCTTTGATTCCATTATGAGGAATTACCCAATTAGCTCTTTTCTATTTTGGAGGGTTGAAGGGGAAACTAAGAAGAAGTACAAATTCTATAAATTTTTACGGGACTTTCGTGAGCTCTACAAAACCCATAACGAGGAGTTCCCAACAAATAATCACAACGACTTTACGGCCGTTCTAGATGGCCAACAAAGGCTTACCTCGCTCTTAATAGGCCTCAGAGGAAGTTACGCATACCGAACCCCTAGACTCAAAGAAGAGAATACTGAGAGGGTCTACCCAACTCGACATCTATATTTAAATATAGAAGCTCCCCTCGACAACGAAGAAGATGGAAGAATCTATGAATTTAAGTTTCTAACATCTAATGACTATGAATCGAACCCTAAAGGCTGGTTCAGGGTCTCTGAAATATTAAGTCTCTCAGATAACTATGAATTCAATAGCTACCTAGATGCCCACCAATTAAAAGGCAATGAATTTTCATATAAAAGCCTCTCCACTCTTCACAACGTTATCCACTCAAAGCCAATAATTAACTTCTTCCTTGAAACCGAACAAAGTATCGACAAAGCGTTGAATATTTTTATTCGAATCAATAGCGGAGGCGAGCCACTTAACTTCTCCGACTTAATTATGTCGATCGCAGTAGCTAATTGGGATAAAAAAGATGCCAAAAAAGAAATTAACGATCTCGTTGATAACATTCGAGACAAAGGCTTTAAGGCTTCCAAAGATTTTGTTTTAAAGACATTTCTTTATCTCCATAGCAGAGACATTAAATTCAAAGTCACTAACTTTTCGAAAGAAAATGCTATCGAATTTGAGCGGGAATGGGAGCGCATTAGAGACTCAATACTCTCGGTGATTGATCTCGTTAAATCGTTTGGCTTCACTGATTCCACCCTTACTTCCAAGAACGCTTTAATCCCAATAATCTACTACTTGTATCACCGCAATATTTACAGGGATTTTCACAATAAGTCCTCTTATGCAGAGGATCGAGCCATTATTAAAAAATGGTTGCACATCGCCCTCATTAAACGAATCTTTGGCGGAACTTCAGACGGCGTCTTAAGTCAAATTAGAAGAGCTTTTACAGATGATGTCGCTATTAACCCCCTTCAATTCGAGTGTAATGAATTTCCGCTCGAAAGAATCACAGCAAACACCAAGCGTGAAATGGGCATAACAGATGAATTCATTGATGAAATATTGTCTATTCAAAAGGATGATATTTACACCTTCTCAATACTTGCCCTTTTATATCCAAACCTCGACTATAAAAACAATAATTTCCACAAGGACCACCTGCATCCCGAGATAGCCTTTAAATCTTTAGATAAAGAGACTCAAGAAAAGTATGACTGGAAAACTTATAACTCTGTTCTCAACTTGCAGATGCTTGATGCCAATGAGAATATGTCAAAGAATGATCAAGACCTGATCACTTGGGTGAAGGAGCAAACAAAGGGTCGAGACTTAAATAAGTTTTTGGAAGATCGATTAATTCCCATTCAATCAGACAAACCAGACAATGGATTGCGCCTCGAAGACTTCCCTAGCTTTATACAAAAGAGAAGAAGCATCTTATCCAATCGACTCAAGATAATTCTGACCTAATAAATTCTTAGATAAGACTAGCCACGGTTGAGTGAGACATCTCAATGCCGTGAATCCTATCTAACCAATAAGAAATTCTCCTAAGGCTTACTCCTCTGCGCCTTAGGTCTCGCATTTCTTCGATAATCTTTTGCTCCGCTGGATTTGGTACAAGCCTTTCATTCTCAACCGTGTAGCCAAAGCGAGTAAAACCTCCTAGAAACTTGCCCTCGGCTTTTTGAACTTGCTTTACCTCTCTAATACGAGTTGCTATACGCTCACGCTCAAAAGTTGCAAAGGCCGATAGTATTGTGAAAATAACGCTCCCTATTCCATCATTAGTAACATCTCCGCCCAAATCAATAAAGTGAACCGATACCCCTCTTTGCTTAAGCTCGTGTAGCGTGTTTAAGGCGTTTCTCGTGTTCCTAAAGGCTCTATCTAGCTTAGAGAAAATAAGGACGTCACCAGCAGTCAATAAGCTGAATAAACGCCCTCCCTCAGGTCGCTTTTCAAATTCAAGATTTCCACTCACCCCACGCTCTGTAACGAAGTTTTCAGGAGGAATTTCGTAGTCTTTAAGCGAGGCATACGATCCAATCTGTTTTAGCTGCGTTTCTAGGCTGTCTCCCTCGTTGGCCTGCTGGAGCGTGCTAACACGGACATAACCATAAATCGCCATCAAAATCTCCTAACTCTTTGATTTATATGGTAATTTTACGTTTTGCCGCAATTAAAGGCAAGGTAAATCAAGAGCTTAGGTCAATTTATGTAAAGACCGTCTTTAGGCGAAGATTACGATCGTTCTGCTCGCTACAGCGGTGATTACGATCAAAATTAATAAGTGAAGTTTTTACTGAACCGCCAAAATAAGACTTGCCTGTTTGGGGTCGTAAACATAATCAGTAATTGATCCATCTCGTACGCGTTTTACAGCTTCATCGATGACGTTCAGAGGAACCAAAAACCATTCTTTTGGCTTCACTGGGTGACCAAATCGGTCGTGAATAAGAAGGTCGAGCTGAGCAGGGGAAAATAATCTATGAAATAAATTCTCAAGTTTAGTTCTGTTGATGCCAAACAATTTATAACTTGCAACCACTTCAACTGCAGCCAGAAGATAAGTGGCTTCATTCTCGGCATTGTTAATACGTGTTTCGATTTTTCCTCCAGTAACCCCGATCTTATGCATTAACTGTCTATGCTCTGCCACATAAGGATGGTCTGAAAGGCTACGTAGCACGTAAATAGTCCCGCTCTCGATATCATCATCTTGAGGGGTGTCACTGAACAATGGGCCAGCTTCTGGATCCGTAATCCTTCGACCCGCCTCATCTTTATAGAGCGCACGCTGAAGTGAGCGTCTAAGTAAATTACTTTCAGTGCCATTGTCAAAAATTACTCGCAGTCTTGCATCATTTGCGCCGTTAGGCGCTTTAATTTCCTCACCAACTTCTGCAACAAAAACTATTTGCCCGTTAAGAATAAAGAAGTTCCCAATTTCTACACTAACCTCCTTGCCAAAGGGTCTCGTCTGACGAATACCCTCTGCCATTTCATTCTTTGCCTTTTGAAAGAGGGGCTTGAAGCCCTCAAAGTCTTGGCACTTTTCTCGATTGGCAATTTCTTCTGCGGATTTTATCTCGGCAGTCGACCTAACGTGTCTTAGATCGGAGAGTTCCGGCTTAACACCAATACCCTCGAGTTCAGCTAACAACTCATCATCATCTATTGGGGTTGAGCTGGTGGCACTCGTACTAGCCACACCTTTCAATAAACCCTGATGATCAATTGGCAAAACAATATCCCTGTACATATCTTGTTTTCGTATTTGATCTAGTCGAATAGCGTATAGGCGCTCAAAAATATCCTTATCTTCACCGTGGTGTGGCTCGTGTCCGTGTTCATCTACAAAACGCTGAATCTCCTCAAAGCCAGTAATGACTCTTTCCTCTAAAGCACTTTTACTACCCTTTTTTGCAGGCTGAGCAAAATCATCTAACTCTGAGCGCAGGTCGTCTAGCTCAGTCATATCTACCCTCATCCTTGAATCGTACAAAGGCTGCTGCACCTTCAGCCATTTTCTTCTCCCAAGCGTCTGCAGAACTCATTTCAGGTAAACGTCCACGCTCCTTTTTAAACTTAACAGCTCTTACGGCTAGTTCTTTAGCTTCCTCTGGTGACAGGCTAGTTCTTTTTGCAGTAATAGCTGCAGCTACTTGCTTGAGACTATCTTCATTCATAGTCTTAGAAAGAATGGCGTAAGCCTCACTAAAGGGATTGATTCGATCAATCAGATCAATATCTAGCTCTCTTACGTCCATAGCAAATCTACGGATACCATCAATTAGTGCCGTGTTTACTGTTGGCTCTCTATTAACACCTCCAATATCGCTTAACGCAATTTGCTTTGCCTGCTGCGTAATGTTTAGAGCTGCAATAGCGTGCTGTCGAACAGCCTCCTGATCTTCGGAATCAAGCTCAGGGAACTTTTCTTTTATGATCTTTCCCATTTTTACTTGGGTTAATTCTTCTGGAACTAATTCAGAGTCAAATAGCCCTCGCTCTATAGTCGTCTTATCTTGGACGAAGGTTGCAATAACCTCATTCAAGTCCTCTTTACAAATTCTGGCAGCCTCTGGACTCTTTGGTTCTGTCAGTCCATTAATTTCAATCTGAAATTGCCCTGTCTTTTGATTGAAACCAACATTGCACTTGTCTGGCTGATAACCAGAATCGCCGTAGTCAAAGCCTTCAGAAGGCGCGTTAGATGGATTTTTAGCTTTGAATTCAAAACGTGGTGCGAGAACCTGCTCCATTAACAAGCTAGCTGCAATAGCCTTCAAAGTGTCATTAACAGCCTCAGATACAGCCTGCTCGGATGCATCTGGTTCAGCAATTAAATTGGTAAAGCGAGCCTTTGTTTTGCCAGGTGCGTCACGAGTTGCACGCCCAATGATCTGAACAATCTCCGTGAGACTTGAACGATACCCAACAGTTAAGGCGTGTTCGCACCAAATCCAATCGAAACCTTCTTTTGCCATTCCTAAGGCGATGATGATGTCTACGTGATCACGGTTGTGTTTTTGCTTAGGGTCTTTTAACGAAGTAGAAACCTGATCTCGTTTCGGTCCTTCATCATCAACCAAGTCAGCAATTCGTAAAGTCTTACCTTCTGGTGTCTTTACTAGCAAGAAACCAGTGTCCTTATCAACACCTTCAAAACTGCCTAATTCCTCAAGGATGTGATCAACTTCCTTGATTTTGTCTTTCGTGCTCTCTCGCGAATTGACATTAGGAATATGAATGATCGTCTTTTCATTTGGATCTAGAACCTTGAGAATATCGTCTGCATAAGAGCCAGAATAGAAATAGTAACCAATATCAAGTTCTTTTAGGAACTCATAACCGTTGAGCTGCTCATAGTAGGTATAGGTGACAGTGTCGAACTTTGCCTCATCTTGTGGTGATAAAACAGCATCAGTGTCGCCACGAAAATACGAACCAGTCATTGCCACGATATGAACTTTGTCGCGGGCAATCATCTGCCCAAGGTAACCGCCAAGTATGTTGTCTGGATTAGAAGAAACGTGATGAAACTCATCTACTGCAATCAATCGATCATCAAAAGCCTCGATTCCAAATTTTTCAACTGCAAAGCGAAATGTTGCGTGTGTGCAAATAAGGATCTTGTCTTGACTAGCTAAAAAAGAACCAACAGATTTAACCTTTCCGCCATCCTCACCCGGTGCATTACAAAGATTCCACTTTGGCTGCACCACCCAGTCTGACCAAAAACCAAACTTACTTAATGGCTCGTCGTTGAAGCTAGATCCGATAGACTTTTCTGGCACAACAACTATTGCCTGTTTGAGCCCTTGATTCTCAAGTTTATCGAGTGCAATAAACATCAACGCACGACTCTTACCTGATGCAGGTGGTGACTTAATTAGAAGGTACTGCTCACCACGTCGTTCATAAGCTCGCTCCTGCATTTCACGCATACCAAGCGCATTAGGAGTGGATGATTTTCCGTTGTGATCAAATGAAACCGAAACAGAGGGAATGTTTCTTCTTGTGTTCATAAAGTTATTCCTACTTTATTTTTATTTGATGCAGGCTTTGAAGTCATTTTGGTATACAACTCGAAAAGTTTCTCAAGGCGTTCTGTATCATTATTGAAACGCCTACCAATATAAATTCGTTCAAGCACCTCATCATTTCTATCGTGTGCTTCTTGAAGATCTTTTGGCATTGCTTCTAAATCATAAAGGTCAGCTATGCTGGCAGGAAAATGTGACTCGCGTACCAGCAAAATATCTTTGGCGCACTTAGTTAAATCAGACTTATTTTTTTCAGTTAGTTGCGGGACAGGAAATGTGTTCCAACCTAGAGTGTTGGAATATGAAAAGCTTATACCTAAGCGAACGCATACTGTACCGATCCAAAGGCAATGAATTCTTGACAATATAAGAGCTAAATTCCAAAGTGGCGCATCATAAAATGCAAAGTTTTTATTTGAAATTATTATTCCTGAGTTGCAAAGTCCAGCGGGAAGGAATTTCCTATTTTCAGATGATATAGCTGGAACTACTATCAACTCTTCATTTCCAATTTGCCTTCTTTCATCAAACCTATAGGGCCAAGAAGCCCCAGCGTTTGTTGCGGCTTTAGTGCTCTCAGACCGCATCTTCTTTACTGCTTCTATTCTGGACTTAAGTGCAGGATGATTGATAGCCTCCTTAGAGTCCTTATCCGACACCCAAATGCAATACCTTAATTTGCCGTTGATAAATTCCTCTGAGCCATATATTTGTTTTATGAATTTTTTTCGATCCTCTATTGATAAATTTAAAGCCTTTAATTCATCTTTTGTTAAAAGTAAGTTTCCGCCATCTACTGGCTTATTTCCAAAATTCATCTCCGACAATCCAGAAATTGGCTTTGAGCTTTTATTAACAACAATATTTTCACTACCAATCAAATAGGCATTGATATTTTTAACCGTTTTTATTTCACTGTCCTCTTGCATTGTTGGTGTATAAATTCTTTTCTTTAAGTACTGGTTATTTGATATTCCAACAATAACCACCACCACGCCTGCATTGTGACTTGCAAGATTCTTCCATTTGAAACTTGTATGAGCAAAAATTATTTGATAGTCTAGACCGAAGATTAATGGCCAAAGTATTGGGACTTGCTGGCCTTGACAAATTGAATTTGTAGACACAAATGCAGCGGCTGATTCAGTACTAAGCCCATAATTCGCAGCCTTCATAAACCATCCAGACACATAGTCCAATGACTTCCAGCTAGTTGTGTATTTTTGAAAAATATTTTTTAAATCTTCTTTTTGCTCGGGTGACTGCCAAGTTGATCCAAGATATGGAGGGTTTCCACAAATGTAGGTTTCACCTCCTTCATTTTGAAAATCGATTTGAGCTTGATCTAGAGGCGCATTGAAAAGATCTTCTGAAGTTAATTTTACAGATGTACCTGTTGGAGGGCACACACTTAACCAATCAAGCTGCAGGGCGTTACCGCAAGTAATCCAGTTCTGAGAATCCAATGGCAAAAATACAGCTAAGGCCTCTTTTTGACCGCGGTATAAGAGGTCGCACTGATATTCAGCGATTACTAAGGCAAGTCTTGCAATCTCGGCCGAGAAGTCCCTAATCTCAATTCCTCTGAAGTTTGTTAATGGGATATCACTTGAACGCCCTTTTTCACCACGCCGCTCGTTGATAGTATTTTCAATCTCACGCAATTGCTTATACGCGATCACTAGAAAATTACCTGAGCCGCACGCAGGATCGAAAACTCGAATTCTCGAAATACGTTTACGCAAGTTGAGAAGCATTCTTGGGTTGTCTCCACCCTCTTCAAGCTTCTCATTTAAATCATCAAGAAATAAAGGGTTGAGAACTTTTAAAATATTTGGGACACTTGTATAGTGCATTCCCAATTCACCACGCTCTTCATCATCCGCAACAGCTTGAATCATTGAACCAAAAATATCTGGGTTAATCTTTATCCAGTCAAGGCCTCCTATGTGCAATAGGTATGAGCGGGAAATTTTGCTAAACCTCGGTACTTCAATGTTGCCTGAAAATAACCCGCCATTTACATAAGGGAAAGTTTCTGCCCAACGTGGTAATTTAGCTTTTGAACGCTCAGAATCGCAAGTATCCATTGATCGAAAGATTTCTCTGATTACTTCGTGCGTGTTTGATGAATCCCTCTCACTCATCTGTTCTACAGTATTAATGAACAGCTTTTTGTTTATGAAAATAGCAGTATCTTCGGCAAAGAAGCAAAATATCAGCCTAGCCATTAAATGATTCATCTCGTGGCGACGCTCTGCTGTGCCCCATTCAGGATTGTCTTTTAATAGCTCGATATAAAGTCTGTTGAGCCTGCTTGTTGCCCTAATATCAAAGGAACTATCTCGAATTTGCTTAACTGTCGAGATACCTGCCAAGGGTAAGAAAAAGCCAAAGTGATCTGGGAAATCTTTAAAAGCACAGGCTACAGTTTCACCCGTTTCCAAATCCTCTGCCTCAAAGTCAGCGCCATCTGTTGAAACAACAAAACGCACTTTGCCCTTTGCCGTTGCGGAACTATCCTTAAGGGCTTTAAGAAAATTAGTTACCGCCCCCTGATCGGCAATTGCTATGTGAAGATTGTTCGCCTGAAGAACGCCACCTAAGTCTGACTTATTGGAGGCCCCAGAACGTAGCCGCTTGATCGTAGTCTCTTTATTCCCAAAAGCCATAAGAAAAGCGTAGGGAAACTCAGCCTTATCAAAAGGAGCTAAAGCAAGATTTGAAACCGCTTCTTCAATTTCTATTGCATTCATTAGGACTTAAATTGTGCTTTTGTTGGTTCAAGATTGATGTGATTTTAAGTATTTTTATTAATTACCCAATGTAACATATTCATATCATTTTCTTCATTATTACAATCTCAAAGGTCATATATGGCTGTCGATTTATACATTGATCCACCAACCTACCAATTTGGAGCTCTCGATATTTACAGATACTTCAAATGGGAATTTCTACCAGGGCCAATTTGCGAAATGATTTCAAGAGAATCGCAATATCTGGAGTTAAATCACTTATTGCTAGATAGATTGATGTTCACTGCCGAAGGAAAAATTAGTGAAAAGCCATATTCATCAAAATTAAAAAATAATGTACGTGCGGGATTAATTAAATCAACTCTTTTTCTTTATGCCTCAATTGCAGAAGCTGCACTAAGAGCAATTGCAGAGATAAGGGGCTATGATCTCCCGAAAAATGAATCCCATAGAACCTTTGGAAAAATTTTAGGGGCTTGGCAACTTGAAGATGAATCGCCAAGAGAGGAGTTAAAGGAAGTATGGTCATCCATAAAAGAGCTATACAACCTAAGAAACAATATTCACCTGTTTAAAGCTTTGAAAGATGGAACCTCTGAGATAGACTATCTAATTTTGAATGAAAGCCGCTTGCTTAACGAGGCAAATCATTTACTAGAGGTACTTGCTGCAATTGATCCTTATCCAAAACCACGAATTTAATAGGATGACTAAATCCCACCGCCTTGATTTTGCATCAAGGAAATTGCCCCAAGGCTACGCTTTTAAGACGCCTTTCAACCTTAGTTAAGTGCCGCTTTACGGTAGCTCCAAGGATATTCTTATTTCCAGAGAAATCTGGGTCATTGGGATTAGTTTTATAGGCAGCCAAGAACCTAGGTAATTCATTGCCTATCTCCCATAGCTTTAGATGGGGATTTTCTTGCGCAAAGTCATAAACACGCAGCGCAGTTCTTAAGCCCTCTATGTTTGGCTGCCCATTAAAACGGTACTTGGCATTACTCTCCCTGGCAAGCGTCTTCCCTCTGCCTCGCTTACGATTTTGCTCAAGCAGCTCCTTAAACCTTTTTTCAAGCATTTTTATCGGGAAATTCTTAGGAAAGGAAATGGTTAAGTACTCATCATCACTTAACGCTTTCTCGCCTTCTTTTAAAACGCGTACAGTCTCCTCGACTGGTAACTCGGCAAATAACTCAGCTCCACGGTTTCCGTCTAACCACCACCTCTTAAAAGTCTTAATCCTTATATCGCCAAAATCTTTATAGATCATTGAGCATTTACCCTTACCTCCATTTTCACAACACGCGAGGTAATCCTTACTTCGCTTTAAGTATTCCCACCACCAGTAATAAACCGAGCACTCCCAAGCAGATTTTGGTTTTGGAGTTTTATCAGTTCCAAAAGTTGGATATTGATATGGGAAGTGTCTGTGATGGATCAGCTCAGTCTTTTTCATACTGAAATTCTATCATTTTCTTATACTTTGAATACAAGGATTTTATAGTTTCTTTGGCTTTAATTGCCATTAGGAGGATAGTTATACCTATGGATGGAACGTTTTATTTGATGGGTTTCAGGCCATATTTAACGGTAATTTAACTTATAAAGGTATTAACAATATGAAAAAAGATAAATTTGATTTTAAACCTGAATTTTTTAGCTTTATGTACCACGCATTATTGGAAAAATTGCTTGCTTCCACTGAAGAGTTAACGATTGTTAATGATGAGCCCGTTCTTGACGAACGAGTCCTTGATTTCTGGGGTGATTTCTTTGAGCAAGTAGTTGGGGTCGATAGGAATGAAGTTTTAGAGAAAACCTACCAAAGATTATCTCGAGTCATAACCCCTGAAATGAAGCTTTCTGACCCAGTGGTAAGAAACATTCTTTTTCACGCTGAATTATGTAGCTTGTGTGGAGGTGGTCAAGAACTTGAATTTGATGAAATTTATCAACCAGTCTCAGCTTAACCGAAAGTAATAAAAATGAATTATCAATTACCAACAAAACAACACACTATAGGTCATCCTAACCGTAGGCGCGGGGAAATCACTGATCCAGATACGATGAAAATTGCTGATCGATTTAAAAGTTTTCAAAGAAAAACTGCTGAAAATATTCTAGAAATGGCTAGAGTAGTTATTGAAGCAAAACAAAGACCAGACTTTACTGACTTTTGTATTTTGATTGGCTACTCTCAATTCTCCAGCACCATCAGAAAGCTTGAGGTTATAGGACAAAAATATGAATATTTAATTTCTAAGACTCATAGACTACCGCCTAGCTGGACAACAATTTATAAAGTTAGTCAATTAGACGAGGGGTTGATTGAAGAAAACATAAAAAAGGGATATATCAACCCAGAGGTAACAGGGGGGCTAATTGATAGCCTTGCAAAAAAGTTAAATCTCAAGCCTAAAAACCAAATAAAACCCAAAGTTCCAAATGGAACATTTAACGACTACTCGTTTACCGTCACTTTTAGCAAAGAGCCAAAACAAACGTTATTGTCGGAACTTGAAAGCTTTATATTTGATTTGGGCTACCTTGGAGGGGAAATTACTATTAGCAAGGGACTAGAGCTATTGCTTGATCCAGTAACCATTAACTTAAAGGCTGCTTAATATTTATTTTTAAAAATAAGTAAAATTTATGTAAAACGAACGTTATTTTCTCCTAAATAAAAGGTAATAAGTGAAACAAGCCCCAAGTCCCTAGCCCCTTTTTGGCGTTGAATCTGTCAAGCTAGCGAAGACCAAGGCACCTTTATATTATGAGAAGCTCCAAATACAGACTGGGAGCTTTAAATAACAATTCCTGTAGCGATTGAGGCTCTGTACGACGACATCCTCTGAGTCTCTAACTGTCGCTTTGCTAGGCTATTAGGGGCTACCGTTGATTTGTAAGACGGAAAGTAAAGGGAGATCGGTCAACCGCCCCTACCTGTAAATGGTTTTCTTAGCAAAGTGTTAATGGATACGCTGTACGTAAGTCCAATACAACTTACCGGTCGGGTAAGTTGTATCTAGAAAACGCTACCGTAAGTGAAAGACTTTAATCAATAGGAACTACGAGCGAAGCGAGTCTTGGGCGTTAGCCCAAGTCCAAGTGATTACCTAAATCAACATTTAAGACGCCTTGATTTTTGCTAGAAATTCAATCTATTGATTCTTGAAATTTGCTATTCGTAAAAAATCACCTAAATAATAAAACCACTAAAAAGGAGTGTTTACGTGAACAAGAGTGTCTCTAGGAATCAAATGTTAGGAGTGAGGGCTACTGCCGACTTTGTTAATAAGTTTGACGGCTTATGCGATCGACTGGGTTACAACAGATCTGAAGTTGTACGTTATTGCCTAAAACAATTCTATCTTTCGCACTTTAATAATCCTGAGCTATTTCAAAAAGTTCGCAAAGAGATGTTTTGATGTGGAATTTCCGAAGCTGGCTCAAAGAAGAAGCCAAAAAACTCAAGAAAAAGGATAAGAAGAATGGCGACAAATCAAACCATCAAGGAAGTGGAGCGCTCGGGGACGCTCATCACCAAGGAGAAGCTACTCGATTTGATCAAGAAATCCCCGAGCCAGTCATTCACATATTCCCAGAGCCATAATTCCAAAACGGCTGTGGTCGTAGTAAACGTATAGTGCGATCACTACTGAAAGTACTTTCTGAAAAATAGCCTTCGCCAAGATACGGGTTCGGCAAGGCTATAAAACTGTGAAATGACTTGATCAGGGATCTGTAATTTCTGAGCGTAATCCCTTGCAGCTCTAGAAGGTGGCAGACCAATAATCCTAGCTGAATCAATAACGGCTTGCACCAAGTACGGTTTGCTTATGTTTGCGGGCAATGAATTTACCCCTTGCATTGAGAGTGGCAGCGCAATACTCAAATAAAGTACATTCAGAATCATTTTTACCGCCCATAGTTGTTTCTATAGATGGTCCACTCCCGCTAGCTCATAAAACGAGCCTTAAAGCTATAACTAATACTTTTCTAATGTTTTTTTAAGTTCTTCAATCACACGTTTTTTTAAGCTTGCCGGGGATAACACCTCAACACCTGAGCCGTGCTTAAGAATATCCATAATAAGTTCGGGATCTTGGTTGTAATCGAACTCCAATATGTAATTACCTTCTTCATCAAAGCTTGATTCTTGATGTCGATGCCACGTCTCTGTAGCAACCCACCTAGCCCTTTCGGGCGTGAATTTCAGTTTTGCTTTTTGGCTAGCTTTACCTGAGAAGATTCCGTAACTTTCACCGAAATGTTCATTTAACGTTTTTTCAGCTACTTCCTCGGCTTTTTGATTTAAAGCCTTTGCTTCTTTAATTCCGTCTACTGAAAAGCTGCGTAGCCCCTTACGCAAATGGCAATAGGCGTCCAAGTACCAATTATCACGGTAATAGATAAGGCGTTGCGGTGATATATCCCGCTCAGTTGTTTCGTTAGAACCCTTAGCGTAATAAGCAATATGCAAACGCTCACGCTTTAAAAGAGCATTACCAATCACTTCAAAATGCTCCACCGAGCTCTTGCGAGCCGACATCCCAAAGACCTTAAGTCGCTTCCTGAGTTCTTTTGCTGTGGTTTCGCTTCTCCCTAAAATTCCATCAATGATGTTTTGCAATGGCTCTAGGTGTGGACCAAGTAATCCACCTTGATCCAATCCAGCCAATAGTGACTGAGTTAATACCAATGCAGTAGCTTCTTCTTCGGAAAACCAAAGACCAGGAAGTTCAATCTTTTCTCCAGCCTGATTACCATTTTCAAAACGATATCCGCCAATTGCCCTGTCATAAACAATATTGGCATTCATTCGATCCCGTAAATACTCCAGATCACGCTTAAAAGTGGCCTTGGATATCTCAAGCTCATCTAAGAAGGTTTGAAGCGGGACGCAAGTGCGAGCTTGAATTAAGTACTTAATGCGATGTAAACGCTCCATATCGCCCATAACGACCCCTTTTAGCAACAGATTTAGTTATTAAAAGTATAGGCTCATTTGATGAGCTTTTGGTTACTTAATATGAACCTATCTACTACCACTAGGAGGCTCTATGAAATTAGCCCTTTGTTTACTTTTTGCATCAGGAGCTGCTTTTGGGCAGGCTATATATGGCCCCAATGGCGATTACCGAGGTTATACACAAACTAGCCCTAGTGGAGTAACTAATGTTTATAACGCCACTGGGCAGAACGTTCAGTCATATCAAACCGATAGCGGACAAACAAATTTTTATGCCCCACAAGGCCAATACCAAGGGACATCAACCACTCCAATTTATTCACAACCCAATACAACAATTAATACCCCAAGACAGGCACCTCAAGCACCAAGCGTTAAAGGCTGGTAATTCAAAGGAGATGAAATGAAATACCTTATTACTTTATTTGTTCTGGCTCAATTAGCTATCTATGCTCGCTATACAGAGGCGCAAGTTACCAATTTTGATAACAGCCCCTTGAATTATCAGAACAGTCCATTGAACTACAACAACAGTCCGCTCAATTATCAGAACAGCCCTCTCAATTATCAAAACAGTCCCTTGAACTACAACTCGACTAATGGGGTTTACAACAGTCAAGGCAATCGTATTGGATATGAAGTACAAGCTCCGAGCGGGGTCACCAATTACTTTGATAACAGCGGTAACCGAATTGGTTATTCACCATCACAAGGTAAATGATTCAAATGAAAGCCACCCTCTTTCCGAAAAGCCTTGTCATAACGCTAGTTGGAATCTTATGCATTCCTGCAATTGCGTATGGATCATTTCATTATGCATATCCATCTGATCCATACCTAGTCTATACAAAACACGGAAAGCTTAACGTTGAGTGGGTGAAGTTTTCTGAGGCAGAGGGCTTTACAGAATACGTCGGCAAAGAAAAACATTTCGATGAAGAAACGCTGACGGCCGACATTCTTGTTTTGCGAGACTACAAAGAACCCCAGTCATCTACGTATGAACACGCAAAAGTCATTTATTCGTCAACCATTCTTCACCAAACCATCAATTGCAGAAATAGAACGGTATCGGTTGAGGATTTATTAATGTTTTCTCAAAACCAAACCAAGGGAGTTTTAGTTAAAGACCTATATGACTTGGGTTGGGACTTAGGTGAAGCAAAGTCCGGAACCATTGACGAACAAAAAGTAACTAGTTTTTGCAGCTTTAGCTCTTAACAAACTTTATTCACAGGAGAATCACTATGAAATTTCTAGGCCTATTTTTAATGCTCATCGCTTTTGTTGGTCTTGAGCAAGAAATCACCTTAAGCGGACTAGCTTGGTTTTTGGTGGGCTGTGCACTTGCCGCAAGCAATCTAATTGGCTACTGGATTAAGACAGAAATCAGAGCTGGGTATAGAAACCGTCGTCCACCCTATCAATCATTTAGACGCTAATCTTGCTTCAACCTCATCTTGATCAAAGTCGTCATCTTCAGGATCGATGACCTCCTCTTGTGGGGTCTCCTCTTTTAGGGCTTTCTTTTTCTTAGGAACAGGCAAATAAGAGTGAAGCTGCCTTCTAGCCTGATCGGTTGTGAGGTGTGAGCCGTAGAACTGTTCAATAACGCCTTGTGAGGTTCTAGCGTTTTTAGCGAGGATTAGCGAATCTACGTTAGAGCGCATTAGCCGAAACATAATGGCCGTATGGCGAAGGCTATAAAGCTGGATATTCTTGCCTGTATCTTGCTCGATCTTAGATTCTTTTAAAACTTCACGGAATAATTTGCCCCAGTTACCCATCATTGTTTGTCGATTGGGGTATTGCGGGAAGAACACATAATCATCAGGCTTTAGGTAAGGCGAGCCTTCTAGGGCATCTAAAGCTTTTTGCCTTTTATCGGGATCAGCTATTGCTTTAGCCTCCTTCATTTTTAGGTCGTGTTCTTTTTTACGGAAAGCAACTAGGCTTTCATAAGCAGGAACAATCTTAGGCATTGCTTGGACTTCGTGAGCCGTGGTCTTGGTAGCTGGGTGCGATAGAACCAACCACTCTACTTTGCGACCATTTTGATCTGTTTCAGTTTTGCGCTGAAGATGCTTATGCTTGAGGACCTTAATATCGGTCGGGCGTAAGAAGGCATTAATCATAAATTTATTAAGCCACTTCAATTCCTCGGTAATGGGCAAGCCCCTTACTTTTGCTCCAGCCTTCTCTAGTCTCAAAACAGCGTTGTTTAACTTGGTGTATTCACCATTCGTTAGGTAGTCACGCTTTTCTTTGGTTTTAAGACGCTCACTTAACTTCGGAAATGGTGGAATGAACTTAATGACGTTTTCTTGAACGGCATATTTAAAGATCTTGCTAACTAAGGACAGGTACTGCTTTTTGGTAGCAGGAGATAAGCCTTTTTTATTTAGAGCGTCCATCATCGCAACTAAGTCGGAGTACTCAAGATCAGAAATCAGCTTTTCACCGAAATGCGGAATCAGGAAATTCTCAATCTTGCCCTTATCGTTCTGATAAAGGCTTTTCTTAGCGGTGGTTTTCTCTACATTTAAGAGAGCGAGGGCTAAACCCGAGAATAGGCGCGTTTTAGTCTTAGAACGAGGATTTACCCCTTTATTCTGAAGCGCATCCTCGTAGAGCTGTTTGGCAACTCCTTGAGCCTCTTTTCGGATCTCGGTTTTGGTTGATTTCACGAAATAGCGGTCATACATATAAACGCGAGCCCACCAATAGCGTGAGCACTCCACCTTAAAAATGACCAGTTTTTCTGGCATTTTCGGGATGGTTTCCATCGATCCAGGGATGATTTTTGACCGTGCCACGCAGTTTTTAGCCCTTATTGACTTTGATGCTCACCTTGATGCTTTAGTTTAGCCCAAGTTTTAAGCCCTATTCTATAAGGGTTTGTATGGTCAGTACTTCGGGATTTGCCCCCTCATAACCCGAAGGTCGTAGGTTCAAATCCTGCCCCCGCAACCAGTATTACAGCTCTAAGCCCTTATTTAATAAGGGCTTTTTGCTTATTAGGCGCATCATTCTAGCGTGCGCCCAATCGACCCCC